>Ga0334901_1001767_pt1 | contig 21062 bp, 20 predicted proteins | sample GraSluR3_MG_3_FD_207216 | JGI IMG/M metagenome (GOLD analysis project Ga0334901, IMG submission 207216) | Sludge microbial communities from methane-producing bioreactor in Wageningen University, Netherlands - Granular Sludge_15_08-R3 | ecosystem: Engineered > Bioreactor > Anaerobic >... | reverse complement strand
GCCGAGAAGGCAGACTCTGTTACCATGATCGAAATGCTTCCTGAAATCCTTATGACAACAAAGCATTGCAAAAACAACGATCAGGCATTGAGACAACTCATCGAAGACTGCAATATCAAGTCGCTCATCGGCGCCAAGGTACTTGCGTTCGAAGAGGGGAAAGTCATCTATGAACAGCATGGCAAGAAGCAGGAACTGAAGGCAGATACCGTTGCCATTGCAGCTGGCTACCGTTCCAATACCGAGCTCTACGACGCATTGAGCGACAAGATAGACTGTGAAATCGTTGGAGATGCAGAGACTCCAGATAACATTCTGACCGCGGTACACCACGGATTCAACTCGGTCCGGTGCATCTAGGCGATTAACTTCATGGGAGACGGGGTATCCTTGGGACACCCCGTCTCTCCATATTGCTACACTTCACTCAATATGAGCTATTCTAGTCATGCAAATGTCGAGAGAAATCCAGCACCAAGGGCAAGGAGCACAATCAAGGGGGCGGGAACCCGTCTCGATGCCAGCAAGAGAATCGAAAAGACCGTGACTGCCAGATTGACCAGGGTGAATCCACTGGTCCTCAGCAGAATCACTGCAGCGGCGACTATCATACCCCCAGCGACCGCTCCTATCCCCTGTAGCGCAATGCGTACGGCTTTCAGTTGTTTCAGCTGCGTCCAAATGGGAAAGACAAAATAAATCAGCAGAAGACCGGGAAGAAAAATCCCAATCCCCCCAAGGATTGCTCCTATCACCTGAACTGGCCAGCTAGACCCACGTGCGGCCATTCCTCCGGCATAGGCTGCAAAGCTGAACATGGGTCCAGGAAGCCCCTGTACCAAACCATATCCAGTGAGAAACTCACGATCGGTCATGTAGGATTGTACCTCCACCAGTTCACTGTACATCACCGGGACCACCACCTGACCTCCACCGAACACCAAGTAGCCATATCGGTAGAAACTCTCAGCAAGATGGACAAGCTTCTCATCTAAGGCCAAGGTAGCTGCCAGAAGAAATACAGCAAGCAAGGCGAAGACCACCAGATAGAACCAAGGTGGTTGCACCGATATCTTGGTGAACAACTGCTTCTCCCGTGAAGCGATCACGGAGACAAACCCGCCAAGGACCAAGACAAGCGGAAACACCCAGGGATCTCGAATAAAGAGTGTGATGATCGTTGCGATCACCATGATCACAGCAGTCAGACGGTCTATGACAACCTTTTTGGAGATACGAAATGCAGCTAGAACGATAAATCCGACAGCCATGGGCCCAATGAACCTGAGAACCTCGGTGGACACATGCAGGAAACCCAACAGATGCCCAAGAAACGAAAGGGCTCCCATGATCACCACAGCAGGTAACGCCCATACAATCATCGTCAGTAAAGCCAACAGGGGCCCACCTTCACGATAGCCAACAGCTACAATAGTCTGGGAACTCGTCGGACCAGGAAGAATGCTACAAAGGGCTACGAGTTCGATCAGGTCCTCTTCTGAAAGATATCGTCGCTTGATGACCAGCACATCAAGAAATACACTGATATGAGCCTCAGGGCCCCCGAAGGCTCCTAGTGAGCAGACAAAGACATCCCTCAGAAACCCGCTCTTGTTCTGAGTAGGTCTGATTGCTTTCTCAGAATTCACATTTCCCCCTGAAGCCGCGAGCCCCGTAATAGGAAGTGGCTCCGTTATGATAGATGAACACCGTATCGTATCGTCGATCGCCGAAGAGTGCTCCACCCAGGTTACGTATCTCCTCGGGAGTCTGAATCCAACTCGAAGTCTTGGTATCGAATATGCCCAGCTGTTGCAATCTGCGGTACATAAATTCATCGAGCAACTCGATTCCCATCGTATGAGCCATCTGCTGAGCACTCGACTCCGGCTTGTACCTCTTCCGCTCTGCCAAAGCTTTCTCGTCGTAACAAAGATTCCGCCTACCAGCAGGAGACTCGGGCGAACAATCGACAAAGATCACCGCCTTAGAGTCTTCATCGAACGAAACGACATCGGGCTCTCCTCCGGTCATCTCCATATCCAACAGAGAGCGCAACTTCTCGGGGCGACTAGTAATACGATCTCTCACATCGGTCCACGTTACCCCTTCATGCCGCTCTGTATGAAGATTGAACCGGCTTTCGAGTATCTTCAGCAAATCGAGTTCCTGTTGTTTTAGTGGAGTGTCTTTCATATGTTACTCCCTTACAATCTAGAAGGACCGGCTTACTGCCGGCCCTTTCATTCGTAATTCATGCTTTCTCATGCACCCGATGTATGAAATCTTTGACACCGACATGATACGTATCGGGATCATCCCACATAGCCATATGACTACCCTCGGGACAATACAGATAAGACCCTTGGGGGAACTGCTTAGACATCCACTCCATGTAAGCTGGATCCATCGTATCATACTCGGCACCGATCACGAGCGTGGGAACCTTGATCTTGGGAAGATCCTTCGACCGGTCCCAGGTCGCCAACGTCCCCGAGATACCGAACTCGCTCGGACCTTGCATGTAGACATACAGATCGTTGTTGATATGTCCCAGGGAATCGACCACACACTTCGGCCACTGCTCTGCTGGTTTGCGTAAGACGTGCTTCTCATAGTGGTGTGGCATGAGCAATGCTTCATACTCTTCGCTCGTATACTGACCGGTAGCCTCCAATTCTTTGATTCTCGCGAGCACCTGAGGATCCATCTGTGGACCAAGGACCTCATCGGCATACCGCTGATAGGCGACGCAATCCGCCATCATATTGGAGATGATGAGCCCCTTGAGCGCATCCTGATGGGCCAACGCATACTCCATGGCGAGAATACCTCCCCAGGACTGTCCGAGTAGATAGAAATTATCAGGCCCGAGTCCTAACGCTATCCGAACCTGCTCCACCTCATCCACGAATCGCTCTATGGTCCAAAGTGACCGATCAGCAGGGTTGTCGGAGTGATAACTGCCTAACTGATCATAGTAGATGAATTCGATATCACCATCGGCAAAATAGGTATCGAAACTCTTGAAGTATTCGTGCGTAGCCCCCGGCCCACCATGGAGCAGGAGTAACCGCTTAGATGGACTTGATCCACATCGCTGAGTCCAGACACGAAAATTCCCCAACGGAGTGGAAATCGGTATCAGCTTCGTCTCACAATTCATCGTTCGCCCTCCTTCTTCAGAAATCCAGCACCCGTGAATCACCAGTGCTACTTCACGCAGATAGCATCTATCTCAACCGAGACATCCTTGGGAAGCCGTGAAACCTCGACCGCGATACGAGCCGGGGTGTGGCTGCCAAAGAACTGTGCATACACTTCATTCACTCTCGCAAAGTCGTTCATATCCTTGAGAAACACCTGACATTTCACAATATCGGTGATAGAGAAACCGGCCTCTTTCACAATCGCAGCGATATTCTCCAACGAACGTTTTGTCTGCACAGCCACATCGTCGCTCACCAGCTGCATGGTCTCAGGCACAAAGGGGATCTGGCCCGAAACATACAAGGTGTCGTTCACCAGATAGGCTTGTGCGTACGGCCCTACAGCTGCAGGCGCATGCTTTGTCTCAATGATCTTTTTCATAGCTACCTCTCCTTGATATCCATGAATATACCAAGAAAGCGCACAAAGAGGTAGTGATTGTTGCAAGGACACTGACCTTGACCGTCTCATTCTGGCCAAAGCTTGTCCGACAATGTGGATAGAGTGCCCCTCACACATCGTGAAACCCGAGGAGTGACAAGTCTAAGAGAATGAAAATCACATCTCCATAGAACTACAGAATCATACCCCACAGGGGAATCGAGATCATCGAAAGAACTGTTGAGATGGCTACCAGCTGTGAGGCGAACGAGGAATCTCCCCCATACTTCGCTGCAAGAATCGCTGTGGTGCTCCCTACCGGCATACCTGCCAGCAACACCGAAACGCCGGTAATGAGCGGATCGACCTTGAAGAGTCGGAGCCCTATGAATGCAACGAAGGGTATAAGGAACAACCGTATGCTGGAGTAGCTCAAGGAGAACCAATCAAGCTTCATCTGAGAACGATTCATCTCACCCACGATGGAGCCTATCAACATCATCGAGAGCGGTGTGGTACAGTTTCCCACCGAGATCATGGTCATCTCCACGAACTGAGGAATCGGAGGATTGAAGAACATCACGAAAAAACCGATATAGACCGAAACGATTCCCGGGTGCAAAGCGATCTTCTTCGCAGTAACTTTCCACGAGACATCGTGTGAGGTGAAGCACGAGATTCCCGCAGTCCACATAACCACCCGTTGCGGGATCAGGTAGATTGAAGCATACATGAGTCCGCCGGCACCAAACAATTCACCTGCAATGGGTAGTCCCATGAACCCGGCATTGGAGACGAGAATCCCGTATCGCAACACACTTCTACGGGATGCACTCTCCTTCCTGTAGAGAAGATGCCCCAGCAGAAAACAGAAGAGTTGAATCAAGAGAGAAACAAGCAGCACCAGTGAGAACGAAATGAATAGCGTGGCATCGATATCCATCCTGAAAGAGAGAATGATACTGCAAGGCAAGGTCACATATATGACAAAATCGGTGAGAAATGCCTTCGTGTTCGTGGTGAATATGCCGATACGTCGGAGAAAAGCTCCCACTGCAAGGAGCAACAACAACTGCCCCTGCAGATTCCATAGATTCACGATATCCATGGCACTACATCAAGAAAGGATCTTGCCGCTTCTTCGCACAGCAATATGATCGATCATCGCATTGCCCCGGTGAGACAGGAGGAACCAGATCAATTCCGCGATCTCCTCTGGTTCGATCAGTGCATCGCGTTCGATATCAGGTCGGACCGCACCGATCATATCCGTGGCAACTCCGCCCGGGCTTATGGTATGAACACGTATCCCATCGCGCTGGACCTCCTTCGCCAAGGACTTGGTGAACCCGACAAGTGCATGTTTAGAAGCCGCGTAGGCGCTCTGGAGAGGATACCCTTCGTATGAGACGACCGAAGCTATCTGGACAATGGTGGGACACTGAGACTTTCTCAGATGCACAAGAGCCTCTTTACAGATAAAATACGGAGCACGCGCATTGATATGCATTATGCGATCCCAATCGGTAACGGAGGTCTCCACCAAAGGGGACTGCAACGAGATACCCGCGTTGTTCACGACCAAATCGAGACCGCCGAGGTTTTTTACCGCCTGAGAGACCAACTTGGCAGGTGAATCTGGCTGTTCGAGGTCCACAGCAATCGCCGCCGTAGCTCCAAGCATTCGAGCAGCCGTATCCACCGTTTCACGCCTCGTTCCGGAAATGCAGACATCCACCCCATTCTGCACCAATATTTCGGCGATATGGTACCCGATTCCTCGGGTAGCTCCGGTCACAAGTGCCTTTCGTATCCGTACATCACTGTTTTCCATCTAATCCTTGCCTCCGATGTGTGTTCTTGGTATATATACCACATTATACCTACTCGCGTCAGGGAGGATTGCATGCACCCACCACAGTGGATTGTCACAGATTTGGACGAAACCTTGCTCGATTCTAACCGAGCCATCTCGAAACGCGCCATGATCGCGATCCGCCAGGTTCGAGAGAATGGAATCAAATTCGCGATTGCGACCACACGAAGCAAGCAATTCGCCCAAAAGTACATCGACCAGCTACAGCCCGATGCTATGGTTCTCAGTGGCGGAGCGCTGGGATACATAAGTGACGAACTGCGCTATCAAAAAACGATCGAACAGATGCATGTCCATCAGCTACTCGGGATATTCTCAGAGTCGGCATCTGTTTCGAATATTATCTTGGACACATCAGATGGAAGAGTCGACTGGACAGCGAGAACGGATGAACCCATACCCACCCAGGTGAACAGCATATTCTTCTGGACATCGGAGTGGCACGCCAAGCACATCGCCGAACAGTGGAAGCACTCCTGTACCGTGACCGCACTCTGGGAACCCGACATGTACCGCATTTCACACAAGCATGCCACAAAACACTCAGCACTGCAGGCACTATTTTCCGATACCGACCCCGCTCGTATCGTCTGTTTCGGCGACGACCTCATGGATGTAGGCATGCTGAGTTACTTCTCAGGCGTGGCTGTCTCCAATGGTAAGCAGGAAGCTAAAGACGCCGCGACATATCTCACGAAAAGCCACCTGGAAGACGGTGTGGCACACTGGATAGAGCAGCACCTACTCTCCTGACTCAAGAAACTGTTGCAACAACTCGTTTTGCACTGTTGGCTCATCGGGAAAACGCCTCGTGTATGCATGGCAGTACGGTTGTGTCTCATTTCTCGCGTAGTAGTCCTGATGATACCCCTCTGCTCGATAGAAATCCCCGACCTCTTCGACACGCGTTGCCAACTCGTACCCTACACCCTCCAAAATCTCCATAAGCCGTTCAGCGATCTGCCGTTCTTCCGGTGTCGCGTAGAATATGGCAGACTCGTACTGCGGCCCGATGTCTGGTCCCTGTCCTCCCACCTGTGTAGGATCGTGGATCTCAAAGAAGAACCGTGCCAATGTCTCGTAATCGGTGACTTCGGGATCGTAGAAGACTGCCACAGCCTCCACATGTCCGGTCTGTCCCATACTCACGTACCGGTAGGTGGGAAACTCCATGGTACCGCCGGTGTATCCCGATACGACATCGAGGACTCCGGGCATTCGTTCGAACATGCTCTCGACTCCCCAGAAACAGCCACCGGCGAACACAGCAACCGGGGACCCCTCATAATCACTTAGCGAGCCTGGAACTGGTGTAATGGCATACTCCTCGCTGTACACCCGCTGATTTTCTTGAGGCGATTCAACGTCACCCGAGGCACCGAGCCCCATCAGTGTTGCACCCAGGAAAACGATCAACAATAGACTTCTCTGTATACTCATAGGATACGCTCCTTCACCATCTAATATATTAGTACCATGAAATATACCGCTTAACTCGAAAAAAGGAAAGTTTCATGATCGAGCCTCTCGCAATCACCATGCGTCTCTGCTATAGTGACGAAATCTCGCACTCCGAGGAGGCTTTTCGACACACATGAGCAGAAGACACTCGAAATTCAGAATTATGGTGCTTTTCCTTGTACTTAGTGCGAGTATGCTCCCCCTCAGTGCACAGACCGGCCGGAACATCGACACGCTCGGCACACTCACCATTACAGGGCTCAAACGAACCCAGGAGCGAGTCGTCCGTTCAATCATCAATGTAAATGAAGGGAGCGCCATTACAGCTGAAGAGCTCGATCGAATCGAACAGGATCTCATGAAAAGCGGCATATTCAGCTCCGTAGCTCTGGAACTCGACTACCAACGAGAAACAGACAGTACCGATCTCATCGTTCGACTCACAGAGAAATGGACACTTATCCCGGTCCCCTACTTTGCATCGGATGGAACATCGCTGAGCGGCGGTCTCTTTCTCATCGAATCCAACCTCCTCGGATTCAACACCTTCCTCCTGTCGGCACTCTACGGAGGAACAGACAGCGGCCTTCGCGGACTCATGGTGTTCAACAATCCCTCCCTCGGTGGTTCATCGTGGTCATTGTCTGCCGTTGGTGGCTTCGGGACGACATCTGTGGAGAATCGATTGGCAGATGGAACGCTCATCCGCGCTTATGATACGGAGTATCTGCACACTGGAATCGGCCTCGGGTACCTGTGGAACTCATGGTTTCAGACAGAGGCGATGGTTCGGGTTCGCTCCTGGCAGCCAAGTTCTTTCACAGCGGGAGTCGATACGGTAGCACTAGGGGATCTACTGTATGCAGAACCCTCTCTTACCATGCACTATGACCGAACGAGGCTCTCTCATGTACTTCTGGTCGGCACTGCTGCATCGGCCTCTGCACGAGTACTTGTTCCACATGGGGGATGGGAGCTCTCAGGAGAGGTCAGTTGGGGTATACGCACCCTTTCCGATCACCGCCTGCAGCTGCTCGCATCTGGAGGGTACGGAGACATGCCAACAATTGCAGAATCGTCCATAGATGCCCGAGACGGCTATAGAACACTCCCATTTCAGAAGACGACCGCCGACACATGGGCAAGCGGGTCTGTGCGGTACGATATCCCCCTTTTCCATGGGTCTTGGGGCACTCCAGTGCTCACCCCCTACTGGGAGACGGGAGTGTTCTCTACTGAACTGATCGACAGGCAAGTATTCTATGGACCGGGAATCGGCTTCAGAGTCTATCTGAAACAGATTGCCCTCCCTGCAATGGGAGTGGACCTGGCTTACAATATCCCGGATGCCTTCTGGTCATTCAGCATAACCGTTGGCATGCCGTTATAAAGTAGTACATACCTACAGCGTATCAGGATCGCGTTGCTCCGCCCTGCACGACAGTTCGCCCAACAGTTCGTACAAGCGCATGCAGCAGAGAACAGGGAATACAGAAGCCACCCCAGAGAAGCATGGAAAGCTCATACCATAATGAACTACCCCGGTAGGGTTCTCCCCGAAGTCTGGAGAGCAGCGCGCTGTAGGGTATGCCGAACAGGTTACCGACCAGAATCACCTGAGTAGCAGCCAGGATGGCCTGTGCTCTCTCCTTGCCGTATTGGACCTCGATGGACCGATACGCCTCACGATCGGGTCTTCCGACTGTATCGGCAACATGCTGAGCAAACACGATCCCTTTCGCCTCCTCCGGCAGAACATGGGTAGTATCACCATTAAGCAGATCTGCGATCTCCTGCTCAGAGAGTCCCTCCTTGAGAGCCATGCGCGTATGAGCATAGGAACAGACGGCACATCCATTCACCTCCGTCACTGCGAGCATGAGTCGCTCGATGAATGCACTATCGACCATTTGTGTCTCTCTGTTCCTTTTCAGAGTTCGTAGTGCTCCCGGCAGATCGATCAACACTCGATACATGTCTGCATAGGAGAAGGTTCTCTTGTACCCTTGTCGATCTCTCTGTTCATGTGAAATTGCCATTCATTGCACCTCTTTCGGGAGAATATACGTACGAATGAGCTGGAGGGAAAGTCACTTTCAGATTCGTCGACAACTACGCCCCTGGAGACGTACACCCAAGAGAGATGACAAGCCCGTCATAATAAAAGCTAGGCCCTCCCTGAATGGGGAAGGCCTTCTGCTGTGAGTTCACTACTCACATACGTCGAGGATTTCTGTTCTGACAGCGATGATCTCGCTCCTCAACGGTTCAGTCTTGAGGCTACTGCAGTAGCCGTCGCTGCCGTAGGTTTGTATCGTGTATGCTCTATATTAAATATGCTTGACCAAGACCAAAGCCAGGGAGACGACACCCGCTACCACACCGAAGTACGTTGCAAACCAAGTAATCTTTTCCATGATGCACACTCCTTATTAGTTATTTTTTTATCTATTTGGATAATACTCATTTTACAAAATAAAATCAAGTGGATATCATAAATATTTTGTAAATATTTTGATACATACATGAAGATATCAATCTAATTATGATGATATACCCAATTTTCACTATTCCAAACATGAAAGATTCGAGTTTTTATCGGCATATTTCCATATGGCATAATGAAATCGTTTACATTCCCTTCCCTGAACAATCCACACCCGCTCTAAGACCACGTGTTTCAACAATTTACCCTTTACAAATCGGACTTTCCCGGCAAGACTGGTATACATGAAAAGACAAATCATCAAAGCCGAAGGACATCTGATCGATACGGGAATTCTTTCCACTATCTTGAACACCATCCTGACAAAGGGAAGCGACTATCGAATCATCGATTTCCAAGTAGGAAAGACTCCCGATGCGATATCCAAGTTGAGTCTCGAAATCTCCGGGAGCACCAGAGAGCACGTGGAAGCTCTAGTGGGAACCTTGAAACCATACGGCGTCTATCAACCAGAGACTCCACCGGCTCGACTTGAACCTGCAGACAAAGATATGCATGCACCGGAAGGGTTCTACTCGACATCGAATCACCGAACTGAAGTGTGGCATAACCAACGGTGGCACCCGGTAGAGCACCAACGTATGGATGGAGCTATCGTATACTATCCCGACAGTAACACCTTCGCATGCAGAAAACTACGTGACATACGCGCCGGAGAGTCGATCGTCTGCGGAAACGATTCTGTACGCGTCTATCCCGTGGAGGCTGAAATGCAGGCCATGGAGCGGAGTGAAGGACAGTTCGCATTCATGACTCAGGATGTCTCATCCGAACGGAGTGTCGAAGTTGCAGTGGATCACCTAGCATCCGACCTTCTCACCACGCGAAGCAAGGGGGGAAAGGTCGTGGTCGTCTGCGGCCCGGTGGTCGTACACACCGGTGGCGCCGACGCTCTCGCCTCGCTTATCAGAGCCGGATTCGTACAGGGCTTTCTCGGTGGGAATGCGGTTGCAGTGCACGACGTCGAACTGAGACTCTTCGGTACATCACTTGGCGTGAGTCTCGATACAGGAGCCGTCGTCGAACATGGCCACAGCCATCATATGCGCGCAATAAACCGCATACACGCCTGTGGCTCCCTAGAAGCTGCGATTAACCAGAACGTGCTTACTCAAGGCCTCATGTATGAGGTGATAACCAATAGAATCCCCTACTGCCTCGCCGGATCGATACGCGATGACGGGCCACTGCCTGAAACAGTCATGGACATGATTGAGGCACAAAACCAGTATGCGAAGATCATCGAAGGAGCCGATATCATCATCATGCTTGCATCCATGCTCCATGCGATCGGAACTGGAAACATGACCCCATCCTGGGTAAAGACGATCTGTGTGGATATCAACCCGGCAGTCGTTACGAAGCTGACCGATAGAGGGAGTGGACAGACCATAGGCATCGTAAGCGATGTAGGATTTTTCCTGAGGGAACTGAACAGAAAACTTGTGAACGACTAATCATCTCTGGCGAGCGGCATGCTCATGCAACGTGGACCTCCACGTCCGCGAACAAGTTCCGATCCACTTATCGGGAGAACCGTGATGCCGTTATCACTCAGAATCTCATTCGAAACTATGTTCCTCCGGTAGGTGATCACTTTTCCAGGCGCAATGGCTAGGGTATTCGTGCTGTCGTTCCACTGTTCTCTGGCACTGATGATCTTGTCCATTCCCCCACTCTGAATCAACCGAATCGCCGGCACCTTCAACACACGCGCCAACGCCCGCTTCAAACTCGGCTCCTCTGCTATCTGCAGAACATCGCCCGAACCCAGTCGCATGCTGAACACTTTGCAGGCATGCATGATTGGCCCATAGATGGTAAAAGCATCTCGATCGACCATGGTGAATACTGTATCTAGGTGCATGTAGGCTCTTGTGTAGGGTATCTGAACAACCAGTACCTCCTTCAGACCTTCGCCTCCTTCCTCCCGTGGTCGCATCATCGATCGTGCGAAAGCTTCTATCGCCCAGACCCCGGTTCGAGCGCTACTGCCCACCACAGCGCACTCCTCGTTTAACACCAGGACATCCCCACCCTCAATGCTGCTGCCATGACTGTAATCACTCACATGAGCACTCTCTGCAAACAGCCGGTGATGCTCGGCAATCAACGAGAGCAGCCAATTCTCCCTCCGTCTGGACTCGGTCTTCATGGTGTGAATCACCATGCTGTTTCCGACCACCGTCGCAGGGTCTCTGGTGAAATAAAGATTCGGCAAGGGAGAGATATAGTAGGGGTATGCTTCACGAATATAGTAGGAGAGTGTTCTGTGACGCACTTTACTATCGATCTCCGATTTCAGCAGACCACCGATGCAATACGATACCAACTTCTCCACTGTTGCAGCGCCAATGTGTTCTTCTATGCTCGCTTTCAGCGATGGAGAGAAGATCTGAGCCGACTCGACAAGGTGCGCTACTGCGAGCTCTCGCAGATCTGAGTTCTCAAGTACATCGGCAAGAAGATGCTCGATATAATGGACAGTGCACCCCTCCTCTCTGAGCAACTCAGCAAACTTATCATGCTCTTGCTGCATCTGTCCGAGATAGGGGATATCCTCGAAGAGCATCGAATCGAGGTATTGGGGTGTAAGCGATTCCAGCTCTCTCCCCGGTCTGTGCAGGAGAACCGAACGCAACCTTCCGACTTCACTCTGGACTCGTATGTGTTCCATATGCTCAAGCTTCCATGAAACTGTTGACCATGGCAAGAAGGAACTCCCGATCTGACGATGGTTCATAGAGTTGTTCGATGCGCGTTTTGACGCCCCCAAACAGATCCTTCGCATAGGCTCTCGCCTGTGTCAGCGCGCCCGATTTCTCAACCTCTCCGATGAGTTCCAGAATCTCCGCTTCGCTAGCGGCATACCCCTCGGATTGTGCTTTACCGAAGACCGAGAACAGGTGTTCATTCTTCTCCGGATGAAGTGTTGCGTAGAGGATGATCGGCAGACTCTTCTTGTTCTCCACAATATCGTCGCCTCTTCTCTTGCCCGGATTTCCCTTCTCGAGATTTATGACATCGTCTAGAATCTGAAATCCGAGACCGATCGTCTCCGCAATACTGCCAGCTTGAGCGATGGTCTCTTCGTTATCCGTTGCAACCGCCGCACCAAGTTCACTGCCCATCGCAGCGAGACACCCGGTCTTCAGTCGGCACATGGTCTCATAGGAGGAGATATCGGGAATGGTGTCTATCGTATGGTGCCAAGTGATATCCATCCCCTGTCCCAGGTGCACCCTTCTCATGTAACGGGCGTAGATTCGATACAATCTCAACCGGATCTCGTCTGGAACATCGGCTGTGTCGATTGCGAGAGTCGGCAAGTAGTAGAGGAGGTTACCAGCGTTTATGGAGATATCCACTCCATGCGTGATATGCGTAGCCGGTTTACCACGACGCATATCAGAACTGTCCTCTATGTCATCGATGATCAAGCTTCCATTATGGGGGAACTCAACAACCGAAACAAGTTGCAATGCGCGTTCGAAGGCTCGCTGTCCACCAAGCATGCGCGCAGTGAGCAACATGAGTAGGGGTCTCCACCGCTTCCCTCCTCGATAGACAAGGTCTCGAGCTGGTTCACAGATCGACTCGAACACGCGAAAGTCTCGGAACTGTCCAGAATCGACCCCCATGAGGTCGACCCACTCCCGCTCTATCTGAAGCGGTAACCACTTGTACAACTCTTTTTCAATATCTTCCAACCAAATCTTCATGAGCGGATTATAGAGGCTCGACTTGAACCTTGCAATGGTAAAATCCTGTATACAGATTACAGTTTGATTTGCCACAGCCCCAAGACTTTAGTATGATGTATGCATGGACACATTACTCTCGTTCAACGACTTTCTCGGTCCGAATACCGCTCAGTACATACAGGCACTCTTGCTTGTGGTGTTGGGGCTTATCATCCTCGGTATCGGAAACGTACTACTGAAAAGACGAATCAGGACTCTGGAGGAGAGGCATAACCTTACCGAAGAGACCAAGGAGAGAAAGTCGCTTCCCGTGTGGCGGTTCTTCCAACGTATTGCAGTCCCGCTGCTTTTCCTAGGGATTCTCTCTATTGCAGTGAGCATGGTCGAGTTTGATGAGAGAATACAGCGAACCGTACAGGTACTATTCTCGATTATCATGACGATCATCATCGTACGATCGGTGAACAAAGGGATCGAGTTGAGCTTTGCCAAGTATTTCGAGAAGGAGTGGAGCAATCACGATCATGAGAAAAACCTGAAACCACTCATATCGCTGGTGAAGTTCATCCTCTGGATTGTCGGATTGCTCTTCCTCCTTTCGAATCTCGGGCTCGATATCTCCACCGCTCTCGCCGGTCTTGGTGTTGGAGGTATCGCAGTCGCCATAGCGGCTCAGGGCATACTGGGCGACCTGTTCAGCTACTTTGTCATATTCTTCGATAAGCCGTTTGAGATTGGAGACTTCGTCGTGTTCGGCGATAAAGCCGGAATCGTCGAGCGAATCGGCATAAAGTCGAGTCGCATTCGTGTGCTCAGCGGTGAAGTGCTCATCATATCGAACTCCGATCTCACTGCTTCGAGAATCCATAATTACAAGCAGATGAAACGGAGAAGAGTCGTGTTCTCTCTGGGAGTCACCTTTGAAACCAAGCAGGAGCATGTGGAGGAGATACCATCGGTCATCCGTTCGGTGATCGAATCGGTGAGCACCATCGAAGGCGTTACGTGCGACAGAACCCATTTTCAGGCATTCGGCACCTACTCGCTCAACTTCGAGACCGTCTACTATGTACCATCTCCAGATTATGCCGTCTACATGGATGTCCAGCAGGAGATATACCAGAAGATTTTCCGGATCTTCAACGAGAAGGGGATAGAATTTGCCTACCCCACACAGAAACTCTATGCTGCTCAAGATGTACCTTTTACCGTTGCAACCAGTAATGAGCTTGCAGATTAGGATTTCTTTCATTCTTACAATAAGTACAATATCCTCTTTGCCTTCACTCCATAGTATGAGATAATGCAGTAACTTGGAGGATTCTATGGCTAAAGAGAATAAAGATAGGGATGGAAGAGATGTAACAACAAAAAAACCACTGACATCTACAAGCGGACGACCCATTGCGCACAATGAGAATATTCAGACTGCCGGAAAACGTGGCGGTGTCATGCTGCAGGACACGTGGTACCTCGAAAAAATGAGCCACTTCAACCGAGAAGTCATTCCTGAGCGACGCATGCATGCAAAGGGCTCGGGAGCATTCGGTACATTCACGGTTACCAAAGATATCACCCAGTGGTCGAAGGCTTCGTTATTCAGCGAAGTGGGAAAGAGCACCGATATGTTCGTGAGATTCTCGACGGTAGCCGGTGAACGGGGAGCTGCCGATGCCGAACGGGACATTCGTGGTTTCGCCATGAAGTTCTACACAGATGAAGGGAACTGGGATCTTGTGGGAAACAACACACCAGTATTCTTCTTCAGAGACCCTATGCTGTTTCCCGATCTCAACCATGCAGTGAAACGTGACCCACGAACGAACATGCGATCTCCTCAGAACAACTGGGATTTCTGGTCTATGCTTCCCGAGGCTCTTCAACAGGTAACGATTACTATGGGAGATCGAGGGATCCCCAAGAGCTATCGACACATGAATGGGTATGGCTCGCATACCTACTCACTGATCAATGCACACAATGAGCGTGTTTGGGTTAAGTTCACCTTCAAGACACAACAGGGGATCGAATTCCTCACCGATGCTGAGGCCGCGGCTATCGTTGCCGACGATAGAGAGTCTCACCAGAAGGACCTGTTCAACGCAATAGACCGAGGCGACTTCCCGCGTTGGACCATGTATGTACAGATCATGACTGAGGAACAGGCGCTGAACCATGCAGACAACCCATTCGATCTCACGAAGGTCTGGTACCACAAAGAGTATCCTTTGCACGAAGTCGGCTACTTTGAACTGAACCGGAACCCCGACAACTACTACATGGATGTAGAACAGTCTGCGTTCAATCCAGCAAATAGTGTACCGGGAATCGGATATTCACCCGATCGCATGCTTCAAGGCCGACTCTTTGCGTACGGCGATGCACAGCGGTATCGACTCGGGGTAAACCATTACCAGATTCCGGTGAACAAAAGCAAGGTGGAGAGCAACCACTTCCATCGCGATGGCATGATGCGTGTTGACGGTAACTATGGTGGAACGGTCCACTACAATCCCAACTCCTATGGCGTGTGGAAGGATCAGAATGAATTGGCCGAACCACCACATGATGGACAAGGGGCTACAGATACCTACGATTTCCGTGAAGATGATGATCACTACTATGAGCAAACTGGTAAATTGTTCAACATCATGAAGGCCGATGAACAGAAACGATTGTTCGAGAATACAGCTCGCAATATGCAGGGAACGACTTTAGATATCCAGAAACGGCATATTCGTCACTGCTACCTCGCCGACCCTGCTTACGGGGAAGGAGTTGCTCGTGCACTGGGCGTGGACATGTCGACAGTCGATATGGAAGACACCTATGGAGCTCGCGCATAGAGCTCGCTTACTAGTGAGACCGGTCGAACTACTTCGATCGGTCTCTTTTCTCCCCATTTCTCTCCGTTGCATAGGGCTTTGCGTGCACCGATCTATTCAACCGATATGTAGCCATCATTGCTGGAGACTGTTTTTGTGCCATGGAGGTTCAGATGAACGGAGGCCGAGATACGAAACAGCTCGCTGCAGAGAGAGTAAAGCCTCCTCCAATACAGATTCGCACCGTACTGCTCTCCTCTCTGGTGTTTCTTCTGATAGCAGGTGTCACTACAGCCTACCTTGGGAATCTCAGCAAAGATGTTGTTGCATACGATAGATTGCAAGCCCGAATTCAACTGGAGGGCTTGCAGACAAATCTGTACTATTTCCTTGGGTCCCAGTCCACTCTCGGCAAATTCATCACCATCAGCGAATCGGAATCTTCTGTCCTGCATGAGTCGAGAACACTGTACGATCTAGTACCGGATATCATTCAGCTCACAAGCAGTTCCGGAGCCCTGCGCGCAGGTGCCCACATGATTCATGGAACCATCGTGGAGACCTGGTCGGTCTCGCAAGGCGATCAAACCAATACCATCTCTCAGATCCTGCAGAAGGTCTGTACACAGGAGAATCATGAGGGGAGATTCATCTGTGGCCCGTATCGAGTCGAGGGATCGGAAAGCTGGATCATTAGCTACCTACCCATAGAGCATGGGCATGCAATAGCTCTTGGCTACGATTTTGGGGCGCTCCTTGAACAGATGGGATATGCCGATATACCTCCATCGCTCTCTCTGCTTCCGAGCATGGGACACGCAAGGTGAATCGATATTCGTCTGTGAGAATGACTGGATACTGGACCAGTCGTATATCTCTATCGAAATAAGCCCTTCAAACTTGCATTGGGAGATAGATGTATATCCTCACGATGGATGGCGATGGTGGAATGCAAGCATGACGACAACGGCAATCTTTGGAATGCTGCTTGCGACCTCTTTTGGAATAATCACGTATAGAAGCGGAACACAGATAATGCAGGCTTCGAGAGAGCTCATGCAGGATCAGCTCACTAGTACGCTGAACAAACGAGCATTCTCCCGTGTCCTGAGCGGTGAGATCTCACTGCACAACACTTCTGGAGGGAATTTCGTCCTCGCCATTGTGGATATCGATGATTTCAAGCGTCTGAACGACGACTGTGGTCACCTGGCAGGGGATCGCGCTCTGGTCATGCTGGCAGAACACATCAAGGCAAATCTTCGCTCCTACGATGTAGTCGCCCGCTTCGGAGGGGATGAATTCGTCTTGGTTCTTCGTCATCTCGGACCGAAGGATTCCTCACACAAGATCATTCAGACAATCTTCGAGAGGATCATGACGACCGCGCTCCCATACGAGAATGACCATGAGGCAATGCATATCAGTATGGGAGCAGCATTCTGGCCCGAAGATGCAGTGGAAGCAGAGGACCTCTTTGCTGTTGCAGACAAGCATCTGTATCGAGCAAAAAGCCTCGGAAAAAGCAGGCTGTGCTTTGCAGACGATGAGAAAATCTCAAAGACGTAACAAGTGCAACCATCTTTTTATTTTGTATGGATATAGAAGGACCTTTGAGCGAGCATTGATGTTATTCTTTATACGTGTTATAATTAGGTTATTCAATGAAAGAATAGTTGCTACTGATTCAGAGCAATCGTTCGAACACAGACCCTCTGTGCATGCCTTTGTGCGTGCTTGAAAACGTGGAATCTTCGACCGGTTCCCGACATCGCAGAGGAGACAATATAGGGGAATACCCATGAAATTCACAGATGCCGAACAACAGATCGTAGACCGCTTCGATTCCGATATCAGTCTTGACCGATGGAGGGACTGGAAGTGGCAGCTGAAACATTGCATCAAGGATATAGATACCTTTGAAAAACTGCTCGACTATACCCTTCCTGAAGAGAAGAGGAAGGATTTTGAAGCGACCATTGAGAAATTTCCAATGTCGATAACTCCGTATTACCTGTCACTCATCGATACCGATTGTATCGAGGACGATCCCATTTTCAAGCAGTCTTGTCCTGATATCCGTGAACTCGACATAGCAGACTATGATATGGAAGATCCGCTCCATGAAGATGCAGATAGTCCGGTAACTGGAATCACACACCGGTATCCCGATCGAGTCCTGTTCCTCATAAGCAATACATGTGCAATGTACTGCAGACACTGTACGCGAAAGAGAAAAGTCGGCGATGTAGACAGTATTCCGAACCGGGATCAGATTGAGACTGGTCTTGAGTATATCCGCAACACCCCACAGGTACGAGATGTTCTCCTCAGTGGTGGTGATCCCCTCATGCTCTCGGACTCCTATCTCGAGTGGATTCTCTCGGAACTCCGCGCGATCGAACATGTGGAGATCATCCGAATCGGTTCACGGATTCCGGTGGTTCTCCCCTACCGGATCACAGACGATCTCGTTCAGATGCTCAAGAAGTACCACCCGGTCTGGCTCAACACGCAGTTCAACCATCCAAGAGAGCTCACAAAGTCCTCACGAAAGGCAATCGATATGCTCGCCAATGCAGGAATCCCCTTGGGAAATCAATCGGTATTGCTGAACGATGTGAACGACTGCCCAAGAATCATGAAGCGACTGGTGCAGAAACTCACCTACAGTAGAATTCGCCCCTATTACCTCTATCAGTGCGACCTCTCAGAAGGGTTGTCCCATTTTAGAACTTCAGTCGGAAAAGGGATCGAAATCATGGAGAGTCTCAGAGGGCATACGAGCGGATTCGCAGTCCCTACCTATGTGATCGATGCACCTGGTGGCGGTGGAAAGATCCCGGTTGCACCGAACTATCTACTCTCTTGGTCAACGAATAAGGTCATTCTCAGAAATTTCGAGGGCGTGATCACTACCTACCGCGAGCCGGATAACTATCGCTCGGTGCAGTGTGACCGTGACTGTGACAACTGCTCACTCGAATTGCAGATGAACGACTCTGACGAGTACAAGGCATTTGGTATCGAGAAACTCCTATGCGATTACGATGATAGCTACTCAATGACACCCGAAGGGCATGTGAAAGCCGTAGATGCCTATGCGGAGCAGAACAACGATGCCTAGCCACACCGATACCACCGAGATTCTGCATGGTGCAACCATACAACATGGCAAGAAGAACAATAGGATTTACCTCATGGATCTTGCCGATGCAGAAGTACAGCTATTGATTCCGGATCTCATCTCTTTGGCAACGGAGAATGGCTATGGGAAGATCTTCGCCAAGATCCCACAGTCGAAAGGGGCAGGTTTTACAGAGGCTGGATTCACCCTCGAGGCAAAGGTCGAGCGACTGTATGGAGGAGAGGACGATGGTCTGTTCTTGGCGTACTACCTAGACCGAGACCGTAGAGAGGAGGCTGTAAAGGCAAAATACGATCGGGTGCTCAACCTAGCACGCTCGAAACAGACGAGTGGTCCGAACTCCCCTTCTCACTCGGTTCGACTATGCACTGAAGCAGATGCAGAGCACATGGCGAATCTCTACCGTTCCGTATTCGACTCCTACCCATTTCCGATTGACGATCCTGCATTCATCGTACAGTCCATGCAAGAGGGAACCATCTATGGAGGAATCGAAGATCAGGGAATCTTAGTTGCCTTGGCCTCGGCGGAGTGTGATTTCTCTCCTCATGCATTGTATGCGGAGATGACCGACTTCGCCACGAAAAAGGACCACCGTGGAAACGGGTATGCACTGAGTCTCCTCGCGTTTCTCGAACGTGTCGCTCATGATCGGGGCATACGAACGCTCTACACCATAGCACGCGCTATCTCACCAGGTATGAATATCACGTTCGCGAAGAGCGGCTACCGATACGGAGGCAGACTTCGCAACAACACCGATATCGGAGGAGATATCGAGAGCATGAATGTGTGGTATCGTCCAGAGTCTTGAGTGACTAGCTCAATTCAACTCAGCTGTACCTGTGAAACAAACCACTGGTGCAGCTGTGAGTTGGTTGCAATGATGTTGCTGTGCCAATCTTTGACATCCTGTGTATCAAGAGGTGATATCACGCCTCCGGCCTCTTCAAGGATGACCACTCCCGCAGCAATATCGTGATAACCGAGATTGAACTCTATGAATGCATCGGCACGTCCGTGGGCGACATAACTCAGGTGTAGAGCTGCAGATCCATAATCGCGCATCTCCCCCGAGTCTGCACACAGGGTTTCAAACAGTTTCAGATAGTCGTCCATACGCTCTCGCTTCCGTAGCGGGGGCGAGAGGAACATGACTGTCTCATGGACATCGGTGATCTCAGACACGGAAATCCGTGTCCCGTTGAGCCAGGCTCCTGCTCCTCTCTGTGCACTATACATCTCATCGAGTAGCGGATCATAGACGACACCCAGTACCGGGTGCCATCGATTCTGTTCGAAAGCGATGCTTATCGTATAACCGGGAAGACCATGAATATAGTTCGTGGTTCCATCGATAGGATCGATGACCCAGGTCCCCCCATCGCCATGGCGTTCAAACCCCATCTCCTCGCCAAGGAAATTATCCTCGGGAAATCGTGTGTGCAGGTAGTCCTTGATAAGACGCTCAGATTCCACATCCATGACGGTGACGAAGTCATTCTTTCCCTTCACCGTCGTTTTCAACCCTTCCGAGGGTCCTTCAATCAATAATGCTCCGGCACGGCGAGCGGCCTCTTTTGCAGCCTCCAGCCGATTTGCAAGATCTTCTTTTGTCATGTATGTAATCCTTTTTACGTAGGTACTCTATGTTCATATACGAGATTGTCTCACCATATCACAACTTTTGTTGCATTCCTACCAGGGGCTCAGCTATACTGACGTTGGAGGAAATAAATGACTATTACCGTTGCGTATAGAACCATGACCGGGCATAGCAGGAAAATTGCGGTTGCTGTAGCCAAAGCACTGAATGTAGAGGCTGTCGATATCAAGAAACAACCCGATATCGGAGATTCCGATATGCTGTTCATAGTCGGAGGCATATATGGGGGAGCTAGTAATCCCGATCTGGTAAAATTTGCTGAGAGCCTCGATTCGAGTAGAATTA
>Ga0334901_1001764_pt1 | contig 21108 bp, 18 predicted proteins | sample GraSluR3_MG_3_FD_207216 | JGI IMG/M metagenome (GOLD analysis project Ga0334901, IMG submission 207216) | Sludge microbial communities from methane-producing bioreactor in Wageningen University, Netherlands - Granular Sludge_15_08-R3 | ecosystem: Engineered > Bioreactor > Anaerobic >... | reverse complement strand
AAAGACATGATTAAAGAACTAGTGAAATGGAGACCAATAATAATTGGAGTTATCATAGTTGTGGCATTATATGTTATTTCTGACATTATTTCAGGAATAAGTTTAATATTACCCACATTCCTATTAGCTGGAATCATTGTTGGTTTCATGATCAATGGATCTGAAAAGTATGGGGCTGTTAATGGAGTTATCTTAGGAGTAATTGGCGGATTAATTGTTAATCTCTTTTTAATTGCTTATTATTACTATTTAGGGTACGGAGATTATATAAGCAGTATACTACTTTATTCTCTCATGAATTTAGTACTTCAAATAGTTGTAGCAACAGTTGGAGGGGCATTAGGATCTGTGATAAGAACAGAATTCATGAAAGAGGTACAATTAGAATCCATTGAGGATTAATTTAAGTCCCAAATGGTTACAGATTAGTAATATAATCTGGTACCATCACCTTTTTTTTATTTATTTTTATTTCCACATACACATCATATTGTCAGTTATTTTTAATGGGTTCTAACCATTCAATCACTTCTCGAGCAATATTTTCAGATATGTGATATCTGATATTGTATTTGATAGCTGAAAATGAACTGAGTATATGAATTTGAAGTCTAAACATTATCAACTGCACCATTCACATCCATTCTAATTTTAAGGTTTGATTCTCATATGATAGGAGTAGATATAAATTATCAAGACATGAAACCACCACAGGAGTGGTACGACTCCAGGTGACATTAAACTCCTCTGCTGCCTGTTCTGCCACCATGTCATGTCATCTGATTACAAGGAGGGATGTGAGGAATGTTCCGGAGGCTGCTTTCATAGCCCGTGGAGCGTGTATAATAATTGTTTGTCTAGCCAGTACTGTACCACGCTATTGGTTACGTTATCTGTGGTAATGGCAAAGGTCTGAATAGTTTCAAAACCCGCATCCGGATTATTAATGTAGTATATGGTTTCATTTCCTGTTATTCTCATCTTCAAATTAGTTAAAGTTAATTAAGGAATGTTCTTAGCCAAAGATTACATAAAAATGTTTGATAATATTTCTATACAGATAATAATGGCAATAGTAATTCCCATCATGAAATACAAGCCTTTTCTTGTTCTTGTGTCATATGGTGAGATTTTATTGAATTTATCTGGGAAGAGAACCAGTGTTTGACCAATTAAACCCATAAAAACCAAACTCAATCCTTGCTGTAATGGTATGTCTGGGAAATTCAGCATGGAAAACCCCCAAACTGTAGATGCACAACCGATTGCAAATGAAAACAAAAGATAATATAATGGGTTGTATCCTGGACCACCGCTGACCCTGTTGGAACCAACATAAACATGATTCCGAGCAGAGGGGATACTATTATCACTAAAAGTATTTCTACGAAGAATCATTATTACAAGAGGGTAAATACCTATAAATAAAAATCCTACATAGGCAGGGAAGTTTTTGTATCCTATAGCCCAAGGATAAAAAATGGCAATATTTGCAATCAAGACCATGAATAATAAAAGCCAAGGTAGTCCTTCATAAGTGTAACTTCCTTTACTAAAGCTTTTATTCTTTTTAAGTCGAATTCCAAGGATTTTCTCCAATTTACTGAAAATTTTATTTTCTAAAAAGAAACTGAATAACATTCCTATTATTAATCCGATACAAATAAAAACAATGGAAGTCCTGCCTGATATCAATGCCATGTATATCCCAAAAACTGAAAGAGGTATAATGATAATTAACAGCACTTTACTCCATTTTAATAGATATCTATTTTCTGCATTCAAATAAAACAACTCCAATTAGGTTGGTACTCCCATATAATCCATTATTTGATCTTCAACATTATCAAGTGTAACTTGTTAAACAGTCCCCTGCAACTTTTTTGGTTCCTTCAGTTAAAGAACCACCAGCAGTAGCTATAAAAACATATTTCCCTCCAGAATATACCATATTAGATTTCATCAGGATCCAGGGTGTTTCTGATATAATAATTAACTCTTCCGCTGTTAAACCTCCAGGAATAGTACCTATACCAATATCCACAGCTGCTTTAATCCATTTACGTGGATTATGCGGATCTTCTGGAACTTCTTGAGATTCCTAAATAATCCCCATACGAATCATTAGTAATGTTATAGACACTAGCCGCACTGACCTCACGGATACCAACAAGTAAAAACAGACAAAAAATAACAGTCAAGATAATAGTTTTTATTTCTTTTAGTATTATTTATACCCCTCCATAACTCAAATTTACTTTACAAATTATTAAGATATACTTGAATCATGTTTGTTAATACAAGGGGCAGTAATAAATAATTTTCTATTATCTGGGACTGTAAAGTTATGAGGGGTTGACAAATTTTATATAAAATTTTCTAGTCAAATTAGGTCCTATTCAAAAAAAAACATTTATGGTTAAATGAAAGTGCAAAGCTCCTCCAATAGGCATTGGCTTTACAATCTCATTGGGGTAAACTTGTTAGTGTTATGTATTAATTTCTTTAGGTTATACCTTTCAAGTATACATCCTAAATAGTGAATTAATAGTTAGAGGCCAAAAAAAGATATAATTACCTTATTTAGCTTTTTTAATGGGTTCTAACCATTCAATCACTTCTTCAGCAATATTTTCAGAGATATCCTCGATCCAATCCTGTTCACTCCAGGTACACACATCCTCCTCTTCAATATCTCCCACTATATCTTCCACTCGATCCTGATCAGTGTAGCCCCCTACATTTGATTCACAGAAACTGTAATCTTTATCATGATTATCAAATAGAACATCCCAACTTCCAGAATCCCTAACCTCCCAATACCAATAATAGTTTCTAACGGTTTCTTCCCCAGGATTTGTTTCATTAAATGATTCTTCCTCGTTATAACCAACAATAAGAACTTTGTTATCTTCTAGATAGATATGTTTCTCCCAGGCATCCCTTTTTCTCTGTGATTTTTCCAATTCAGTTTCTTCTATCTTTTCCACTAACTCGTCTTTACCAATCATTTTCATAAACCCCTGTAGGTCCTTTATTATATGGTGAAACATGAACATGCTCTAACTAAAATTATGGTAAGAATAACACTTATTTTTATGTCATTGATCCCAATTGAATTATGGGTGTCAAGGTGGGGATGGAATTAAAATATTTCAGGGGCTGGTAGCTCAGGTGGGAGAGCGTTGCCTTCGCAAGGCAGAGGCCGCGGGTTCAAATCCCGCCCAGTCCATTTCATGTTTATCCATCCAGTTAATCGGATTTAAAGCTGTGTTAAAGATAATCAACGATTTTTTTGGTCCAATTCATTTAGAATGTTGTTAAAGTTGGTTTGCACATCTTCAATGTTTCCTTTACTGTTGATTATATGCCATCCTTGAGCTAATTTTAGGGCTTTCCTTCTCACTTTAATAAGGTCATCCAGATTTTCGAACATCTCCTCTTCGTCTCGTTTTAACATCCGCAGGAGAGCTTCTTCTGGTTTTAGATCTAAAAAGAACATATGTTCTGAGGTGGGAAGAACCATGGTGAAAAACATGTAGAGGAATTTAGCCATAGGAAGAGGCAGATAGGCCAATCCCATCATGTAACGTACCATAATAACATTATCTGCTTTCCCATGATATTTTTTAACAGAACGGATAACATCCAGAGCATAATAAACCGATGCTCTCATCTTATTAACTTTTCCCCGGCCTAATAATGCCTTTTTTGCTTTTAAACCATAAGAATTATCAGAAGAGGGATGTTCCCTGAGAATAACACTTTCACCTTGTGCTAAATATTTTCTTTGGATAAGTTTGGCTTGAGTACTCTTCCCAGACCCGTCCAATCCATCAATGATAATAAAGCGCATATTCTCATTCTCCTCTTAGATGTTTTTGAAATTTTAATATTAAAAACCTATTTTCATGTCCTTTTAAGACTTCAAAATATAAAGTTAGCCTTATGGAGATTTTGATTAATTAATGATGTTAACTTTAAGTTTTATTGTACCAATTTTCTTATATTGATATGTGATTTAAGTTTATAAGGATAATTATTAGTTTAGATGGTTAGTAAGATGTAGGTTGCCACTCCTGAAAAACAGGCAGTAAGGTTATCCAGGCCTTTTGGTGTTACTCCTTCAAATATGGTGGCTACCAGTGCCACACTACAAATCACCAGGGGATCGGCAGGCACAGCATAATAGGTTAAAACTATCCATAAAGTAACAATGAGTATTATAAACATGGTAAGTGAACCTTCCAGACTTTTGGTGTCTCCTGACAAGTTGTACTTTGTTTTACCATATTTTATACCAATTAAAGATGCCATACCATCTCCATAGGACATGGCGGCTATGCCCACAGCTATAATCCATGGTTGGTTGAAGAATATAAGTGCCAAGACAGTCCATGAAATAGCATAATAAACCAGACCCAGACTGTGCCCTGAGCCAGATATTTTATCCTTTATTTTCAGGGGGGAATAAGGGCTTATTAAGTAAGTTAAAATGATGAAAGGGGCTGCTGCAAGGAAAGCCATTACCCATCGGGATTCAAAGATGGGTAAAATAAAGAGAACATTTCCCACCATGATATGCAGAAACTTTCTACTGAAGTTGGGATATTTGTTAAGCACCTTTTCGGAAATCACAAGCAACAATACAACGTATCCATAGACCAACAGCAGGCCTAAAATATCACCGGTATCCATGAATTTTAAGTACTTCCTCCACATATAAGATAATTTGGATTTTATTTTATGGTAACTGGAATTGACAGTGTTCTCTTTTAAAAAAAGATTTTATTTTATTAAGTGTGTTGATGGGTAAACTGTAATGGAACAATAGGATAAGGTTAGATAAAAAAAATCTGACTCTGAGCATTCTACCACTTATCCATTTTTTTTAGATTATATCCAAAACTTTCAACTAAACTGTATAACATGGTGTTTGCTAAAGTTTATTAGTTATCTGGCAAATAGCAAAGAATATGTATATCTGTCTGGAAGGAATTGATGGCTCGGGAAAATCCACACAACTAGAGTGCCTGGGGAAATGGCTGGAAAAATGTGGTTTTGCTGTAACTCGTATCAGGGAACCCACAGATTCCATAGTGGGCCAACTCATACGGAAGATGTTACAAAGCCCCACTGCACAAGATGAAAGCTTTCAAAGGACTCTGGCACTCCTTTTTGCGGCAGATCGAACCTTACTTATGGATACTATCCATAAGGAAGAAGAAATGAATAGGATAGTATTGAGTGATCGTTCATTTTACTCCAGCCTGGCTTACCAGAATGGTGAGGAATGGATAGCTCAAATAAACCACTATGCCCTAAAGCCAGATCTGGTTATACTTCTTGATCTGGAAACTGAAACTGCCATCAGTAGATGTGAAGGCAAAGATAACTTTGAAGAGAAAGATTTCCTGGATAAAGTGAGGAAAAAATACCTTAAACTAGCTAAACAGCATGATTTTATGGTGGTTAATGCTAATAATGGTGTTAACAAAGTACATGCTGATATAAAAAGGATCGTGGCCCCTAAATTGGGCATGTGCATCTGAAAAAAGTATATCTGAGAACTACCTTATTATATGGATATAAACTGTATTAACAAATTAAAAGGAAAAATAAATTATTTTAGAATTAAGGGCATCAGCGGTCTTCTAATTCTTTCAAACGTTGATTAAGAGCCTTTACAATATGGTCCTGGGCATTTTCCAGACTTTCCTTTTTTCCGTAGAGTATGGGGCCCTCATCAGTATGTTTAAGTTCCAAGTCAAATTTGGTTATAACTTCAGCCATAATTCTTTCCGTGATTCCTGCAGGAATCCTCATCTCATACATCATCTCTTCTCCCATAATACCACCTTCATAAACGTTTTAAATTTTTGTTTTATTTGTCATCAATTTGATTAACATAAGTTTAATTCAATATTCAGCTTTAATTTGAAATTCACACTGGATTCGAATTATTGGAATAAATGGGGATAATGCCTAGACTTTAAGATAATCCCGCACTGGTTTTAGAACGTCCACCAAACAATCCGCAACCCCATTTTTCAGATCCAGGGGGTGTAAATCTCCATCTGCATACATTTTAATCAGTTCTTCCTGGGTTAATTCCAGGTTCCCTCCGAATTTCTCTGGTCTTTGGATAAGTAGAGTTTCCCTTTCATTAAATATAAAATGGTGAGCTATTTCCAGGATGGGATTTCCCTCAGTTTCACCAGCAGGACAGTAACTCTTTTTAATCTTTTCTATGATTACTTTGGGCTGGTCATCAATGGCTATGAAATTCTCTTTACTGGAAGACATCTTATCAGAGCCGTCTGTACCGTGTAAAAGTGGTGTGTGGATGCATACCGGGGAAGAGAATCCCAATTTGGGCAGATTATCCCTGGCTAGCATATGAATTTTACGTTGTTCCATACCTCCCACTGCCAGATCCACTTCCAGAAACAACATATCCACCACCTGCATCAGGGGATATATAACCTCTGCCACCTGATGGTCCTCAGCATCCCTGGTTATCTGAGCCATACTCCTTCTAGCCCGTGTCAGGGTGGTGGAAATGGCTAACTCATAAACCTTCATGGTGTAATCTTCATCTGTCTGGAAATTACTCCCTAAAATGAATTCAGTATCTTCAGAAAGTCCTAAAGCTCGGAAACATTCCATGTTATATTCAGAGATCTTTTTAATTTCTTCCAGACTCCCTTTACCATTCAGGTAGGCATGAAGATCTGCCAGCAGGATTTTTACCTTGAAACCAGCTTTTTGAAGGTCTATCATCTTTTTCACAGTGATGGCATGACCCAAATGCACTTTCCCTGATGGTTCATATCCAATGTAAGCTGTTTTCTGATCTTTTTCCAGTTTATCCTGGAGTTCTTCCGGAGTTACCACTTCCAGGGTACCCTGTGTTATAATATTCATTACAGAATCTATGTCCATTATTGTCACCATCATCAACCTAATATTGAATTGATCATAAATTTATTGCATTATTATAAGTTAGTTTAGGTATTGGCTCTAATTCAAAAGTCATACCTGAATTGTAAACTCAGTTGTCCACTCCTTTGTTCTTATGGGATGATAAGATATAGAGCTTTCCCTTAATCTTCACCATTTCTACTTCATCCCCTATATTTATATTCTGTAAGTCTGGCCGGATATCCAGATCCAGTGGTTGGTAGGTTTCAGGGTCGAGTATCTGGATTTCGGTGGGAGTTTTTGAACTTACTGTGGTAATTTTCACATCATCTCGGTTTGCTGCCACTTCCAGATTGGAATATTCCCGCCAGGATATGGATAAATTTTCTCCAGTTTCCAAATCACGGATAATGATCTTTCTACCATTTAAATCAATGATCTGACCGATATGATTATCATAACTCAAGAAGTCCCCCTTCTGAAAACAGGGAAGTCTGAGGGATATCCATATTCGATAAAGATCTTTACCTGTGGATTTATCCCTGCCCATGAGTCGGGGTGATTCTCCAAGCGTCCCTCCCATCTGGTCTTTCAGAACATTGGAAATCTTCTTAGCAGCTTTGTAAGAGCCAAAATAATAATCAACTCCTTCTTTGAGCTCTGCCCTTTGGGACAGGTAAGCCATTCTGTTACTACGTGACAACTTCTCAAGGAGACGTTCAATGATTTTATCTGTGGCCTGAATCTCTCCAACTTCTAAAGGTCTGTCATCTGCTCTCAACTGTAAAACTGCTTCATAGTATCCGGAAGCATATTTACTGCATTCTGGACAAACATTTCGGTTAAGTTTAACATTTATCTTGTATTCTCTTTCTATGGGAACTTCTAAAACTTTACCTTTAGCCAGAACCAGCATTTCCATAAGAGAACCCTTCTGATTAATGGGATCTATCTCTAGAACCACATCCTCTGCATCTTCATCAGGAACTGACTCTTGAACTATGGTTTCTGCAATAAATTCTTCCTCAGAAAGTTTTGTTTCTAACCATTTATCCCCTACATGGACGGATGAACAGTGAGCACAAAATTCAACCTCTACTTCAGGAGGAATATTTATCAATATACTCTTCTTGGCAAAACAAGAACGGCAAAGTCCTTTAAATAGTTCTTCCTCTTCTTTACCACACTCAATACAAAACATAGTATCTAACTTTGATTAATTAATTTTGATAATTTAATTACGAAATCTCATGAGTCTAAAAAGAATAATAAGTAAAAAAAGGGAATTTAAAGGGTTTTTAAAGGAGCCTTAGCACCGCAAGCCTCGCATTTGAGGATGAAAATGCGGTCTTCCCTTATTATTCTAGTATCTGGCCGGTTACATTCATGGCACATGATGAAACGTTGCACATAATCATCCAGCCGATCATTGATCAAGTAATGGGTGAATTTACCCTGCATAATGGCCCGGTTTCCTTCCAGGTTACCAGCAGTACCCAGTTCCCTTAACAAGAATTTGAGTATGTGCTGAGGGTCTCGGTTCATAGCAGTGGCTATTTCCCCGAAATTCTGGATAATGGTTCGGTTTCCCTGGATTATTGAGTAAGCCTTAGGCACAGAGAACCTTTTAGTTTCCAGTGCCTGTGGTGGTAATTGGTCAATGGCTCGGTTCAATAATTCTTCATAATCGCTCATATCTAATACCTCCTAACATAAAATCGTGTAAAACTTCCTTACTAAAACTGGTTAAATTGAATTTAACTTAAATATAGAAAAATTTAAGATATTTCCAGCTTAGGCAACTCTAAGGTAACCTTGCTGGGGTTCGTAAATGATTCCTTTTCGTTTTAACTGGCGAATCAGGTCTTCAACCTTTTCCTCGCTCATGTTATATCTATCTCGCATTTCAGTTATAAGTATGTTGGTAGGGGCACGTCCTCCATACTCTTCTTCCAGTTCTTTGATGATTTCTTGAACCACTCTGATTTTATCCCGATCAGATTTGGGTGTACGTCCCTCAACTTTGTCAATATCTACTTTACCAGTCTCTGGATCGTATCCTACCTGTTTGAGACATTTTTCCTGTAGAACGATGGATCGTTTAGCATCTTCCGCAGTAACTTCATCCCCCAATCTAATTCTGGTACTGGCCTCAGCCAGACGAACCAGTGCTTCCAATTGCCTGGCTGTAATGGGTACAGGGGAATCTTCGTCAGCTGCACCTCCACGCATACCTACATAGAACTCTCGAAGAACATCCATGGCTTCGTTGGTTAAGTGGGGATGTACTTCCCGACGGGCATAGGCAATGTATTTCCTCAATAGTTCCGGTTCGATATCATAAGGAACTGCAGTATCTCGGTGAGTGTTAAGAATGTGGCTGGCCAGTGCAGTGTCCTTTTCCACATCTGGTTTATCTTCAACCACAAATATAAGGTCAAACCTTGATAAAATTGGAGAAGGAAGGTTAATTTGTTCGGCTATTGATTTATAAGGATCAAAACGTCCGAATTTTGGGTTGGCTGCAGCTAAAACTGAGCAACGTGAGTTCAAGGTGGCCATAATCCCTGCTTTGGCTATACTGATGGTCTGTTGTTCCAGGGCTTCGTGGATGGCAGAACGATCTTCAGGTCGCATTTTATCCAGTTCGTCTACACAAACATTACCCTTATCCCCAAGTACCAGTGCACCTGCTTCTAAGGACCATCCTCCGAATTCGTCCCTTACTGCTGCGGCAGTTAAACCTACTCCACTGGTTCCCTTACCACTGGTGTAAATTCCCCTTGGTGCCAGTTTAGACACATATTTGAGCATCTGGGACTTACCTATACCAGGGTCTCCTACAATAAGGATGTGGATATCTCCCCTGATTCGGGTTTTATCATCCAGTTCTTTAGCTGAACCACCAAATAATTGAAGGGCTATTGCCTCTTTAACCTCTCTATATCCTTTGATAGATGGTGCGGTTGAGTTAATAATTTTATTATAAACATCAGGGTCGGCAGCCAGTTCCTTGATCTTTTCTTCATCTTCGGGACTGATATCTAATTCTTCAAACTCCTGCTCCAGGGCACTGATGTAGTTACCATAAATATAATTGTGGAAGCGTTTTGTTTTTTCATCCCGGACGGTTTTCATGGTTCCAGTGATTCGTATTACATCTCCCGGGGTTACAGTGTCCACCAGATCATCCTCCAGTACAACGTTAATCTGGCGGGGTTGTTCACCTCCTGAGAGATTTTCCAGTGGTTCCTGAACTTTGGTGTTCTGAGTGTCCAAAAATTCAGATTCTTCCTGGAGAATACGGAAGGATCGTCCTCCACATTCCTGACATAGGGCTGGTTCAGTAATTATATTACTCTTCTGCTGGACTTCATGGAGTCGCATGCAGCTACGGCACTCAAAGATGGCTTTTTGAATTCTGGGACGAATTTCATCAGTTTTACGTACGATTCCATCCACAGCCACAAATTTCCCAATATATTTACTGCGCAGGTATCGTAGGGGAATGTTGTTACGCACGTTTTCAAAGCGAATGTGCAATTCCGCATTTTTACGTAAGGGGTCAATGTTTTGAACGGCTTTAGAAGCAGCTTTGATCATTTCTTCTGGTTTTTCGATTAAAAGGTCTGCAAGGTCCGGGTCAAACATCTCTAGCTCTATATAATCAACTAACACTGATCTTTCGTCTGGATATGTCTCCAGGGCATCAAATACAGTGTCTTTATACTTAGTACCAAAGAATTCCTCGAACTTGGCCACTGGATTTTTAGTTTTGTCAGTTGTAGATTGGGCTGAAGTTTCCATTGTCTAACTTATTAATTACTTCTATTATAAAATTTTATTTGACCAAAAAAATTGAAATTATTTAAAGAGAATATTTGGTCACAGACATCTAAAAATTGATTGAATATCCTTATTGGTGAATATAATTTATTTGTAAAAATTTAATTCTTCTTTTGAAGGATTAACTTATTTAAATAGCCCCAATTTTATATTACGATTATGGTTATTAGTTAATATTGGGGTGGGGTGTAAGGTTATATAAGGGAGTTTGGGTTATTACATATTATAAGATGATATTTCGTTAAAGTTCTATAACTCTTCCAATGCATAATTTGAAACCATTTATACTAAAAATACAAATTACCCATTTTACCAGAGTTTTTTCGGGTTAACACATCAAACTCGTAGGTGATGTAAATGAAAAGATCAAGATTAAGAATGTTCAAGGCTACTTCCATGACTATCTCGGTTATGGGGGTGTTGTTGATAGTAGCCACCATTATCATACTGGCATATATGGGATTCGCATCCATCTCATCATTCATCTCATCTGATGCCAGCTCTAGCGATGCTAATGAGCAGTTAGCATCCCTTAAAACTGAGTACGCCAGTTTAGAAGCCGAATATAATAATGTGAAGATTAAGGTGCAGGCAACTAATAATAATCAATTGAAAACAGCTTACACCAATGCTGAATTGGAATTAGTAAAGACTAATTCAGCTATTTCTGACGTTGAAAGTGCCATATCTGTTGGTAAATCTTCTGATGAAGTTTCAGAAAGATTAGAAATAGCTAAAACTCAACTAGAAAAGGCAAAATCGAGTCTAGCCAGTGTGAGATCCCAAATGTGATAAAATATGTTCTAAAGGGATTCTGGAAAATAGATTCTAAAAAAGGATTCTAAAAAAGCATTTTAAAAAAGGATTCTAAAAAGGGATTATGAGAAGTAGGTTATAAAAAAGGGTTCTGGAAAATAGACTATACCTAAAAATAATAGACTATACCTAAAAATAATAGACTATTACTAAAAATGGTTTGTTTATTAGATTTCAGGTTAAGTTTATCTTCCTTCTTTTCTAAAGCCCCTGCCTACAATGTACATTTCTCCACTTTTCTTTTTTGAAGATGGTGGTTTAGTAGTTTTAACGGTTTGAAACTTTTTTTTAATGTCTTTAAGGAGTTCAGGATAGCCTTCACCCTGAAAGACTTTTATAATTAGATTACCCTTATATTTCAGAATATGATCACTTATTTTTAATGCGCATCGTGCTAGATCTATGGATCTGAGTTGATCCAGATCCTTGATTCCAGACAGTTTAGGGGCAGCATCAGAGATAATGACCTGTGTTTTCCCCTGTAAAGTGCGTTCAATTTCATTTAGGGTTTCTTCCTGTGTGAAATCCCCTTTTATACTCCAGAAATTATCATAATCCGGGAATGGTTTTATTCGGTTAAGGTCTACTGCCACCACCAAACCATCTTCTCCCACCAATTCCAGAGCTATCTGGGACCATCCTCCTGGAGCAGCTCCCAAGTCAACAACAGAATCTCCATTTTTAATTATTTTAAATTTACGGTTTAGTTGCAGCAGTTTAAAGGATGCTCTAGAACGATACTCCTGTTTTTTAGCTTTTTTGTAATATTCGTCCTTTTTTCTTTCTTGATTCCAGTTTTGGCTCATCTGTCTAAATTCTCCTTATAACTTATTCTTCAAATTAAATTTCAGGGCTTTACACACTGGATCTCCAATTTTTATTATTTCAGCATCTAACTTGCCATCTTCCAATTCAATGATCATAACTGATGGATCTGAAAGCCGGGGAACAGTGGGACTCCCTGGGTTGAGTAGCAGCATATCAGGTAATTCTTCGATAAATGCCCAATGGGTATGGCCAGTAATTAAAACTTCAACACCCATCTCTAAGCCAATGTAACGTAATTGCTGAGAATCTCCTCTGGGATATACCTCACCATGTGTTAATCCGACTGCAATACCCTCCAGGTCTAATTTTTTTCTTTTAGGAAGTTTTAATCCAGTGTAACGGTCCATATTGCCCTGTACACAGATAGTGGGTGCTATTTTTTCTAATTGATCCCTAACCTCAAGTGAAACAAGATCTCCTGCGTGTAATATGAGATCAACCTCTTTGAAGATTTCAAAAACTATTTCTGGAATAGTGTTTGCTCTTTCAGGTATGTGGGTGTCTGAAATAACGCCTATTAACATTTTTATCCCCTTAATGATAATATATATGGTTTTCATTTTGATGGTGTTCTTCTAATTAAAAGATAAGGAATAACCTAATCTTAACCTTAAATTTTACAATTTTTTATCATTATTTTATCAATTCATATATAGTTCATGAAAACCATGACCAGGCACATGATCCATCACAATATATATTTATTACAATATTTATCCAATGATTTATACCATGCAATAATATCTACTATAATATGATGCCATGTCATCAATTATAATTCTATAAAAAATATTAATTTAATGGCTGGAATGTATTGTAATTATAAAAAATTGTTATCAAAGTTAAACAGTAATAAGTGATTTTCATGCATGAAGTAATAGTATGTGAAAAACCAAAGGCATCCGAGAAGATAGCCAGCGCCATACCGGGTAAGGCTGTTAAAAAGAGTTATAAGAGGGTACCTTACTATGAAATAGATGAAGGTAACAAAAAAACCACAGTTTTATCAGCTGTAGGTCATTTATACTCTTTATCACCCTTAAAAAAGGAAAAAGGACGTATGTTTGAAGTGGGATGGGTGCCACTTTATGAGAAGGATAAGAGTAAAAAATATGTCAAGAACTACATTGATGCTATAAAAAAGTTCTCTAAAGATGCAGATCGGTTTGTACATGCTTGCGATTATGATATTGAAGGTACTTTAATTGGTTTTAATGCTTTAAAATATGCATGCGGTCCAGAAAGCATTGATAATGCAGTGCGTATGAAGTTCTCCACCCTAACCAAAGAGGATCTTTTAAAGGCTTACAATGAGCCAATTGACCTGGATTTCAATCAGGTCGACAGTGGGGAGGCCAGGCATGTCTTGGATTTCTTATTTGGGGTTAACATATCCAAAGACCTCACTGATTCTGTGATGAAAGCCACCAGTCGCTACATACAGCTCTCTGCTGGGAGAGTGCAGACTCCCACCCTAGCTATACTGGTAGAAAGGGAGAAAGAAATTCAGAGTTTCATTCCTGAACCTTACTGGCTCATCAAAGCAGAAATTGAAGGAAACATAATTGCGGATCATAAAAAAGGGAAAATCTTCGATAAAAAGGTTGAAGAAGAAATTCTGGCTGATTGTGATGGTAAAGATGCCAGAGTAAGTCAGATAAAGGTTAAAGAAACCCCACAACTTCCACCAGTTCCCTTTGATCTGGGTGCTCTCCAGTCTGAAGCCTACGGTGTTTTTGGTTTCAGCCCCAAGAAAACCCAGTCCATTGCCCAGAATTTGTATGCAGAAGGTTACACATCCTATCCCCGTACTTCTTCCCAGAAATTACCTCCCAGTATTGGTTATAAGAAAATATTGGGAAAACTTAAAAAGAACGCTGCATTCAAAAAGCAGATTGAAAAACTTAAAGAACCCATTAAACCACGTGAAGGTAAAAAAACCGATGAAGCCCACCCTGCCATCCACCCCACAGGCTTGGTTCCCAAAGGGTTAGGGAGAGATTATCAAAAACTATACGAACTCATAGTCTACAGATTCATCAGTGTTTTCGGAGAAAATGGCATCCTGGAAACCATGAAAACAGAACTGGATATTGGAGGCCAGCCATTCAGCTTCAGCAGGAAGAGGATGGCTAAAATGGGTTGGAGAGAACATTACCCTTATCGTAAAGTTGAAAACGACGAGTTCCCCGCTTTAAAAGAAGGGGATAGTTTGGGAGCTCGGGCTTATTCTGAAGAAAAGGAAACTAAACCACCTGCCAGGTATAATCAGGCTTCACTTATCCGGGAACTGGAAAAAAGAGGGCTTGGAACAAAATCCACACGGGCAAATATCATATCCATTTTATATGACAGGAAATATGTTGAGGGTAAGAAGATCACTGTTAACCAGTTAGGAGAACATCTTATTGATACCCTTAAAAAATACTCCGAGAAGATCACCAGTGAAGAACTCACCCGAGAATTTGAAACCAAATTAGAAGGCATAATGAAGGCTGAAGTTAAAAAAGATGAGATAATAGCTGAAGCCAAAGCAGAAGTAAGTTCTATATTGGATGATATTGACGCAAACAAAATCAAAATAGGGGAAGAACTTTACGCATCCTACAGAGAGAGCATGATCGTGGGTAAATGTAAATGCGGCGGCAACCTCATCATGATCAACTCCCCCAAAGGAGGTAGTTTCGTGGGTTGCACTTCCTATCCTGACTGTAAATCAACTTATTCCATGCCTCGCGGAGCTACGGTTCTTAAAACAAAATGTGAGAAATGTGGCCTGCCCATGATATCCTTTGGAAAACCCCGACAAAGGGCCTGCATGGATCCTAAATGTGGACGTGAAGGAGAAGAACCTACACAAAACGAGGTGGTAGGGGTCTGTCCAGAATGCGGAAAAGATCTCATCAAAAGAAGAGGACGTTACGGTGAATTTGTAGGATGCAGTGGTTTTCCGCGATGTCGATACACTCGTTCTTTGGAAGAAAAAGAGGATCAAAAATCTGAAAAAACTTGAACCCATTCTATAATATAATGGGGCTAAGTTTCACAGTTTGAATTTATACCATTTCTTTTTCTCTTATTTCTATTAATTTTCCCTTATTTTATGTATTTCTCATTTTTTTAGTTAAATTCTAAACTCATAGTAATATTTGTTCTAGTAGGGGAAATGAGTATCGTAATTTTGGTAACCAAAAGCATTGTAATACTATGGGTCCGTACAAGAGGGTTATTGTATTATTTCCACAGTAAAACGATTTTTTTTCCTTGAACATCAATTTTTTATAAATTTTTTTATAATAGAAGTGTTCAAAGCACCCTAAAGACTCATACTTTTAAATAGTTTAAACAGTCCAATATAAGATAGATTGACAAACACGTTTACAGATCCAAATCAATGGTTTAACTACAAAGATCAATGGGGTATAGAAATATGGAAACAAAGAAAATTTTATCCAAATTAAAGCCGATCATAATAGTTATCCTTCTATTTTCATTAGCATTCACCCTTCGAGCAGAAGCAGCTAGCATTCCTGGTGTGCCAGACCAGATGAAGGATTACTTCCAGGAAAATGATGGGTTACCTTACTTTAGTGAGATGGACTCATATTATAACTATCGTCTCACAGAAAACTTCGTGGAACATGGATATTTAGGGGATACCATCCAAAATGGTACTGACTGGGACTTGCACTCATTCTTCCCTCCAGGGAGATCTGCAGAATATCCTCCTTTACTTATGTGGATCACCGCCTTCTTCTACTATGTAGCTAACCTATTTGGCAATTATTCGCTTTTACAGGTTAGTTTCTGGACATCAGCAATCATAGCTTCACTATGTGTTGTACCAGCCTTCTTCTTTGTTAGAAAACTTACTAATGACTACGGAGGAATCGCTGCCGCAGTATTGGTGGGATTATCAACATTCTACTTTTCCCACACTTTCGTAGGATTCTTTGACACAGACATGTTCAACATGCTTCTCCCACTGTTAGTGGTCTGGTTCTTCAGTGAAAGTATAACCTCAACTGAAAGTCGGAGAAAAATGTTATACGCTGTTTACGCCTCGATTTCAATGCTAGTATTCTCCCTAGCATGGTCTGGATGGTGGTTTACATTCTACTTACTGATTTTCGTGGCTATCGTGTACCTGCTGATCTCTAAATACTTATTTAAAAAGGAATCCTTCAAATTATGGAAAGAATATCCTGATAAGAAGCAATGGTTCCTTGAACAACCAGTTATACTGCCGCTGGTCATATTTGTGGTTTTGAGTTTAGTGTTGATGTTTGCAGCATGGGGAGATACCTTATTCACTTATTTATTCCAGCCACTGAGTGCTGTTGGAATTCAATCAACAACACAATACACTTCATCCTATCCTAATGTATTTATATCAGTGGGTGAATTACAGATTCCAAGTTTATCTTCTGTTGTAACGGATGTTGGGGGAATATTCCCACTCTTATTCGGAGTATGTGGATGGTTAATGATTTTCTGGGGATTACGTACTAAAAAGGCCAATAAAAAAACCAAAAAATCGGCCAAAACCAAAAAGGTTAAAAAAGGAAGAAAATCCAGGCGAAGAAAAGAAGAGCCTGAAGAAGAACTTAAAGAGAAGAAAGAGGAATATGATGGTTTCATGAGGCCTCTAATGAGGAAAAATTCCCTTTACTATGGGGTATTATTCAGTATATGGTTAGTGCTCACAACTTACTTGTTCACTAATGGTGTAAGATTTGTGGAAGCATTTGCACTTCCCCTCTCACTTTGTGCAGGAATTTTTGTAGGGTTCATTGCAGATTACTTTAGAAGCCAAATAAAAAATCCAAACTATCATGCCATAGCAATGGCTCTAGTGTTGGTATTGGTGTGTTATGCTCCGGTAAGTATAGCTTACACCACAGCTAACTCTGTAGTACCTGGAACTGATGATGCCATGGTTGATACTCTCACCTGGGTAAATAATAACACTTCAGAAAATACAGTGATGACCTCCTGGTGGGACTTTGGACACCTTTTCGCGGTCAAAGCTGACCGGGGAGTTACCTTTGATGGAGGTTCACAGAACAACGCCCGAGCATACTGGGTTGGTAAAGCCTTGTTCACCAGTGATGAGAATCTTTCAGCAGGTATACTGAATATGCTGGCTTCCAGTGGAGACAAAGGATATGAAACACTGGAAAACTACACCAACAACACAGGTAAAACTGTAGAGATCATGGATAAGATACTGGTGGTGGATAAAACCTCTGCCCAGAATATACTAACTTCTGAGTATGGGTTAACTGCAGAACAGGCACAGAACGTCCTGCAATATACTCATCCAGATAATCCAAACCCGGATGTTCTGGTCACCAGTCTGGATATGGTGAGTAAAGCTGGCTGGTGGTCCTACTTTGGAAGCTGGAACTTTGACTCTGGTAATTCAACTAACTACATTTATTCCATGTCTCAGGCCAACGTCACTTCTGAAAATGATAGTGTGGTTATCAAAGCAGATAATGGAGTTGTAGCGCAGATGAGTGGAAGTAACATCACTGCAGGTCTTCAGGTTAGTTCTAGTCAGACAGCTCCACCCCACCGTCTGGTGATCATTAGCAATGGCACCACCCAATATGATCAGGTTGTAAACAATGATAGTAGCTTTTCCATATTCCTAATACAACAGGATAACTATCTGTTTGCAGTGGCTATGAGCAAGGAACTGGAAGATTCCATGTTCACCCGCCTGTATTTCATGCAGGGGGAAGGTTTAACTAGATTCAAACTGGCACACGAGGAACCATCTGAGGGAATTGCTGAAGTTATGGTGTGGAATGTGACTTAAGTGGAATATGAGTTAAAAAATCCATTCCCCCCTTTTTCTTTATTTTATTAAAACTTTTTTAAGTGAATAAATCAATACTAAAAATTAGTGTAATTTTTCATTGATTGCACCAGAAGTAATTATAAGAATTATTTAGAATATTGAATAGTATTCTTGTTTTAAAGTGAGCTTTATGGACATCGAAGAAAGGATCCGCAAGATTGAAGAGGAGATCACCAAGACTCCCTATAACAAGGCCACTTCCCACCATATTGGGAAGTTAAAGGCGAAAATCTCAAAGTTAAGGGAAGAGTCAATAAAAAGGAGCTCATCATCAACTAAAGGACGAGGATTCACCCTAAAAAAGAGCGGAGATTCAACAGTAGTTCTGGTAGGCTTCCCTTCAGTGGGTAAGTCCACTATACTCAACCAAATCACCAATGCCCAGTCTAAGATAGGTGCTTACGAGTTCACCACCCTGGATGTTATCCCCGGAGTTATGGAATACCGTGGTGCTCAGATCCAGATATTTGACATTCCAGGAATAATAACCGGTGCTTCCAGGGGAAAAGGCAGGGGAAGAGAAATCCTCTCTGTGGCCCGTAATGCTGATTTGGTAGTGATGGTATTAGATGTTTTCAACCCTCACCATCAGGAACTGATCCTGGATGAACTCCTGAACATTGGAATAAGACCCAACCAAACAGCTCCAGATGTCACTGTAAAACGCAGAAAAATAGGTGGAGTAAAAGTGGCATCCACAGTACCCCTCACCCATATGGATGAGAAAACTATTCGTTCCATACTCAACGAGTACGGGGTGCACAGTGCTGATGTACTCATAAGGGAAGATGTCACCATTGATCGCTTCATAGACTCCCTGGATAACAGTATTGTATACATCCCTCTTTTACTGGTGATAAACAAGATAGACCTGGTAGACGCATCATACATGGAGGAACTTCAGGAAAAAATCGATGACGCACTTTACATAGCTGCAGATAAAGGTGTCATGGTAGATGAACTTAAAGAGGAAATATTTCAACGCCTCAAACTTATCCGGATTTATATGAAGCCCCAGGGTCAGAAAGCTGATCTGGAAGAACCTTTGATTGTGCGGAAGGGTTCAACAGTGGAAGATGTTGCTGGCAAGTTACACCGGGATTTCCTTAAAAACTTCCGCCACGCCAAAGTATGGGGTAATTCCGTTAAATTCCCTGGTCAAAAAGTGGGACTGGATCATGTGCTGGAAGATGAGGATGTTTTACGTTTAATCATCAAAAAATAATCATCAAAAAAATCAAGAAGTAGTCATTAAGAAGTGATCATAGTGAAAAATAATAATGAGGAGTAGAGGTGTAGAAAAATGAAATTAGATGATATCATTGTTTCAAGGGGAATTGTAGCAGGATACATGGAGGAACTCCTGGATTATATGGATATGGATGTGGCTATAGGTGGAGGAGGACCTTCTGGACTCACTGCTGGTTACTATATGGCTAAAGCCGGCTTGAAAGTTGCATTATTTGAGAAAAAACTCAGTATGGGTGGTGGAATGTGGGGTGGAGGTATGATGTTCAACAAAATCGTGGTTCAGGAAGACGGAAAACGGATCCTGGATGAAATGGGCATCCGCAGCCAAGAATACCAGGAAGGATATTATCTGGCGGATTCTGTTGAATCAGCTTCCACCATCTGTTCCAAGGCCTGCCAGGCAGGACTGAAGATTTTCAACCTTATGGAAATTGAAGATGTGATGATCAAGGAAGCCGGTGTGGAAGGACTGGTAATCAACTGGAGTCCTGTGGAAATGGCAGGATTACATGTGGATCCCATCACCTTAGCTGCCCGGGCAGTAGTGGATGCCACTGGACACCCCTGTGAGGTGGTTAAAGTCCTGGAAAGAAAGATGGGAGCACCTCTTGAAACCGAAACCGGTAAAATTATGGGAGAAAAGTCAATGTGGGCAGATGTGGCTGAACAAAAAATAATGGGCAATGTCAGTGAAGTCTACCCTGGATTATATGTCACTGGTATGGCAGCCAACGCAGTGCACGGTTCACCACGCATGGGGCCCATATTTGGTGGAATGCTCCTATCAGGGGAAAAAGTCGCTGAAATCCTGATAGACAAATTGAAATAAAATTTACTGGAAAATAAACCTGATAAATCATAAGTTTAATCAAACTGAGGTTGACGTGATCCAAAGATCACAGTCAACCTATTCACCAAAATATAAACAAGATCATGGTCAACTTATTCCCTACGAAATATAAACAAGATCATGGTCAACTTATTCCCTACGAAATATAAACAAGATCATAACCTATCACTACAAAATATAACAAATAATAGGATAAAGACAGAAATAAAGGAACAGATAATGATAATTCTCATCACCGGAACCCCTGGAACGGGCAAAACCACAATTTCCCCATTACTTGCAGAAAAACTAGGATGCTATTTGGTGGATATTAATCAACTTGTTGAGGAAAAACAACTCTACACTGGTGTGGATCCAGAGAAAGGTTATAAAATAGTTGATTTAGACTCTTTAGAGGGAGAACTGCATAAAATTGTTGATGTTACTCTAAATGAGAGTAACTGTATAATAATAGAAGGGCATTTAGCCCATTATTTCCCTGTTGCAGAGTGGGTGATAGTTTTTAGAACAGATCCTAATGTTCTTAAAGGGAGACTTGAGCAGAGAAATTGGGGTGAACTTAAGATCCGCGAAAACCTGGAGGCAGAGGCTCTGGATATCTGTACATGGGAAGCCTACCAAATCCATACTACTAATGTGCATGAAGTGGACACCAGTGGTTTAACTCCTGAAGAAGCAGTTAACACAGTTTCTGAGATTATCAGTGGAAAAAAATCATGTCCTC
>Ga0334901_1001757_pt1 | contig 21146 bp, 20 predicted proteins | sample GraSluR3_MG_3_FD_207216 | JGI IMG/M metagenome (GOLD analysis project Ga0334901, IMG submission 207216) | Sludge microbial communities from methane-producing bioreactor in Wageningen University, Netherlands - Granular Sludge_15_08-R3 | ecosystem: Engineered > Bioreactor > Anaerobic >... | reverse complement strand
CCAGGTCAAAGCCCTCTTTTTTGAGTGCTTCTGCCAAGGCTTGAGCGTTGTCCACCACTTGCTTCATGTAGCTCTTAAACTCCGGTTGCAATGCTTCGAGAAAGGCCACTGCTTTACCAGCGATAGCGTGCATCAGCGGTCCACCTTGAATCCCGGGGAAGACCTTGCTATCGATGTCTTTGGCAAATTTTTCTTTGCAAAGAATGAGGCCGGCACGCGGTCCCCGCAGGGTCTTGTGCGTTGTGGTGGTCACAACATCCGCGTAGGGCACGGGGTTGTCGTGCAATCCTGCTGCTACCAGACCTGCGATGTGCGCCATATCCACCATGAATTTTGCGCCTACTTTGTCGGCGATCTCGCGGAAGCGGGCAAAATCTATCTTTCGGGGATAGGCAGAGGCTCCGGTGAGGATCATCTTGGGCTGGTGTTCAAGGGCAAGCCGCTCGATCTCATCATAGTCAAACTGCTGAGTATCCTGTTTCACAGTGTAGTGAATCACGTTGTAAAGCTGGCCGCTGAAGGAAAGCGGATGGCCGTGAGTGAGGTGTCCGCCGTGCGCAAGCTCCAAAGTCAGAACGGTGTCACCGGGATTGACTAGGGCAAAATACGCTGCCATGTTTGCCTGCGAGCCACTATGGGGCTGCACATTGGCATGTTCGGCACCAAAAAGCTCCTTGGCGCGCTCGATCGCCAGGCGTTCCACGTCGTCGATGTATTCACAGCCGCCATAGTAGCGCCCGTATAGTTTGTAATTTACTTTGCCGGTCTTTTTGCTCCAACGGTAGGGATAACCTTCAGCATACTTATTGGTCAGAATGCTGCCCTGAGCTTCCATCACTGCCATCGAAGTGAAGTTTTCACTGGCGATCAGCTCCAGATTCTCCTGTTGACGGGTGAGCTCTTGAGATATTGCCTCAAAGAGTTCAGGGTCTTTGTTTTGGATGTGTTTCACTTGGTCTCTCCTTGATCTATCTTATTTAATCTATTTTGGTGTCTTCCGCCCTCAAAGGGGGTGCTCAGCCACTCTTTGGTGATCGAGATGGCATAAGCGGGAGCGGTAAAGCGCCCTGCCAGGACCAGGATATTGGCATTGTTGTGCATGCGGGATAGCCTGGCAATATCGGTCAGGTAGCAGAGTGCTGCCCGGATCCCAGGAACTTTATTTGCCGTGATACTCATCCCGATGCCGCTGCCACAGATCAGTATGCCCATCTCGCATTCTCCTGTAGCCACAGCTTTTGCCGCGGGATAGCCTGTATCCGGATAGTCCATGCTCTCTTCATTATGGGTGCCAAAATCCTTAAAATCATGCTCAGGGAAAGCCTTCTTGATCTCTTCTTTCAGGGCAAATCCAGCATGATCACTTGCGATTGCGAGCTTCATGATTCCTCCTTCATCAAACAACTTAGTGCGATGCAATAGTATTTGGAGTTTTCGCTTTCACTGCGACTCATCACCACCACCGGCTTGGTAGTTCCCTGAATGAGACCTGCCAATTCTCCGCCGGCAAAGAGCATGAGCCCTTTGTAAAAAGCGTTTGCCGTCTCCAGATTGGGAAAGATGAGGATGTCCGCGTCCCCTGCTATCGGGGTGGGAACACCCTTGATCTGAACACTGGGTGGATCACATGCCAAGAAGACATCAAGCGGTCCATCGATGGTGCAGCCGGAGATCTGTCCCCGCTCAGCCATCTTGCTGATCAGAGCATAGTCGATCGTATTTGGCATCCCCTCTGAGACCTTCTCCGTGGCTGAGATCAGCGCTACTTTGGGCTGCTTTATCCCCAGGGTATGCGCCATCTTGACACTGTAATTCACCATCGCTATCTTTTGATTCAGATCGGGAACCGGTAGTACCGCAGTATCCGCGATCAAAAGCAGCTTGTGATACTTTGGCAGCTCCAAGGCACAGGTATAGCTCATCACTGCTTTGGGGGGCAGGAGTCCGCGATCCTTGCTTAGAACTTCACGCAAAAATTGATCGGTGCCCACCAGCCCTTTCATCAACACATCCGCTTCGGAGGCTCTGACCATGCGCACGGCTTCTTTGGTGGCTTTGTCAGTATCCTGAATGTCTATGATATTGTATCCGCCTTTGGGAAGTTCTTGAGCTTGGGGAAGTGCCATGATGCGCTCTTTGGAGCCGATCAGGATGGGATAGACAAATCCCTCACTCGCTGCTCGCGCTAATGCGCCCATGGTATTGGCGTCTTCTGCGACCGCTACTGCGATCTTGGTCTTTTGCCCAAGAGCTTTGGCTTTGGTAACTATCTCGCTTAGATGCTTCATATTTATGCCAGCATCGCTGCTAGGGCGATTGAATACAATTTTGATATTTCACTATCTCCGCGGGAAGTGAGCACGCAAGGCACCCGAGCGCCCATCACGATGGCACAGAGATGAGATTTGAGCAGCTTCACGATGGTCTTGTAAAAGGCATTGCCCGCTTCGATATTGGGGAAAAGAATGCAATCTGCATCGCCGCATACCGGGCTTTGCATGCCCTTGATCACAGCGCTCTCTTTGTCGATAATGAGATCCATGCCCAGAGGGCCTTCGATGATGCCGCCCTTGATCTGGCCACGCTCTGCCATCTTGGCGATGATAGCAGCGTCGGCGCAAGAGGGGATCTTGGGCAGGGTCTGCTCGCTGGCAGCCTGTAAGCCCACTTTGGGCTCTTTGATGCCCAGAAACTGTGCCACTTTGATCAGGTAGTTTGTGATCGCGATCTTTTGCTTGAGATCGGGCAACGGAATGATGGCTACATCACCAAAGATGAGCAATTTATGATAGTTCATAGGCTCGGCAACCGTCACATGAGAGAGGATCGCTCCCGGATTCATCAAGCCCCGCTCTTTATTCAGAATAGCCCGCATGTAGCGGTCGGTAGAGAGCAATCCCTTCATCAGGAAATCGCCTTCTCCAGCATTGATCAGATCCACCGCTTTGGTGGCAGCTACAGCGTCGCTATCGCAATGCACGATGCGGAATTGTGCAGGATCTATCTCATGCTCTTTGCATACTGCAATGATCTTGGCTTCATCCCCAACGAGGATGCCTTCGATGATGCCCATTTTAACGGCTTCAGATACTGCCATGATAGTGTGTGCGTCTATAGCCCATGCAGCAACGAGGCGTTTCTTGCTACGGGTCTTCAAAACTTCAAACATCTGGTCGAGTTTTCGGATTTCCATTGTAATTCCTGTCCTTTTTATCTATATTTTACATTTATTCTCAAAAACACCAGCTGCTGATCAACCGGGCTTGATTTGCCTTCAGATCCAGATCCCTATCTTCCGCATGAAGCAAGTATCCTTGAGGAGAAAAGTATTCGATGCGGATCCTATCCAGCCCTGCAGGAACCGGGATCTCGGCCAGATATGCTTCTGCCGGGAAAAATTGGGAGATGCGCAGATCTGCATTTTCGCTAAACAGGATAGCGGCATCTGCAGCCAGACTCAATAGAGATGCCCCCAAGCCCGAGCTCCTGCGCGCTGCCTGAGCCTTTGCCTTTTCCGCTGCCAAACCTTTGACAACACTGCGGGTTACGCTCTTGAGCATGATCATGGGCTCTTTGACTTCAAAAGCACTACGAGCTACCAAACCTAGATCTTCCAGCTTTTGCATACTGTAACGACTCCCATCGGATCTTACCACATCCACTCTGCCGATGCGGGGCTCTGCCTGTGCCAGATAGGGTAGGGAAAACTTGAAGTAATAGCCCTCATCGATGCCTTCCCAGGCGATGGGATAGACATTGATCTCCTCATCCACACTGCCGATTAAAAGCAGATCCTCGGAACTGTGGATGTGCATCTCCCGCGCCCGCTTGTATGGCCCACGATTGACAAAGCTGATCACCCTGAGAATCTCCCCGTCTGCAGCTTCTCTGGGATCTTGGATTTCCGGCGGAGAGAAGGGGTATATCTCGGGCTGACTCTGAAAGGCATAGAGCACATTGTTGTAGTCTATCCTGGCGCTATCCTGTTGTCGGCTAGAAGAATACAGCGCCATGCTCAGATATCGGGCGAGGGCGGAGGAATGAAACTTTGCCTTGCCGGGCTGGATCTCTATCTGAGCATCCTCTTGTTCATTGATTTCCTTTGCCATGCGGGCATGCTTTTGTTCCAGGTAGCTCAGCTTGTCGTCCACCCTGCGAATCTCCACAAAGGCAGCATCGACATCGCCCAGATGCAGGTAGTTCAGAGCTTTGAATACATTGATATAGACATCTTCATAATCCTCACCGGAATACTCCAGAGAGTTATCACTGAGCAGAAGTGATGCCGCCCCCCGTGATATGCTTTTGGTATAGAGCTCCTCAATCGCATCTTCTGCCAATTGCAAAAGCTCATTGCTCCTTTGCCAATCTCCCTGATAGTGATACAGCATACCGGCATCCAGATAGTATAGCAGGCGCTCTTTGTCTTTATACGCTTTGGGCTTCTCGATGATAGCCAAAGCCGCATCAATATCTCTTTGGGCAAGAGCACTATCCAAAGTAGCTACCGTATTTGGCGAGCGCAGACCGGCGGCACATGAGGATAAAAAGATCCCACAGATCCCCAGACAGAGGATCTGCAGGATCTTAGACTTTAAGATTCCGTTTGCGGCAAGATGCATCACTTACTTTTTGAATCTGGAACTTTCCACAAGCTTCATGATCTCTTTGTTGCCCATCCAGACAGTCTCGTTGGATTCCAGATGTACAAGCTGTAGATCAACCTGATAGTATTTTGCTTGCAGGCGATCCACGCGATCCAGGATGGTCTTGATTGAACCCTGGAGGATGAAATCTGCTCCCAGCTCAGCTGCCATGCGCTTTGCGGTCTCTTCGGACGCAAAGTATTGCTGCTCTGCCCGCTCATCGCGGATCTCTTCGCGATCCTCTCGGGAAGCTACGAAGCGGATATTGCCGCTATTGATGAGCTCGCGGGAAATGTCGTCCACAAAAGTACGCATCTCGATGTGCTCATTGGAGAGATTACGCATGGTCCCCACGATCACCACGGGTGTGCGTCCCTCGTCTTGAGAAAAGCGGCTGGTCCATGGACGTGAGACCACGTCGCGAATCATCTCTTCTGCTACCAAGCGGCTATCTGTGCTATTCCACTTGCCACTCAGATCAACGGTCGTGTCGGCAGCAACGCGCTGCACTTTCACGCTGGGGCCACAAGCGGATAGCAGCATTAGAGCAAAAAGGGTCAAGGCAATTATCAGGACTTTCTTCATCTTTCCTCCATCCATTTTTCAGGACTTCTTATCTATGTATATTATCAAAGTCTTAGAGCATGGCAAACAGAGTGCTCACTTTTGTGCAGATAACGGGTATGCTGAGTTTTTTGTCAATAACTTTCTGCATATCTCCCATGCTCTGCATCTTATTACATCCAAAAGCTCATTTTCATGCAGAGCTTTTGCCTCTGCCCGACTCCTGTCAAACTGCCGTTTTCAGATTGTTCTTTCGGATACCCGCCTTGATCAGTTTGTCCTTAAGATCTTTTCGCGAAGCCCCTCGCTGTGGATGAAGTAGATCCCGGGAGGACAGTTGCGTCCGTGTTTGTCCTTGCCATCCCAGATGATCTCAGAAGGAGCATAGATCTCGCGCAAAACCTGCCCGCGGAGATTGTAGATACGGATCATCCCGGGCTTTGTGGAATTGATCTTGATCTCATCGGAAAATGGATTGGGATAGACGCTTATGCCTGGCGCAAGCATATCCTGGCTTGAGCTGGGATCTTGAATCTCAAAAGGAACAATATTCCCAAAAGGATGATGTCCCGCCTGCAAGATGCAGGCTTGGGCATAGTGAATCCCGATTGAATATGGGATGAAGTTGTGATGCTCCACATACACCGTGAGGCTATCATTCGCCAAGATAGTGACTTCATGGGGAATCGCGGGATACGCCACCGCACTGCCCTCACCATTGACCATGATCTCGAAGTCACCTGCATCACCAAAATACCAAGTATGGTCGAAGGAGTAATTGTTGTATAGAGTAAGCGTCCCTCTCACCAACATTGGCAGGATCTGATCCAGTTGAAGATGTGAATTGATTTGAGCAGAGCATAAGCCGATGCTCATGATGAGAACAAAAATAAGCATGCTTTTCATTTTGGTCTCCTTAGCAGCGAGGCAGAATAGGGTTATGCGGCTGCCACGATGTATCAAGTATACGATATAGCTAAGATAAATAATACCAAGCATCTGTCAAGCTAAATCATAGACCCAAAACAATATCTGAAAAAGCCACCCATAGATCAGCTAGTGAATATTTTCCTTGCCAGATTCTGACGAGCTTAAATTATGTGTAATAAGATAAAGCTGGAGGTAAACATGTCTTTATATCTAGTATTGGTTTTCGCCGCTTTGGTTGTGATTTTCATTGCTCGCGGCGTGATCATCGTGCGCCAGGCAGAAGTCGTAATCATCGAACGCTTGGGAAAGTATTACCGTACATTGCCCAGCGGCATCCACATCATTGTACCGATTTTTGATAAAATGCGCCCTATCCATTGGCGCTACAACAAACAGGATTTTCGCGGTAATGTCGTCGTGGTTCAGAAGGTGGAAAACCGCATTGATCTAAGAGAAAACGTCTATGATTTCCCCCGGCAGAATGTCATTACAGCAGACAACGTGTCGATGAATATCAACGCCCTCTTATACTTCCAGGTAACCGATCCCTACAAAGCGGTCTATGAGATCGGTAATCTCCCGGAAGCCATTGAGAAGCTTACTCAGACCTCTCTGCGTAATGTGATCGGCGAGCTGACCCTGGATCTTACTTTTACTTCCCGTGATTCGGTGAACAACAAGCTACGCCTGATCCTGGACGAAGCCACTGATAAGTGGGGTGTGAAGGTCAATCGGGTAGAACTTCAAGAGATTCAGCCTCCGGAAGAGATCCGCAATGCGATGGAAAAACAGATGCGGGCAGAGCGTGATAAACGCGCCAAGATCCTAACCGCTGAAGGCGAGAAAGAATCCCAGATCCGCGTAGCAGAAGGTATGCGTCAAGCCAAGATCCTCAAAGCTGAAGGTGAAGCGCAATCCCGCCTCCTGGTGGCAGATGCCGAAAAGAAATCCATCCTTCTGGTGGCAGAAGCATTGAAGGATTGCCAGGTAGATCCCGCTCAATACCAGATCGCCCAAAAATACATCGCTGCCTTTGAAGGCCTGATCCAAAAGGGCGATAAGACAGTGGTCCTGCCCTATGAATCCTCAGCGATTTTGGGATCGGTTAAGACCATATCCAACATTTTTGAAAAAGGCGCCGGAATCTAAGGACACAGAGCTTTGCTCCCCGGCTTTTCTATTGACGCCCGCAGATCGGTTTGGTTCCGATTGCGGGCTTTTTTGTGTCTATTTTACTTGTAGTAGTATAGCACTTGAGGGGTGTCTGGAGCAGCTTCACTAAGGGTAAAATAGCCTTTGCCTTTGGCGTCGAAGCACACCGCTTCTCCTTGGGGCTCAAGCTGATAGGGCAGGATCTTGCCTTTGCGTTGTAAGGCTTCGAACACGCTCTGGTTTTTTGCCCTTTTATAACGCCGGATACCGGGATAATTTTTCACCAGGATGCTGCTGCCATCGGCTGAGATATCCGCTGCTGTGACCCAGCCCATCTCCATGTCTCCCAATCTTTGAGCCACATTGATCTCGCTCGTGCTCAGAGGATAGGTAAGCCGGTATATTCCCACGCGTTCCTCCCGCTTGCTGAGGATATAGAGATCTCCGCTATCTGGCTCCATAAACAGCGCTTCCGCATCCCGCGGACCATCCTCATATCTGATCTCATAGATCTCTGGCTCATGGGATATTATCAGGCTATCCTGCAAGACAGATGCCGGCTCCTCGATCCTGTAGATAAAGATGGAAGAATATCTGGCCCGGTTATCTCCAATCTCACCGATATAGATATAAGCTTTGCCATCGACCGGATCGATCCCGGTGGCAATATCTTCCCAATCCCTGTTTTGTACTCCGGATACCTGGATCTCAGAGATCAGATTGCCCTTGTAATCTATGGCAAAGATCGATGCTGCTCCGCCGGAATCGTTGTGACTATACAGGATTTGATTGTGGATCCGGCTGTGGGCAAGACCCGAAGCCTCGTCGAGCTGTTCTGTGGCAAGGATATAGCTTTCAACTCCGCCTTTTGCGGGTAATGCAATATATAGAACCAGTGCCAATAGCAATACTATCGATATGCGTTTGTACATCATTGTTCCTCTTGTTTGAGATCTACGAGTGAAAAGCCCGTGAGCCGGGCAAGCAAGGAGCCCCGACGGCTGCCAAGACCCGGGCTGAGATCGGTGACCACGGTACGGTTTACCGCGATGACATCGTCTTCCTGATCCGGATTTGGACGCCGGATCCCCCAGAGGGAATGCAGGGCATAAGCTTTGCCCTCCACGCTTCCCAGATAAAGCATTATGTGCCCGGGTAATCTGAGCAATGTGGCAGCAGGGACGGCGTTTTGCCTGATGCTTTCTTCCCGGCTTTGCGGTAATGTGTTCGAGGCAAATTCATGGTGCGAACAAGCAGCTTTATATTGTTCAGCGCCATTGCGGGGAAGCAAGATGCCAAAACAGGCAAAGAGTTGCTGGATCAATCCCGAGCAATCGTATTCGGCATTGAGATCTCCCCAGCCATAGGGAGTGTTTTGCGCCTTGAAAGCTTGTTCATACACGTTTCTGGCGGTGTAGGGCAGATACCCCGGGTGGGCATCAGACTTTGCGATGAATGCTCTCTGCTTCTGGCTCCCGGGCAGTAGTAGCTCGTAGCAATCATCATGCTGTGTGATCAGGGGCAATCTGTTCCCCATCCGAATCAAACCATGATACTCCGTTCGCTGTGGATCCAGATAGAGATCGCTCTTCTCGGCAGTGGTTACGATAAAGGCTTCGCTGGCTTGAAAGCTTAGCCAGTCCTCACGCTCCACGAGAGCAATATCATCGCTGGGGAACCAACCTGAGGACGCTCTGCCGACGCCGAAGAGCCATTTGGCATCTCGGGATTCATGCAAGATGATTAAGGGATTGCCGAGGTCTATTCCACTGTTTTGTAAATAGTCAAATTCCAGATCCAGCGGGCGGGAGGAGATGATCCCGGCATAGGGTGCAAGCCGCTGATTTGTGAAGCGTGTGGCAAATCCATAGCCAACAGCATTTTGGGCAGAGATCTCATCAAGATTGAGCTGCGCCTCCAGATCCTGCCAGAAAGCTTGCGTTAGCAGCATCCCCGTATGATCATAGTTACCGTTTTCCCGCACAGCCTGGAAACAACGCCGGATCTCTGCAAGAAGCTCCTCATCGGTGATCTCCTGCGGAAAATCAAGAAGCTGCTGCAGATCCCCCTTGGCAAAGGCTTGTTCATTGAAGCGGCGGATGCCTTCGCGATCCAGGATCAAGCTATCAACCGTGGGATGATGGGCGATCCAATAGCCAGGACGCCGCATTTGGATCTCGACTAGGGGCGGATTCTGGCTTTGCGCCAGATATCTCGGTGCTCCCTGAGCCGACAGACCCAGCCCGATGCAAAGAGTAATCAGTGTTGTTGACAGGAACTTATACTGCCTCATCGCCTTCCTCCTCTTGGGGATAGAGCTGCAGCAGATTTAATCTACAATTCTATCCAAAACGGTTATCATCTCTGCCCGGAAGTCCTCATAGCGATCAGCAAGGATCGCTTCCCTGGCCATGCCCATGAGCTCCTGGTAGAAATGCAGACTGTGGATGGTGGCAAGCCGCATGCCAAGGATCTCGTTCATGGAGATCAGATGTCGGATGTAAGCACGGCTGAAATGGGTGCAGGCATAGCAAGAACACTGGGGATCAATGGGGCGAAAGTCCTCTTTGTAACGTGCCGCTTTGATGATCATCTTGCCATGCCGGGTGAAGATTGAGCCTTTGCGGGCATTGCGCGTGGGCATCACACAATCGAACATATCAACGCCATTGGCGACGTTGTTCAAGAGATCGCTGGGGGTTCCCACACCCATCAGATAGCGGGGCTTTTCCTGAGGGAGGATATCATTCACAAAAGCAGTAATGCGGAACATATCTTCCTTCTCTTCGCCCACTGCCAGGCCTCCGATTGAGTATCCGGGGAAATCCATATCCATCAATGCCAGAGCTGAACGCTCCCGCAGATCGGGGTAGATACCTCCCTGGACGATGCCAAAAAGAGCCTGGTTTTCATGATTTTTGAAAGCCTTGAGCCCTTCTTCCGCCCAGCGCAGTGTAGTGACCAGAGATTTTTCCACATACTCGCGGGTAGTTGGGTAGGGCGGACATTCATCAAAGCTCATGATGATATCTGCCCCCAACGCTTCCTGGATTTCCATCACATAAGCCGGGGTAAAATAGTGCAAAGAACCATCGATATGGGACCGAAACTTCACGCCATTGCGGGTGATCTTGCGCAGAGCAGCCAGGCTCATCACCTGGAACCCTCCACTGTCGGTGAGCATGGGGCGAGGCCAATTGATGAACTTGTGCAAGCCCCCTGCTTTGCGGATCAGTTCGTGTCCGGGGCGCATATAGAGATGGTAGGTATTGCCCAGAATGATCTGCGCATCGGTATCCATCAGTTCTTGTGGGCTCATCGCTTTGACGGTGCCAAGGGTGCCCACGGGCATGAAGACCGGTGTCAGGATCTCACCGTGATTGGTGTTGATCTTCCCTGCTCTGGCCTTGCCGCTTTTGGCCTGTAATTCAAAACTAAATGGCATCTTACCTCGTGTAGATTAGTCTGTAGATTAGCTTACTGAAATCAGAATAGAAGGCGTAGATCATCAGAAAGATCAGGAGGATGAAGCCCATCTGCTGCAAAAATGCCTGTATCTTGAGCGGAATGGGACGCCTGAAGATGCCCTCGATGATGGAAAACATGATGTGTCCACCATCCAATATCGGGATCGGCAAAAGATTCATGATCATCAGGATCAGGCTGATGGAGCCAAAGAACATCATTAAGCTACCAATGCCTCTGCGTCCGATCTCGGCAGACATTGATGCCATCAAGACCGGACCACCCAGATTGTTTTTGAGCTGGGACGGTCGCTTGATCAATTGGTACAATCCACGGTAGTTCATGGCGATGAAACTCCCGGTGGAATATGCTCCCAATTGCATTGCTTCCCAAGGATTGTATATCACTGTCTCGGTGATGGGTAAATGCTGGCTGATGCCGATCATTTTGCCTTGATCGGCAGCGATGTTTTCCTCCAGGACGATCTCGCGAGTGAAGATCTCTTGATCCCGCTGCAAGGTAAGATTCACTCTGCCCAGGGGATTGTCCACTATGCGGGACCGCATGTCGTACCAATCTTTAACGGCAACGCTATCAACCTGTAGAACGATATCTCCCGGCTTGAGCCCAGCACGCCAGGCAGGAAGGCCGGAAAAGACTTCCCCAATGCGGGTTGAAACCTGAGGTCGCACGCTTGAAACCAGCGAATCGCGCATGCTGCTATCCACAGCTAAGGATAGGATCTTACCCTCCCTTTGGAGAGTGATCTCGGCGTGGTCGGTCTGATATAGGGAAAAAAGGAAGCGGTTGAAGCCAATCTGGCTTTCGCCATTTACGGTAAGGATGCTATCTCCGGGGGCAAAGTGCTCTGCCCAGACGCCATCTGCAGATGCTATAACCGGGGGGAGATCCTCCATCTTCTGGGGCAACATAAAGGCAATAATGAAGATTAGCAGGCCAAAGATGAGATTGGCAAAGGGTCCGCTAAAAGCGATCAAGGCACGCTTCCACCAAGCTTTTCCACTAAATAGCTCGCCGGGATCGGTGGTTTCAGGTCCGGAATCCTCGGGATCCTCGCCTTTCATCTTCACGTAGCCACCCAAAGGGATCCAGGATATGCGATATTTGATACCGCCTCGCTCCCATTGCTTGATCGGAGCGCCAAAGCCGATGGAGAACTTCTCTATCCCCACTCCAAACGCACGGGCTACCAGGAAGTGCCCCAATTCATGGATCGTGATCATCAGCCCCAAGGCGAGGAGCATCAGGATCAAAGAACTCACAGAGCCTGCTTCTTTGCCAGGGTAATGGCGATGTAGCTGGCAACGTCCGTGGAATAAGAACCGGTGCCAAAGCCAGCATCATAGCCCAATTCTATTGCCAATTCATGCGAGATGCGGGGACCGCCGCAGATAAAGAGCATTTTATCTCGCAGCCCTTCTGCTTCGGCAAGCTCGATGAGGCGGGTGAGATTTTGGATGTGAAGATTCTTTTGGGTGACGACCTGAGAGACGAGGACGACATCAGCATCGACTTCCCGGGCTTTCGCCAGAAGCTCCTCAGAAGGAACCTGCGCTCCCATATTGATGGCGTTGAAGCTATGATATCGCTCCAGACCGTAACGGTGATTGTAGCCTTTCATGTTCATGATGGCATCGATACCGACGGTATGAGCATCGCTTTCGATGCAGGCACCGACCACCGTGATCTCACGTCCCAGATGCTCTGCCACATATTCGTCCGTGGCTTCCATATCCATCACCGGAGTCTCCACTACCTTTACCTTGATCTTGTCCAGATCCACTGTCGCTGAAGTAGCAGCATAGGCGATGAAGTGAGTAAAACCTTCGCCCAGATCCCGCATACAGGTGATCTCGGCATCATCAAAACCCATCGAAAGGATCAATACCCGGGCTGCTTCTTTGCCGCGCGGATCTGCAGAGGTCTGTAAGGCAAAGGAAAGTTGCACCTTCCCGTCGCCCAAAGTATCGCCATAAGGCTTGAGGATCTGCGTCATAGTCCCAGCTCCTTTTTCATCTTGTCCATAAAGGGATTAAAATAGTCATTGTCTCGCTCAAACACTCCGTCGAGACCTTTCCCGCCGTTTTCCGGGCGTTTGATCTCGGCAAATGCCCCACTTGCCATTGCACTGAACAGACCATCCTGTGCTACTTTCTCCAGAAACTCACATGCCTCTTTGAGCACAGAATTTGCTCGTTGGTTAATGAAGCTATCTTGTCTCAAATCAAGATTGTCGGCAAGATCCTTGACCGCGGTAAAGAGATATTGGGCGTTTTCGATCGCCAATGACCGATCCACCAGATGTGGAGTGTGGATCGCTTCGGTCATCATCCCCAATAGCTGCACGCCCTGCCCGGTGAGCTGACCCACAAAGTTGAACATGGCGTCCATCAGATGCGTCTTGAATATATTGCCGCTGGCAAACTTGGTGGGCGGCATATACTTGATTGGTGCCTCAGGAAAGAGCTGTCTTGCCAAAAGGGCATGAGCAAGTTCGTAGGTAAAGCTGTTTTCCATATCGGGGTTGATCTCATAGGCATGTCCCAATCCCATTTTTTCTGGCTTTACGCCACTTTTGAGGGCGAAGCTTTCGTTGAGCAGCTGAGATGCGGTGACAGTGTAAGCTTTCTCCACGGCATCAGAAGTGGTGAGATAGTTATCTTCCCCAGTCTGAATCTCGATCCCGGCATAGGCATTGATCATGCGGGCAAAGTATTGATCCAAAAGGGTACGCTTGGGATTGATATCGCGAAACAGGATGCCATACATGGCGTCATTGAGCATGAGGTCCAGGCGTTCAATCGCGCCCATGGCGGCAATCTCCGGCATGCAAAGCCCGGAAGCGTAGTTTGTGAGACTGATATAGCGCCCCAGCTCCTCAGATACTTCATCCAAAGCTTTGCGCATGATGCGGAAGTTTTCCTGTGTGGCATAGGTGCCGCCAAAACCAACAGTCGTGGCACCATAGGGCACATAGTCCAAAAGAGATTGTGCAGTAGAGCGGATCACGGCGATGATATCTGCGCCTTCCCGGGCTGCTGCTTTTGCCTGTGTCACATCTTCATAGATGTTTCCCGTGGCAACGATCACATAGATCGCCGGCTTTCGGCGCGCGCCGAATCTTTGAAAGTATTCTTCCCGGTTCTCTCTTTGGGAACGGATGTGTCCCAGCATCGTATCGCTCAAAGTATTTAGAATGCGGAATATATCTTCATTTCCTGCAAGCGGAATCTCGCTGAGTTCCAGCTCTCCTGCGGCGACGAGTTCGGCTATCTCTTGTGCGCTTTTGGATTTGTGGTGCATGGCGTTTGCCATCCAGATGGCAGCGCCTTTTTTCAGAGCACCGGAGTTTTGCAGTTGTTCCACAATGAGATTGGGCAATGGCTTGCCGTCTGACGTGGCTCCATCCACGCCCATCAGGCGCAGGACGGTACGCTCGATGGTTACCGAGCTGAATGAGCCAAAGAGCCAGTCAAAATCTGTAGTGATCTTTTCTGCGGCTGCCCGACTGCGACTTACCAAGCTTGTATCAAGATCGAGTTTAAGCATTTAGACTCCATTTTTTTATGGTATTTTTCTATGTACGATCTTTTTTGGCTTGTGCATTTGGTCAAGAGATTTCCCCCCAGCAAAGCCAAAGGATGCACCCGGGCAAGGAGCCCTGACGCCAAGCTAAAGGGGAAGACGCAAAGCAGCAAGCCCCGCTTTGACGGCTGGCATCGATAAGCAGCGCCCGGCTCTCTGCCCTAAAACCTGCGATATAGAGACGCTACATTGCCGATCAAGGAAAGATCGCTATGCTCATCCGGCTTGATCAGGATGGGGTTGTACTCTTGATTGAGAGGAAGCAGGATGACCGTCTGCGTGCTGCGATCCAAAGTCATCATCTTCAGGGTGATTGCGCCGTCGATGCGCACTGCGCAGATCTTGCCGGAAAGCTTTTCCCAATCGTTGCATTGATTGATCACGACGATGTCGTCATGATGCAGATTGGGTTCCATGCTGTGACCATTGACTCTCAAGCTCACAAAATTGCCGGGATTACCCTTGATCTGACCCTTGCGGATCGAGATTGTATCAGTAGTCGGAACATTACTCTCCACAGCAGGACCAGCAGCGATCTCACCCATCACCGGGATATCAATAACGGAGCTATCCACCAGATTCATCTTGGCCTTGGCAATCTCCTCCAGGCTCTTATTCAACATAGCCTGCAGGGTCTCCCAGCTCTTGTTTTTGTGAATGGCAAGCTCATTTTTGGATTCACAGAACATATCGCCTTCCCCGGTCAACAACCAGTGCAGATCCACCTTATACTTTTTCCAAAGCACCAACATGCTCTCGATGGAAGGGTTGATCTTGTTGCCTTCCATCTGAGAAACCGCCGAAGCATTGACGTTTATCTCCTGAGCCATCTGATATTGTTTGATGCCGAGCTCTTTGCGCAGAGCATGGATTCTCTCTCCAATCATGGCTTTACTCCTTTGAAGTTCTTGTAGTTTTTCAGCTAAACATTCAGATGTCATGCTATAAGTTCAGCTTAGCTTGTCAAGCAAAATTGTTGTTGCTGCTTATTTATTGCCTGCCACAATAGATAACTCTCATCTTGCATCGCAACCAGATCTTGCTGGTTGAGGTGAATATCTGTGCAGATTCATGATGATTAGTTTCACACATGTTTGGCAAGGAAGCTCTAAAACGCTATTGATATAGCTTAGTTTTACTAAAGCGGATCAGGCGACAGAGCAGATAATCCGTGCTCACACCCATGCTGCCAATCACCAGGATGTAGCCAAACATCGCCTCATACTGCAATAGATAGCGAAAATCCAGAAGTCTGTAACCCATGCCGGAGCTTACTCCGAGCATCTCGGCTGCGATGATGGCAGTCCACGCCACCGACCAGAGTATGCGATACAGCTCGATCAGATCCGGTATTGCCAGCGGCAGCTCGATGTTTTCAAAGAGCGCCCATGTTCCGGCACCATCCAGACAGGCGGTATCCACCAGATCCTGATGCAGGCGACTGAAGATTCCGCAGGAGATCACGATCGCATTAAACAGCATGGCCGAAAGCAAGACCACTCCCACGGATAGTTCGCCGATCCCCCAGATCAGGATGATCACCGGCAGCCAGCAGAATGCCGAGATATGGCGCATGAAGTTCACAAGTGGCATCATCAATCTTTTCAGGGGACCTGAAAAATGGCAGAGATAGCCCAGACATGAGCCCAGCAGAAAAGCAACGCTGGTCCACAATAGCGCGCGGATGCTGCTCTTTAGGAGATCTTGCAAGAGCTGAACAATCATCGAATGTAGATCTGTGTAGATTCTGGAATCTCGGAGATATAGCCCAGATCTTGCGCGCTTTGCATCATCCTGCGCTCAAAGGTTTTACCTTCTTCATCCAAATCCATGCGAAAAGTGGTGTGAGCTAATGCCGAGACAGCTTCAGTCTCGCTTAAGCCGTAGTAACTTTGCACAAAATCCAGCAAATCTGCCTCCGGAGCATTGGCAATCACATCCTCAATCTCGTGCATGAGCCCGGCGAGTTGCTCCTCCTTGGCTTTAGTCAAGCTCTTGGTATTGATCACTAGATCACAGCAAGGATGCTCGGGATCACTCTCTGCAAAGTAGTAGATTGCCTCAAATTCCTCACCCAGTTTGGAGATCAGCGGCTCATAGAGGCAGATGGCATCCGCATCCCCACGGCTCAGTGCTGAGATCATCTCGTTGGGACTCCGAAAGTAGAGGATATCAAAGCTGATACCACGGGATTTCGCCAAATCATGTGCCAAAAGATCCAGGGTCGAGGCTTTGAGCACACCCAATCTTTTCTGATCCAGCTCCTCGAGCGATTTCAGGCCATAAGGAGCTACGATGGCATCCGTCTCACGCTCCAAAAAAGAGAGGATCCGCAGCGGATAACCCTTGCTGGCAGCATTGTAAGCATAGCTAAAGGGCATGATTCCAAGATCCACGTGGTTTGAGATCATCGCCTCCTGCAATTCCCATCCGGAACTGAAAAAGCTGATCTTAAGCTCTGCTTCCAGATCAGGGTTTTGCGATAGCGCATAGCTGAGCGGCAGATGGTTCAATGAAGGACGGATGATCCCGATCCTCAAGCCAGAATCCGGCTGCTTTTTGCTGCAAGCCGATGCAAGTAGCATTAGAACAATCATTATCTTGAATATTCTCATTTTTAACTCCATAAAAAAAGGCAATAGCTTCCCCAATGATCAGTCAGGGTGGCTATTGCCTATTACTTTACTGTTCGATGGCAATGCTCAAAAAGTGCCAGAATCTGTCAACCGGATTCTGCCGATTTTCGCGGGGAGAATACTCTTGACACAAAGTAAGATGAAGCCATATTGGGATAATGGAGGTTTTCGGATATGAAAGCTATCTTTGCTTTGATTTTTGCCTTTTTGGGAGTTCGGCTGAGCGCTGATCCTTGGGTCTATGGCATCAGCTTTGCTTCAGACGGGCTCTTGCGTCCTTGGGAATTGGCCACTGATGCCAACAGCAACATCTTTTTGACCGGAGAGTTTGAGGGAAATCTGTATCTGGAAGAGCAGATCTTTCCAGGTATGGGTGCCAGTGACACATTTCTGGCAAAGTTCGATGAGCAGGGGACGCTCTTGTGGTGCCAGACCTTGATATCCGATTTTGAGAATGCCGGATTGGGCGTGGGCACGGATGCCTGGGGAAATTCCTATCTGGGCGGATACTACTCTGGTACCATCTATTGCCAGGGAGATTCTCTGGTTTCAAATGGGATGTGGGATGCATATGTGGCAAAGTTTGATCCCCAAGGTGCGCTGCAATGGCTACAGGGTTTCGGGGGTGAGATGAACGACATCTTTCATGGACTGGCAGTAATCCCATCCGGGCAGGTCTTTGCCGGAGGCTGGTTTGCCGATGCCATCTTGCTCGAAGACGAAACCTTGCAATCCTATGGCGGTTCGGACGCCATGGTGATAAGTTTGGATACCCACGGCAACTTGCTGTGGGCTCGCCACGGAGGCGGCCCAGGCGTGGAATATGGCTACAAGATCTCCTGTGATAATGCCGGAAACAGTTACCTCACGGGCTGGGGCAGCGCTGGCAGTACTTTCGGTGAGCATATCCTTGAAAGCCACGGTATGTATGTGGCAAAGTACGACAATGTGGGCACTGCCCAATGGCTTCTATCTTCCGACAATGCCCAAGTGATCAGCATCTCGGTGCAAGATCATACATCCCCTCAGCAAAAAGGAGCTGTGTCAGGACGCCTGAGCGGCAGTGGCAGCATCGGAGATTTCCCCTTTGAAGTCACGGATAGCATCAACGACTTCTATTGGGCAGAGTTTGACGCCAGCAGCGGGATTTGGCTAAGCTTGGAACAACATGGCGGAAGCGGAGACGACAGAGGAAGAGATTGCGATTTCGCTGAGCATCTGGTGGTCGTCGGCTCGCTTTCCGAATCCATAGTCTTCATGGACAATGAATATCAGAGCGCCGGAGGGCAGGACATCCTGTTTTATGATTCTCTTAGTGGTGTGCTTACTGCGGGGGGGCCTGAGGATGAGATAGCCTATGCGATTTGCAGATTGCCAAATGGTAGTATCGCCCTTGCTGGATGGCATTTTGGCAGTTTTAACCTGGGTGGTTTCACGCTCGATAGTGGCTCTGCCAGTTCGCAAAATGGATTCTTGGCAATCTATGACCCTGCCAGCTCTATACAGACGGCTGTACAGGGCAGTATTGCCCATCATTGCTACCCCAATCCTTTCAACCCTCATATCACGATCTCATATGTACTGGCACAGTCAGGGGCGATCGATTTGGCAATCTATGATCTCAGAGGCAGGAGGGTCTTGACTCTGGAGCATGGAGCCAAAAGCGCAGGAGCTCACGAAAGCCGCTGGGACGGCAGGGATGAATCCGGCAAAGCTCTGCCCTCGGGAATGTATTTATATCTCCTGCAGAGCCCTCTGAGCACTGTTTATGGCAAGATGATCCTGCTCAAGTAAGCCGGGGATGTGCGTTTCATTTATCACGGAGTATGATTCCTTCATTTTTATTTCTCCTTGAACTTGCTTTATGAGTCAACCAATTTCAGGGAGGGTCACTTATAGAATCCTTGTTTGCTGATCCCATATATTCCTCAGTATCTTTGGACTGTGAAGAATGCTTGCTTTTGTTGAGCTTTCTTTTTGCTTCTTGCAAGACTAGGCTCTAAGGCTTTTTTTTACCGGAATACCTAAGTCCTTTTCAATGGCCTCAACCATGCTTTCCCAAGCTATAGCTCGGCACTCTGCATCTTCCAAGGCTTTACTAGCCTCAGCCAGTTGGCGACGCAATGTAATCAGTTCGGTCTCTTCTTTCTTGCTCATAACTATCACCTTTCTTCCTTTAATGTCGTTCATCCCGTAAGTGGCGATCCACCTGTAAACAGTCATAGTCCCTTCAATCCCGTAATATCGGCGGGCTTCACTAACAGACATTATGCCTGTTTCGATCTCTTCCACTACTGTGCGCTTAAACTCTTCACTATATCGAAGATGGGGATGTGATTTCTTCATTTTTACTTCTCCTTGAACTTGCTTTATGAGTCAACCAATTTCAGGGAGGGTCAGGAGGGTCAACACTTAAAGGCAATGCCTTCCCCGCTTCTTCCCCATTAGATGACTACAAAAGTAATTGGATAGCAAAGGGTTGCGAACATGGGAATCTGGCAGTCCGCTGCACTGGATTTCTCAGCAAGAAAAGAGCACTCTTAGTTCCCTGATATTCGTGAGTTTACACAGATTTCTTGGGTCCAATGTCCAGGTTGCGAGGTCATAGCTGCGCAGCAAAGATGATAGAAGAATGTAAAAAAACCGGCACAAAGTACCGGTTTTTTATATCACAACCCGAAAGGAAGTAAAAAAACCGGCACAAAGTACCGGTTTTTTATATCACAACCTTTCGGTTTTATTTATTCAGATCTTCGGCTTTGATGGCGTCATCTTTTTTGTTTGTGATCGTGGATTCTTCCACGAACTGGATGATAGCCATGGGAGCATTGTCACCTCTGCGGAATCCGGCTTTGAGAACTCTGGTATAGCCACCGTTGCGATTGGCAAAGGCCGGTGCTATTTCATCAAAGAGTTTTTTAACCAGATCACGATCGCCCAAGACGCTATAGGCAAGGCGGCGGGAGTGAACGGTATCGTTTTTGCCGTAAGTCACCACGCGTTCCACAAAGCGTCTCATTTCTTTAGCTTTTGCCAAAGTGGTATGGATTTGACCGTGTTCGACCATCGATTTGACGAGGTTTCTCATCATCAGGCGTCTTGCATCGGCTTCACGTCCGAATTTTCTACCTTGGAGTCTATGTCGCATTTTTCACCTTCTTTTTAGGGCTGGGAACGGGTTTACGCGGGGTTGTGGTGGCCACTTTATCGGTTTTTTCAGCAGGCGCTTCCGGACTTTTGTCACTTTCGAGCGCGGGGTTAATCGGCTCGGGGGTGACTACGCCACGGCTTCTGGCTTCGCGAATTTTGCGATAGATGGTATCCACGTCCATACCCAGTTCCAGGTCATATTTTTTTAGTTTTTGTACGATCTCTTCGAGCGATTTCTTGCCGAAGTTGCGGAATTTGAGCATTTCTGCTTCGGTCTTTGAGACCAGTTCACCGATCGTTTCGATGTTTGCCATTTCGAGGCAATTAGCGGCGCGAACGGTAAGTTCGATCTCTTTGACACTCATGCGCAGGATGCGTTCTTTTTCTTCGAGATCGGGATCCAGCTCGACGTCGCGGATGTATTCCGGCTCGGTCTCAAACAAGCTGATTTTAGCTGCCATATCTTTGACTATCTTAGCTGCCAAAAACAGTGCGATTTTCGGTTCCACTGCTCCATTTGAGTGAATCTCCAGAATCAGCTTGTCGAAGTTCATACGTTCTTTAACGCGCTGATGGGTCACGGAGAAATTCACCTTCAATATCGGTGAGTAGACACTATCGATGGGGATGAAACCCAGCTGCTTGCCTTCCGGATTTTGGCGGTCTGCGGAAACGTATCCGCGGCCAATGCCTACGATCATCTCAATCTTCAGATCAATATCTTCGGTAACTTCCAGGAGATACAGGTCTTTGTTGATAATCTTGACGTGAGCATTTTCCTGGATCATTCCGGCAGTGACGATGCCTTTGCCTTTGTGTTCCAGTACGATGGTGCTTTCTTCCACGGTTGAGGATTCGATAACGAGTTGTTTGATGCGCAAGATCAGATCCAGATAGTCTGAATTAGTTCCCGGGATCGGAGTAAACTCGTGGTGCAAACCTTCAATGCGGACGAAGCGAACAGCGGCTCCCTGGATCGAGGAGAGCAGCACTCTAC
>Ga0334901_1001754_pt1 | contig 21159 bp, 12 predicted proteins | sample GraSluR3_MG_3_FD_207216 | JGI IMG/M metagenome (GOLD analysis project Ga0334901, IMG submission 207216) | Sludge microbial communities from methane-producing bioreactor in Wageningen University, Netherlands - Granular Sludge_15_08-R3 | ecosystem: Engineered > Bioreactor > Anaerobic >... | reverse complement strand
TCGCCGGCGCCGTCGTCGGCAGCGAGACCGCGGGACGCCACGGCCGCCGAGGCAGCCAGGCAAGCGCCCGTCGAGGCAAGCATTTCCCGTCGAGAGAGTGGTGTGCGCATCAGGGTTTCGCGGCTCCCTTAAGAGGCGGACCTACATCGGGAGCCCCATTCTTATCGCCGCCCGGGCGGTTTTCAATATCCCCGACCGCCCGACCTCCGGGTGGGCTATGCTTGCAGCGGAGACTTTCGCCGGAAAGGGGAGCCGCCATGCCATCGGGGGAGATTCGCGTTCTCGTCGTCGACGATTCGGCGGTCATCCGCTCGATCATCGCCGACAGCATCGCCGACGCGCCCGGCATGCGCGTGGTCGGCACGGCCGCCGACGGGGTCGAGGCGCTCGAGGCCCTCGACAAGACCTGGCCCGACGTGATCACCCTCGACGTTCAAATGCCCAAGATGGACGGGCTGGCCACGCTCGACGCGATCCTGGCTCGGCGCGCCGTGCCCGTGATCATGGTCAGCTCGATGACCCGATTGGGGGCCGAGATCACCCTCGATGCGCTGGACCGCGGGGCCCTCGACTACCTGTCGAAACCCGACTATGGGGCGAAGACCAAGGCGGCCCTGCGCGAGGAATTGCCGCGCAAGATCCGCACGGCCGCGGGGGCCGACGTGCGGCGGATTCTCGAGATCCGCCGCCAGCGGAAACAGCGTCGAGCCCACCGCGTCGAGCCGAAACCCGCCGGCCGTCCCGCGCCGGATTTCACCGTGCGCCGGCTGGCCGACAAGTGCATCGCCGTGGGCATTTCGACGGGCGGTCCGCCCGCCCTGTCGACCCTGCTCGAGTCGCTTCGCCCGCCCATGCCCCCGATCGTGATCGTCCAGCACATGCCGCCGAGTTTCACCAAGCCGCTGGCCTGGCGCCTCGACTCGCTGGCCGAGCTCTCGGTGAGCGAGGCGGCCCAGGGCGACCTGCTCGAACCCAACCGCGTGCTGATCGCCCCCGGCGGCAAGCATCTCGAGGTGCGCCGGTCGGGCGCGTCGGTCAAGGCGGTCATTCGCGACGGGCCGCCGGTCAGCGGGCACAAGCCCTCGGTCGACGTGATGATGGCCTCGGTGGTCGATGCCTTTGGGGGCGATTGCCTCGGCGTAATCATGACGGGCATGGGACGCGACGGGGCCGCCGGCTGCGCGGCCATCCGCGCCGCGGGCGGCCTGGTGCTCGGGCAAGACGAGGCCAGCTCGGCGGTCTACGGGATGAACAAGGTGGCCTACGTCGAGGGCAACGTCGATCGCCAGTTCGCCCTCGACGAGGCGGCCGCCGAGGTCACGCGCCAGGTGCGACGGCGCTGGTTGCCCGATTGAGCCGTTCCCGCCCGAGCCGGCCGCTTTTCTTCCCCGCCGCGTCCGCTTGGGAGAATCTTGTCTTTGCGGCAAGAATTGCGTGCTATGGTATCGTAACGAGTTCCCGCGGGCCGTCGACCCGCGAGGAACGGGCTCACCGGCGCGGTGAGCCGCCTTGGTGGCGGGAGCAGGGCCCGCCGGTGGAAGGCACGATCGGAGTTGCACTCTTCCAGGGCGAAGGGTCGATTCGGGTTGTACCTTCTTATTTTTTGGCAAGGTTGGATCGGGCAAATGGCCTTCACGTTCTTGCTCTCATGGACGGGCCGAAAGCAAATCATCGCCACGATCATGAGGCCGGTGGAGTCGACTTTACGCGGGTTACTTATGGCGGATCGACCTGCCAGATCCTGTGATCCTGTGTTATCGCATCGGGCGTCCAGCGAAGCGAACGCCAAGCGAGAAAATTGCACAAACCGAGTCTGGCGAGTGCCGTACCCTGCACTATTGCACGATGCTGCGAGGCGAGGCACTCCGGCTGCCTTGCGCAACCCAACTTCATAACGAAAGGGAAAGACGAACCGCATCCTGCCCCATCGTGGATGACGACACGATGCGTTTTGTTGTTTCCACGTTTGTTCCTTGTTTGAAGGGCTACCCGCCCAAGAGAGGCACAACGACATGAAGAGTCGTATTACACTGAAGACGCGGATTATCGCGTTGGCGGTTGCCGGCCCGCTTTTCATCGGGCTTGGCGTGTGTGTTTTTCTCCCGAGCATCGATCGTTCCATGCGAAACCAATTGGAAGAGACGATGCGCAAAGACCTGGAAACGAATCTAGCGTTAATTAACCAGGGCGTCTACGACATGCTTGCGACGCAGGATAAACTGCTGCGCATCAAGCTGTCGGGCGATCTGGCCGTGGCAAGGGAGATGCTGGCAGCGGGCGGCGAGGTGAAACTCGCCGACGATACCGTTGCCTGGGAGGCGGTCGAACAGTCAACCGGCAGACAAACCGCGGTCGAACTCCCGAGGATGATGGTTGGCGAGACCTGGTTGGGCCAGAATCGTAGCATGGCGACGCCGTCACCCGTCGTGGACAAGGTCCGCGACCTGGTTGGCTGCACGTGCACCATCTTTCAGCGGATGAACGCGGCCGGCGACATGCTGCGCGTTAGCACCAACGTAACCACGCGCGAAGGCCAGCGTGCCATCGGCACTTACATATCCGCCGCAAACGCCGATGGGATGGGAAACGACGTTGTCTCGACGGTTCTTGCCGGCAATACCTATGTGGGGCGAGCTTACGTCGTCGATAAATGGTACCTCACGACATACGAGCCGATCCGCAACGAGTCGGGCAACGTGATCGGCATGCTGTACGTCGGCATACCGCAGGAGTTACTCACCGATGTTCGTCAGGCTATCATGGACACTCGCGTGGGCGACACCGGCTACGTATTCGTTCTCGGCGGCTCCGGGGCGGATCAGGGGAGGTACATCATCTCGCATAAGGGCGAGAGGGACGGCGAAATGATCTGGGAGGCCAAGGATGCCGACGGGACGTACTTCATCCAGGAAATCGTCGCCAAGGCGCGTGAGACCCAAAACGGGAGCAGCGAGTACGTCTCCTACCCCTGGCAGAACCAGGGAGAGACGAACGCACGTATGAAGACCACAGCCGCGACCTATTTTGAGCCCTGGGACTGGGTGATCGGCGCGGGAACGTACGACGATGAGTTTCAGGGTGTCCTCGCGAACATCCAGCAAACGGTACGCCGCAGTCTCTACGGAGGCCTGATTGTCGTCGGCGTGATTCTCGCTCTGGTGACAGTTCTGGGAGTCTGGATTGGGACCGGCATATCCCGGACGATTCAACGCCTGATCGGTGAGGCGAAGCGGCTGACCGAGGCGGCGATCGCGGGGAGACTGGAGACCCGTGGCGACCCCGAGTGTGTCACCCATGAGTTCCGGCCCGTCATCGATGGGTTGAACAATATGTTCGACGCGGTGGTCGATCCGCTGAACGCCGCGGCCGCCGTGCTTCAACGGATGGCCGATCAGGACTTTACGACCGAGATGGAGGGCGATTTCGCGGGCGAGTTCAAGACGTTGAAGGAAAACGTGAACTCGGTGGTGAGAAACGTGCACGCCGCACTGGGCCAGTTTGCCGAGAGCGCCGCGCAGTTCAACGAGGGCTCGCGCGTTATCGCCGAGAGCTCGCAAACCCTCGCCTCGGGCGCTCAGGAGCAAAGCTCCAGCGTTCAGCAGGTGACCGCCTCGATCGAGGAGCTGAGCCGAGCCGTGGACGGGGTCAAGCTGAACGCCCACGAGGCCGACAAGGTGGCGGGCGAGACCAACGCGCTGGCCGAGCAGGGCGGGGCCGCCGTGCAGAAGTCGATCGAGGCCATGGAGCTGATCCGCAATAGCTCGACGCAGATCGGCGAGATCATCCAGGTCATCTCGCAGATCGCCAGCCAGACGAACCTGCTGGCGTTGAACGCGGCCATCGAGGCCGCCCGGGCCGGCGAGCACGGCATGGGATTCGCCGTCGTGGCCGACGAGGTCCGCAAGCTGGCCGAACGGGCCAACCAGGCGGCCGGCGAAATCACCGGCCTGATCAAGGAGTCAACCCAGCACGTCGAGCAGGGGGCCCAGTTGAGCGACGAGACGGGCGACGCCCTGAAGAAGATCGTCGAGGGCGTCAAGGCGACCGCCGGGAAGATCTCCGAGATTGCCTCGGCCACCGTCCAGCAGGCCACCAGTGCCGAGGAGGTCTCCAAGGCGATCCAGGGCATCTCCGAGGTCACCGAGCAGGCCGCCGCCGGAAGCGAACAGCTCGCTTCGAGCAGCGAGCAGTTGGGCGCCCAGGCCCAGGCGCTCCGCGACCTGGTCGGCAAGTTCAAGATCCACAGCGGCAACGGCCGCTCGATCCGCGTCGCCGGCAGCGACGAACCGGTGGAGCGCGAAGCCGAGGCCCTGGCCGTCTAGCGACCCAGGGGCGACGAGCGGCCCCGGCTAGCGCGGGGCCGCTCGGCCTCGAGGCTTCCGGGTTATTCCAAGTCCGATTTTGTTACGCTTCTGCGGGCGCCTTGGCGCGAGGAATCCGCGAGCCGGCGGCCGGACCGGGTGCCGGCGCCGGCGTCGACCAAGGCGCAGCGCGATCGATGATCACTTCAGGAGATACGAAAATGTCGACCCTTCTCGAAGAGCCCAGGGCAGGCAGGAATGACGGCCCCATGCACGAGACGAGCTTCTCGCAGGCCACCGGCTCGATGCAGCTCGTAAGCTTCAGCCTGAGCGACGAGACCTACGGGATCGAAATCACGAAGATCCAGGAGATCATCCTGGTGGGCAAGATCACCCAGATCCCAGAAACGCCGCACTACATCAAGGGATTGATCAATCTGCGCAGCTCGGTCATCCCGGTGATCGACCTGCGGGCGCGCTTCTCGCTGCCGGAATGCGGGCTGAGCGAAGAGAGCCGGATTATGGTGCTCAACGTTGGGGGCCGGACGATCGGCATCGTCGTCGACTCGGTGAACGAGGTGCTGCGGGTATCGAAGGACCAGGTTTCGCCCGCCCCGCCCACCGTGGCCAGCCTGGGCAACCAGTACATGACCGGGCTCGTCCGGTTGGAGAACCAACTATTGATTCTCCTCGACGTCGATCAACTGTTTGGCGACGAGGAATCCGCCGCACTCGATGGGGCCATGACCTCGGCATGAACCACCCTGCACGATTGTGCGGCGCGACGGAGCGCGGGCATCTTGCCCGCAACGCATGTAGGGTCGAGACGGCCGCGCTCCAGAATTGAGCACGCAAATCCAGGGCGGTCTGGGCGCCCGGCACGCCGCGACGTCGGCAGCCGACCGGTGGCCGGTTCCTTCCTAACGCGGGGCACGTTACCAGAGTGCCCACAACCCCAAGGCGAGGCGAACACGTGTCCCACCGTGAGAAATCGACAACGCAAGAGAGCTTCGAGCAGTCGCTGGCCAGGCTCCGGCGAAAGATCGACCTGCTGCCGGCCGAGCAACGGCCCCACCTGTACGAGTTGGCCGACGTGGTCGAGCGCCAACAGCGACGCCTGGGAACGCGAGGAGCCGCCCGCCATGACGCTCGCTGAGCATCCTGCCGCGATCGCGCCGGTTCGCCCGCTCGTCGAGGTGACCGACGACGAGCTGGCCCGGTACGCCGAGCTGATCTACCAGCGGACGGGCATCCGCGTGCCGCCCCAGAAGAAGACGCTGCTGTCGAACCGCCTCCGGCGCCGACTTCGCGAAACGGGGATCGCCGGGTATGCGAAATACTACACCCACCTTAAGGCGCTCCGCCCCAGCGATCCCGAATGGGACGCCTTCCTGCAGGAGATCACCACGCACGAGACGTATCTGTTTCGCGACGAGGCGCAATGGAAGTGGTTCGGTGCGGTCTATCTGCCTCGGCTGGCCGAGGAGGCGCGGCACGGACGGCGGCGCTCGCTGCGCATCTGGTCGGCCGCGTGCAGCACGGGCGACGAGGCCTACACGGCGGCGTGCTGCATCGCCGCCTCGCTGCCGAACTACGCGCAATGGCAGATCCGCATCCTCGGCACCGACATCGGGGCGGGCGCGGTCGAGGCGGCCAGGGCGGGGCGGTTTGGGGCGAGGGCCATGCGATTGGTCCCCGAATCGTACCGGAAACGCTACTTCGTCAAAACCGCCGACGCCGAAATATGGGAGGCCCGGCCGGTTCTGACCGGGATGGTCGAATTCCGGCAGCACAACCTGATGCATCCGTTGCGGGAGCGCCCCTTCGACCTGGTCTTTCTCAAGAACGTGCTCATTTATTTTGCCGCGGCATCGAAACGGCAGGTCGTCAATCACGTGCGTTCGCTGATTTGCCCCGGAGGACTGCTCGTCGCGGGGCCGACCGAAGGCATCGGCGATCTGCTGAAGGATTACGTGCGTCTCCAACCGTGGCTGCACCAGCGCCCGCACTCCTAAATGGACTCTGCCATGAGCGACCATGAACCGGACACGCGGAATGAGATCCTCGACGATCTGCTGGGCGACTTTCTCGACGAATCAGACCAGTTGCTCACCCAGCTCAACGAGAACCTGCTGCGGCTCGACGAATGGGTCCAGTCGCTCGACGACGACCACCAGGAGCGGTGCGACGAGGGGCTGCTCAACGAGATGTTCCGAGCGGCCCACAGCATCAAGGGCCTCTCGGCCATGCTGGGCCTGGGCGATATCAACCACCTGACCCACAAGATCGAAAACGTCTTCGACGCGGCCCGCCGCGACGAGCTGACCATCAACGCCGACGTGGTCGAGTTGATGTTCGCGGGGCTCGATCAGTTGGTCGCCCTGGTCGCGCTGCTCAAGGAGCCCGGCGGCCAGCCCGTCGATTGCGACGCGGTGCTCGACGCCATCCACCGCTTGCTCCAGTCGGCGGGTGCCGAACGCAAACAGGCCTGCCAGGCCGACGCCGAGCGGGTGCTCGGTTCGGACCTCGCCGATTGCCCGCCAACGCCGCCGGAGCAGCCGATCGAGCCCGCCGGCGAAGCGCGGGCCGATCCGTTCGCCGACGTGGAGGACGAAGAAGAGATACCGCCAAAGTATCTCTCGCTGTTCATCGACGAATCGGAACTCTGCCTGGAGAAGCTCACCGCCGACCTCCTCGCTCTGGAAGGGGGCGGATCGGGCGACAAGCTGAGAAGCCTCCTCGGTTCGGCGCACAAGATCAAAGGCTCGGCCGCGTCGATCGGGCTCAACCGCGTCGCCAAACTGGCCCACTTGATGGAAGATTTCCTCCAGAGCCTGCTCGATTCGGGGCGCCCCCTCTCGGCCGGTATGGTCGATGTCCTGCTCCAAGCCAGCGACGCGCTGCAGCAGCACGTCGTGAATCTGAAGCACGGAACGGGCGAGGCCGACGGCTTCGCCGAGCTGGCCCGCCGGCTCCTTGAGGCCGAAACCGGCCCGGCCGCGCTCGATGCGCCCGGCGAAGGCCTCGCGGGCGGTGCCCCGGAAGAACCCGCGGAACCGGCACGGCTCGCCGGCGCGCTGCTGAACGCGGGAAGGGTGTATTCGGGGCAGGTCGAGTTTCAGAGCGGCTTCCCCGCGTCGGCGCTCAAGGCCCTGTTGATCTACGAAAAGCTGCAGAAGCTCGGCGACGTTTCCCATTGCGACCCGCCGGTCGAACGGCTCGACGAGCTCGACCAGTTGGAGTGTTTCCGTTTTCGCGTGATTTCGGACGAGCCGCGGGAGAAGCTCGTCGAGCAGGTTCGGGTGGCGGGCGTGTGCGAGGCGAGAATCGAGCCGGTCGACGGCGGGCCGTCGAAGGGCGAAGCGCCGGGCGTGCCCGTCGATCGGGAGGCCGCCAGGTCGCCCGATCGGCCGCAAGCGCCGAAGGCGGCCCGAAACGGCAACGAGCGCGCCGGCGAGGGCGGCGCCCGCGCCGTGGAGACCGTTCGAGTCGACATCGACCGCCTCGACCACCTCATGGACCTTGCCGGGCAGTTGGTCATCAACAAGGCGCGGTTCTCCCAGATCGCCGAGAGCCTCAAGACGCTGCTCGGCTGCAAGGAGTCGGCGCACGCGATGGGGCGCGTGTCGGCCGAGCTCGCCAAGCTCGGCGGCGACGCCGGGGTCCGCTTCGACGGCGAACACCGGCCCGCGGGGCTTGACCTGCTCCGCAGCCAGGTGCGGCGCATGGAAAAGAACCTCGAGCCCATTCGACGCGAGATCCGAATGTTCGGGCAGGCGCGCGACTCGGTGCGCGACCTGTTCGAGGCGATCCATCAACTCGACCGGATCAGCGACGGGATCCAGCAGAGCGTCATGGACACCCGGATGGTTCCCATCGGGCCGCTGTTCCATCGCTTCAAGCGCGTCGTGCGCGACATCACGCGGGGCAACGGCAAGAGCGTCCGCCTGGTAATCAACGGCGAAAAGACCGAACTCGACAAACGGATGATCGACGAGCTGGGCGACCCGCTCGTGCACATCGTGCGAAACGCCGCCGACCACGGCATCGAGCCTCCGGCCGACCGCGAGGCCGCCGGAAAGCCTCGCGAGGGCACGGTGACCCTGGATGCCTTCCACCGCGGCAACAGCATCGTGATCGAGGTCCGCGACGACGGCAAAGGGCTCGATCGCGACCGCATCCTGCGCAAATGTCTCGAAAAAGGCATCCTGACCGCCGCCGACGCCGAGGGCATGACCTCCCAGCAGATCTACCAGATGATCTGGGAGCCCGGGCTGAGCACCGCCGAAAAGGTGACCGAGGTTTCGGGGCGGGGCATGGGCATGGACATCGTCAAGTCGAAGATCGAGGAGCTCAACGGCTCGGTCGACGTCGCCAGCGAGCCCGGCCGCGGCACCACGATCAGCATCAAGCTGCCGCTCACGCTGGCGATCCTCCCCTCGCTCATGGTCGAGATCGGCGACGACGTATTCGCCATGCCCATGGAAGCCGTGGCCGAAATCGTCAGCGCCGATCGGGAGCAGCTCAGCACGGTGCACGGGCGGCGCGTGGCGCGCGTGCGAGGACGAGTCGTCTCGCTGGTGCGGCTCGACGACCTGCTCCGCTTTCACGGCCGCGGCCGATCCGCCGGATCGGAGCCCGACCCGTCGACCACGCTGGTGATCGTCCGCGAGACGGGAAGGGAACTCGCCGTGCCGGTCGATCGCGTCCTGGGCGAGGAGGACGTGGTCATCAAGTCGATCGCCGAGAACTACAAGAACGTGCCGGGCATCGCCGGCGCCAGCATTCTCGGCGATGGAAGGGTTTCGCTGATCCTCGACGTCGCCGCCCTGGTCGAAATGGCCGCCAAGAGAACGGCAACCATTACCGCATAGGAGACGAAATGAGCTCGAACCCGCACGAGAACGCCCCGTCGCTTGCCGTGCTCCACGAGCTGTTCGCGTCGGCCACGCACGACGCCTCGGCCGCCATGTGTCGATGGACCGACGGGCTGATCACGGTGACCCTCGACGAAGTGCGCCAGCTTCCGCTCGAGGAGGCGATCGACGCATTGGACGTCGGCGACGATCTGGTCACGATGGTGGTTCTCACGCTCGAAGGAGAGGTCGGCGGCAACCTGATTCTCGTCTTCGACGAAGCCAACGGAAGGCGGCTCGCCGCATCGCTGCTCGGGCGCGACGCCGACCTGGAATCGGAATGGAGCGAGATCGAGAAGTCGGCGCTCACCGAAACGGGGAACATCCTGGGCTGCGCCTACGTGAACGCGTTGACGCGCCTGGTCGCCCCCCAACTGATCCCGTCGTCGCCCTACTTCCTCCAGGATTACGGCGCCAGCGTGCTCGAGCAGGCGCTCATGGCCCAGGCCGTGGCTTGCGACGACTTGCTGGTGTGCCGCATCGCGTTTTGCCGCAAGGGGCAGGAGCTCGATTGGCGCGTGATCTTCATCCCGAATCAAGGAATGCGCATGGCACTGGAGCAAGCGGTTCACTCCGCGCCCTGACTTGCCCCACGGAACTCGCAGCGGTTAGGAATCGGCAACATGCACACCACTCTGTCCGCCACCGGCGCAAGAGAGATCGTCGTCAACATGGGCCACATCGCGCTGGGCCGCGGCGACGATCGCTTGAAGGCGGTCCTCGGATCGTGCGTCGGATTGGCCGTGTATCATCCCCGGCTCAAGGTGGGCGCCCTGGCCCACGTGGTCTTGGCCGAATCGGCCGGGCGCGACGGCGCGCCCGGCAAGTACGCCGACACGGCCGTCCCGCACCTGCTCAAGCTGCTGGCCGAATGGAACGTTCCCGCCCACGGGCTGACGGCGAAGATCGCCGGGGGCGCCAACATGTTCGGCACCTCGGGACCTTTGCAGATCGGCGACGCGAACGTGCACGCCGTCACGCGGGCGCTTCGGGCGGCGGGAATTCGGATCGCGGGAAAGCACGTCGGCGGCCCGTCGGGCCGACGCATCGTCTACGAGTGCGCCAGCGGCCGGATGATCGTCCAACAGGCGGGAAAACCGGAGCAGGCCATCTGACCCTTTCGCGGCAACGAACGCGGTCCGCCCTTTGCGTACCAGGAGCCAATCATGCCAAGAACGCTGCTCGTCGCCGATGATGCCCTCATCATCCGCGAAATCATCAAGGATCTGGCCGTCGGCGCCGGATGGGAGGTCGTGGGCGAAGCCAGCAACGGGCAGGAAGCCATCGACCGCTACCGGCAGTTGCATCCCGACGCCGTCACCCTCGACCTGGTCATGCCCGGGCACGACGGCTTGCACGCCCTGCACGGCATCATGGAGTTCGATCCCGGGGCGAAGGTGCTCGTGGTCAGCGCCTTGGAGCAACGGGGCGTGCTCAAAGACGCCTTCAAGGCGGGCGCCGCCGACTTCGTGTCGAAACCCTTCGACAAACAAAGCCTCCAGATCAGCCTGGAACGGCTGTTCCCGAGTGCCGCCGCCTCGCAGTAGGATCCGATCGGAAGGCGCCGCCGCCGGCGCGGCGACGGCCGCCGTCCCACGAGCGACCCGCAGCAACGGATCGAGCCGCCATGAACGCCGAGCTGATCAACCCGTTTCTCGCGTCGGCGATCTCCGCGTTCGAGACGATGCTCGGCTGGCCGCTTACGCGGGGCGCCCTGTACATCAAGACCGGCTCCCAGCCGGAGCACGAGGTGAGCGGCGTGATCGGGCTGTCGGGAAAAGCCCAGGGGACCGTCGTGCTCAGCCTCACCGAGCAGGCGGCGCTGCGCGCGACCGCCAAGCTCCTCGAGGAAGAGCCGGCCGAGATCGACGGCAACGTCACCGACGCGGTCGGCGAGCTGACGAACATCATCGCGGGCGGAGCCAAGGCGCAGCTCGAACATCTCGAGTTGAGGGTCAGCCTGCCCACGGTCATCACCGGCAACAACCACCGAGTCGAGTTTCCCAGCCGTGTCACGCCCATCTGCATTCCCTTGGAATCGGAGTACGGCGTGGTGACGGTCGAGGTCGGTCTGGTCGTGAAATCCGGGGACGGGGCGCCGCAACGACCCCGAGAATGAACCGGCAGACGAAGTGCGCGGTCCATGCCCCGTTACCGCGCGGGTTTCGCTTTCAACCATCGATCGATCGCCGCCGCCGCCCGGCGGCCGTGGTCGATGGCGTGCACGACCAGCGAGGCGCCGCGGACCGTGTCGCCGGCGGCGAAGATGCCTTTCTTGCTCGTCATGCCGCGGCGGACGGCCACGTTGCCGCGGCGGTCGAGTTCGACGCCGAGCTGCTTGACGAGGCCGTCGTGAACGACGTGCACGAAGCCCATGGCCAGCAGCACCAGGTCGGCTCTGAGAGTGAACTCGCTGCCGGCGCGTTCCCGCATCTCCCAGCCTTTGTCGCCGGCGACCCAGTCGACGAGGCAGGCGTGGAGTTCGGCGACGCTTCCGTCGCGGCCCGAGGCGCCCTTGGTCAGCACGCTCCAGGTGCGCCGGCATCCCTCCTCGTGGGAACTCGACGTGCGCATGATGCGGGGCCAGAGGGGCCAGGGGGTTTCGGGGTTCGAGCCCTCGGGCGGCTGGGGAAGGATCTCGATCTGATGGACCGAGGCGGCCCCCTGGCGGATCGACGTGCCCACGCAGTCGCTGCCCGTGTCGCCGCCGCCGATGACGACCACGTGCTTGTCCTTGGCGTGGATCGCCGGTTCGCCGAAGGCGGCCGCCGCGTCACCGGCCACGCGGCGGTTCTGCTGGGTAAGGAACTCCATGGCGAAGTGGATGCCGCGCAGCTCGGCGCCGGGCACGTTCAAGGGCCGGGGTTGTCCGGCGCCCAGGGCCAGGCAGATCGCGTCGAACATCCGCCGCAGGTAGCGGCCCGAGATGTCTTCGCCCGCGTGCACGCCCGGCTCGAACTTGACCCCTTCGGCGACCATCTGCGCGAGGCGCCGGTCGATGATCCGCTTCTCGAGCTTGAAGTCGGGGATGCCGTAGCGCAACAGCCCGCCGAGCCGGTCGTCTTTTTCGAAGACGACGACTTCGTGCCCCAGTCGGGCGAGCTGTTGGGCGGCCGCCAGGCCGGCGGGCCCCGAGCCGATCACGGCCACCTTCCTGCCGGTCTTGTAAGGGGCGCGGATGGGCTTGACCCAGCCTTCGCGGAAGGCCCGCTCCGCGATCTGGTACTCGACGTGCTTGATGTTGACCGGATCGTCGTGGATGGCCAGCGTGCAGGCGGCCTCGCACGGGGCGGGGCAGACGCGCCCGGTGATCTCGGGAAAGTTGTTCGTCGAGTGCAGATTGGCGGCCGCCGCCTCCCAGCGGCCCCGATAGACCAGATCGTTGAACTCGGGAATCCGGTTCTTGACCGGGCAGCCCGCGGCGTGGCAAAAGGGGATGCCGCAGTCCATGCACCGGGCGGCCTGCTCGTTCAAGGTCCGCTCGACCAGGGGGCGGTCGATTTCGTACCAGTCGCGGATCCGCTCCTCGACCGGCCGATGCCCGACCTCGACCCGCCCGAATTCCAAAAAGCCCGTCGGATTAGCCACTGAAAACCTCCTCGGTGGCGGGCGTCTGCTCGCCGCTGACCTGTTCCCGCTCGCGCAGGCGCCGCAGCGCCTTGCGGTAGTCGATCGGCATCACCTTGACGAACTTGCCGGCCATCTCGCGCCAGTTGGCGAGGATCCGCTCGGCCTGGCGGCTGCCGGTCCAGCGGTGGTGCCGCTCGATCAGGTCGCGGAGCACGCGCTCGTCGTCTTCCTGCCAGATCGACTCGAGGTCGACCATGTCGAGGTTGCACAGGGTGTCGAACAACTGGTGACGGTCGAAGACGTAGGCCACCCCGCCGCTCATGCCGGCGGCGAAGTTGCGCCCCGTGTTGCCGATCACGACGACCGTGCCCCCGGTCATGTACTCGCAGGCGTGGTCGCCGACCCCCTCGACGACCGCGGTCACGCCGCTGTTGCGCACGGCGAACCGCTCGCCGGCCAGACCGTTGATGAACGCTTCGCCGCGGGTCGCCCCGTACAGCAGCGTGTTGCCGACGATGACGTTCTCGCGGGGGTCGAAGGGCGAACCGGGCGGGGTGGTGACGACGATCCGCCCGCCCGACAGACCCTTGCCCAGGTAGTCGTTCGACTCGCCGACCAGGCGCAGGGTGACGCCCGGGGCGAGCCAGGCCCCGAAGCTCTGCCCGGCCGATCCCCGGAAGGTCAGGTCGATGGTCCCGTCGGGCAGCCCCTTCGCGCCGCGGCGTTTGACGATCCGATGGCTGAGGATCGCGCCCACCGTGCGGTCGACGTTGCGGATGGGCATCTCGAGCCGCACGGGTTTGAGGGTTTCGACGGCATCGCCGACGCGATCGAGGATCTTCCAGTCGAGATGATCGGCCACGGGATCGTCCTGCGGTCGGACTCGGCGAATCGCGCCGCCGTTGGCCGGTTCGAGTGGAGTGAACACGCGAGAGAAGTCGATTCCCTTGGCCTTCCAGTGATCGATCGCCTCGCGGCAACTCAGCCGGTCGACGCGCCCGACCATCTCGTCGAACGCGCGGAATCCCAACTCGGCCATGATCTGGCGGATCTCCTCGGCGACAAACCGCAGAAAGCGGACCACGAACTCGGCCTTGCCGCCGAAGCGCCGGCGCAGGTCTTCCCTCTGGGTGGCGATGCCGACCGGGCAGGTGCCCAGGTGGCACTTGCGCATGAGGATGCAGCCCAGCGAAACCAGGGCGGCCGTGCCAAAGCCGAACCGCTCGGCCCCGAGCAGGGCGCCGATGACCACGTCGCGGCCGGTTTTCAACTGCCCGTCGACCTGGACGAGAATGCGGTCGCGAAGCCGGTTGGCCACGAGGGTCTGCTGGGTTTCGGCCAGCCCGATCTCCCAGGGGACGCCGGCGTGCTTGATCGACGACAGGGGGCTTGCCCCGGTGCCGCCGTCGTGGCCGCTGACGAGCACCTCGTCGGCCTTTCCCTTGGCCACGCCGGCCGCGACCGTGCCCACGCCCACCTCGGAGACCAGCTTGACCGAGACCTGGGCCTCGGGGTTGCCGCACTTGAGGTCGAAGATCAATTGGGCCAGGTCTTCGATCGAGTAGATGTCGTGGTGGGGCGGCGGCGAGATGAGCGACACGCCCGGCGTCGAGTGGCGCAGCCGGGCGATCTCGTCGGTCACCTTGTGCCCGGGAAGCTGCCCTCCTTCGCCCGGCTTGGCGCCTTGGGCCATCTTGATTTGCAGCACGCGGGCGTTGGCCAGGTACTCGATGGTGACGCCGAAGCGCCCGCTGGCCACCTGCTTGATGCCGCAGTTGGCCGAGTCGCCCGGCTGCTCGGGATGCTCCAGGGGCCGATAGCGGTCGGGGTCTTCGCCGCCCTCACCCGTGTTCGACATCGCGCCCAGCCGGTTCATGGCGATGGCCATGGTCTCGTGGGCCTCCTTGCTGATCGATCCGTGCGACATGGCCCCGGTGTAGAACCGCTTGACGATCTGCTCGACCGGCTCGACCTCGTCGAGCGGAACCGGATCGCCCGGCACGAACTCGAACAACCCGCGAAGCGTGCACAACGCGCGGCTCTGCCGGTTGACCGTCCGCGCATACTCGGCGTACTTCGCGGCATCGTTGTCGATGACCGCGTGCTGAAGGCTCGTGACCGTGGTCGGGTTCCACAGGTGGGCCTCGCCGTCGAGCCGGTACTGGTACTCGCCTTCGAAATCGAGATCCAACGAGCCCGGCTCGCGCGGCTCGAAGGCCGCCCGGTGCCGCAGGAGCGCCTCGCGGGCGATCACGTCCAGGTCGGCCCCTTCGATCCGCGAGGCCGTGCCGGTGAAGTAGCGGTCGACCAGCGCGCCGTTCAATCCCACGGCCTCGAACTGCTGGGCCGAATGGTAGCTGCGAAGGGTCGAGATGCCCATCTTCGACATCGTCTTCAAGATGCCCTTCTTGACCGCCGTGATGTACTGGTCGGAAAGCTGATCGAGGTCGATCGCGTCGGGCAGGTCGCCGTCGCGCTGGAGCTTGTGGATCGCCTCGAACGCCAGGTAGGGATTGACCGCGTTGGCGCCGTATCCGCACAGCAGGCAGAAGTGCATCACCTCGCGGGGCTCGCCGCTTTCGATGACGATGCCCGCCTCGCTCCGCAAGCGCAACTCCAACAGGCCGTGATGCAGCGCCCCCGTGGCCAACAGGCTGGGGATGGGGGCCTTCTGGCGGTCGACTTCGCGGTCGCTGACGATCAGCAGCGAGGCCCCCTGCCGGATCGCCTCGGCGGCCGACTCGAGCAGCCGGTCGAGAGCCCGTTCGAGCGCGCGGCCCGGTTCCTCGGCCGCGGCGTCGAACACGGCCGAGAGCGTCGCCACCTGGAAGTCGTCGCGATGGACCTCGCGAAGCCGATGGACGTCTTCATTCGTGAGGATCGGGTGGGGCAACTGCAACTGCCGGCAGTGCTCGGGCGACTCGGCCAGCAGGTTCCGCTGCTTGCCGGTGAACGTCATCAGCGACATGACCAGCCCCTCGCGGAGCGGGTCGATGGGCGGGTTCGTGACCTGGGCAAACAACTGCTTGAAGTAGCTGAACAGCAGCTTGGGCCGGGCCGAGAGGATCGCCAGCGGCGTGTCGGTGCCCATCGAGCCCACCGGCTCCTGGCCGTGCGCCGCCATGGGAGCGAGGATCGTTTGCAGGTCCTCCCGCGTGTATCCGAACGCGCGGAGCCGCTGGGCCAGCGTCTGCGGGTCGATCGGCACGGGGCGCGAGGGCTGGAACAGACCGCGCAGCTCGATCCGGTTCTCCTGCAGCCAGCGGCGGTAGGGCTTCTGGCGGACGATCTTCCCCTTGACGTCGTTGTCGGTGACGATGCGGCCCTCGTGCGTGTCGACCAGGAACATCCGGCCCGGCTGAAGACGGCCCTTCTGGCGGATCTTTTCGGGCGGGAACTCGATCACGCCGACCTCGCTGGCGAGCACGACCAGGTCGTCGGTCGTCACCACGTAGCGGCAGGGGCGCAGCCCGTTGCGATCGAGGGTGCCGCCCACGAGGCGTCCGTCGGTGAACACGATCGCCGCCGGCCCGTCCCACGGTTCGAGGATGGCCGAGTGGTATTCGTAGAAGGCCCGCTTGTCGGTGCTGATGTGATAGCGCGACCCGAACGCCTCGGGAATCATCATCATCAGCGCGTGGGGCGCCGAGCGCCCGGCGCGGACCAGCAGCTCCATCGTGTTGTCGAAGCAGGCCGAGTCGCTCCCGCCCGGTTCGAGAATGGGAAACAAGTCGGACAGGTCGTCGGCCAGGACCTTCGAGGCCATCGTGTTCTCGTATCCCCGAAGCCGGTTCGCGTTGCCCCGCAACGTGTTGATCTCGCCGTTGTGGGCGATCATCCGGAACGGCTGGGCCAAGGGCCAACTGGGGAACGTGTTCGTGCTGTACCGCTGGTGGACCACGGCCAGGGCCGTCTCGATCCGCTCGTCGGAGAGGTCCGCGTAATACTGTCCGAGCTGCGGCGCCAGGAACATGCCCTTGTAGACGATCGTGCGCGCCGACATCGAGCAGATATAGAAATCCCGGGCGTCGGCGCCGAGACGGTTGCGCACGCGGTGCTCGATGCGCTTGCGCACCACGAACAGGCGCCGCTCGAGCGTCTCGCCCTCGAGGCCCTCGCCCCCGACGAACGCCTGGCGAACGATCGGCTCGGCCTCGCGGGCGATCTCGCCGAGGCAGTCGCCGTCGGTGGGCACGCGCCGCCAGCCCAGGAGCTTGAGGCCGCCTTCGGCGACGGTCCCGGCAACGAGGGCTTCGCACCGCTTCCGCAGCTCGTCGTTCCGCGGCAGGAACACCATAGCCACGGCGTACTGCCCCGGCTCGGGCAGGTCGACGTGCCGGGCGCGGGCCTCGGCGGCGAAGAAGGCGTGCGGAATCTGAAACAGGATGCCCGCCCCGTCGCCCGTCTTGCCGTCGGCCCCGGCGGCCCCGCGGTGCATGAGGTTCAGCAGGACCTGGAGCCCCTGCTCGACGATGGCGTGATCGCGGCGTCCCGAGATGTTGACGATCGCCCCGATCCCGCAAGCATCGTGCTCGTAGGTGGGGTCATATAGCCCCCCGCTGATTGGGATATGGCGTGCCATGGCTTGGTATCGAAGCCGCACCCTGCGGATAGATGGTCGCTGGCTCGTTCCATCGGGTTGGTACGCGCACCGCCCGGCCCCACGCGAGCCGGGGCACGCGGCCTCAGACCGCTGTCTTAAGCCACTGCTAAAAAACGACTTGCGGCAGCTCGTCAGGACGCAGGCCCCAGAGCGCGTTCTACCGGCGCGAGCTTGCGCGACACTCGGATTGCCGCTGTCGCGCTGCGTCGAGCCCTTTCATCTTATCATTAGATGAGCTTATGTCAAGAAGACACCAGAATAAACGATTCTAAGTAGATGGGATCCGGATCACGCGGAACCACGACTCGGAGGAAACCGGTCCTGCACCGCCTCGACGGTCAGCTCCTCCTCGCGCAGCGCCTCCATGGCGCGGACCGCGGCATCGGCGGCCTGGATCGTGGTCAGGCAGGGGATGCCGTGCGACACGGCGGCCGCGCGGATCCGGCCTTCGTCGGTCCGGGCGCCCTTGCCGCTGGGCGTGTTCATCACCAGTTGCAGTTCGCCGTCGAGCATGTAGTCGAGCACGTTGGGGTGGCCTTCCTGGATCTTCTTGAGCCGGGTGACCGGCACGCCCGCCTCTTCGAGCCGCTTGGCCGTACCGCGCGTCGCCAGCAGCTCGAAGCCCATCGCGTGCAAGCGCTGGGCCAGGCCGACCGTGTGCTCCTTGGCCCGGTCGGCCACGCTGATGAAGATCTTGCCCCGTTCGGGCAGGAGCGTTCCGGCGGCGATCTGGCTCTTGGCGAAGGCGATCGAGAACCGCTCGCTGACGCCCATCACCTCGCCGGTCGACTTCATCTCGGGGCCGAGCACGATGTCGACCCCGGCGAACTTGACGAAAGGCAGCACCGCCTCCTTGACCGACACGTGGGCCGGGATGGGCTCCTTGGTGTACCCCTGCTCGGCCAGGGTCACGCCGGCCATCACCTTGGCGGCCGCCTTGGCCAGCGGCATGCCCGTGGCCTTCGACACGAACGGAACGGTCCGGCTGGCCCGGGGATTGACCTCGATCACGTAGACGTTGGGCCGGCCGTCCTCCTTCTTGACCGCGTACTGGATGTTCATCAGCCCCTTGACGCGGAGTTCCCGCGCGAGCGCCTCGGTGGCCTGGCGGATTTCGGCGACCACGGGGCCGGGCAGGCTGTACGGGGGGATGGCGCAGGCCGAGTCGCCCGAGTGAACCCCCGCCTCCTCGATGTGCTCCATGACCCCGGCCACGATGACCCGCTCGCCGTCGGCGATCGCGTCGACGTCGACCTCGACGGCGTCTTCGAGAAACCGGTCGATGAGCACCGGCTGGCCCTGGGCCGCCAGGAACGCCTCGGCCACGTAGCGCTCGAACTGCTTGTTGTCGTAGCAGATCTCCATGGCCCGGCCGCCCAGCACGAAGCTGGGACGCACCAGGGCAGGATACCCCACCTTGGCCACCTCGATGCGGGCCTGGGCCATGTTGCGGGCGATGCCGTTGGCCGGCTGCTTGAGGTTCAGCCGGCGGAGCAGGTTGGCGAATTTCTCGCGGTCTTCGGCGTCTTCGATCGTGTCGACGCTCGTGCCGATGATGGGCACCCCGGCGTTCGCGAGGGCCCGCGCCAGGTTCAAGGGCGTCTGGCCTCCGAACTGGACGATCACCCCGTCGGGATCGATCCGGTCGCAGATGTTCAGCACGTCTTCGGTCGTCAGGGGCTCGAAAAACAGCAGGTCGCTCGTGTCGTAATCGGTGCTGACCGTCTCGGGGTTCGAGTTGACCATGATCGACTCGATGCCCAGCTCGCGCAGGGCGAAGCTGGCGTGGCAGCAGCAGTAGTCGAACTCGATGCCCTGCCCGATGCGATTCGGGCCGCCGCCGAGGATCATCACGCGCTTCTGGCCGGGCTTCTTGGGCGGCGTTTCGTCTTCGTCCTCGTAGGTCGAATAATAGTAGGGCGTGTAGGCCTCGAACTCGGCGGCGCAGGTGTCGACGGCCTTGAAGCAGGCCACCACGCCACGGCGGTTCCGCTCCGCCCGGACGTCCATTTCGGTCATGTTCCAGATGTTGGCCAGTTGGCGGTCGGAGAACCCGAACTGCTTGGCCCGGCGCAGCAGGCCCACCTCGGTGCGGCGGATGCTTCCCCGGGCGCGAAGCGCGTCCTCGAGCGCGACGATCTGGTGGAGATTGTCGAGAAACCAAGGGTCGATGCCCGTCAGCTCGTGGATCTCGTCGATCGACATGCCCTGCTTCATGGCGTAGCGGATGTGCCACACCCGCTCGCTCCCCGGCCTGGACAGCTTGGCGCAGATCTCGTCGAGCGACGGCTGCTCGGGCGTGCCCCAGAGGTCGTTGCCGTCGCAGCCGAAGCCGAAGCTGCCCACCTCGAGCCCGCGAAGCGCCTTCTGGAACGACTCCTTGAAGGTCCGCCCGATGGCCATGGTCTCGCCCACGCTCTTCATCTGCGTGGTCAGCTCGGGGTTCGCCTCGGGAAATTTCTCGAAGGCGAACCGGGGGATCTTGGTCACCACATAGTCGATCGTGGGCTCGAAGCAGGCCCGGGTCTCGCGCGTGATGTCGTTGGGCAGCTCGTGCAGGCGGTATCCGACGGCCAGCTTGGCGGCGATCTTCGCGATGGGAAAACCCGTGGCCTTCGAGGCCAGCGCGCTGGAACGGCTCACGCGGGGGTTCATCTCGATGACGACCATGCGCCCCCCGGCCGGATCGATGGCGAATTGGATGTTCGATCCGCCCGTCTCGACCCCGATCTCACGGATCACGGCCAGCGAGGCGTCGCGCATGCGCTGGTACTCCTTGTCGCTGAGCGTCTGGGCCGGCGCCACCGTGATCGAGTCGCCCGTGTGGACGCCCATCGGGTCGAAGTTCTCGATCGAGCAGACGATGACCACGTTGTCGTCGGCGTCGCGCATGACCTCCATTTCGTACTCTTTCCAGCCGATCACCGACTCCTCGAGCAGAACCTCGTGGATCGGCGACTCGGCCAGACCGCGCAAGATCAGCTCGTCGAACTCCTCCCGGTTGTAGGCGATGCTCGAACCCGTGCCGCCCAGGGTGAAGCTCGGGCGCACGACGCAGGGCAGCCCGATCTGGTTGATCACCTCGCGGGCCTGATCGAGGGTCTGGATCGTCTCGCCCCGGCACACGTCCAGGCCGATCCGCTCCATGGCCTCCTTGAACTGGTCGCGCTCTTCGGCCTTGGCGATCACCTCGGCCGTGGCCCCGATCATCTCGACGCCGTACTTCTCAAGCACGCCGTTTCGGGCCAGGTCCATGGCGAGATTCAGCCCCGTCTGCCCCCCTAGAGTGGGCAGCAGGGCGTCGGGCCGTTCGGCCTCGATCACCTTGGCCACGATCGGCCACGTCAGGGGCTCGATGTAGGTCCGGTCGGCCATCTCGGGGTCGGTCATGATGGTGGCCGGGTTCGAGTTGACCAGGACGACCTCGTATCCCTCCTCGCGGAGGGCCTTGCACGCCTGGGTGCCCGAATAGTCGAACTCGCACGCCTGCCCGATCACGATCGGACCGGACCCGATGAGCAGAACCTTGTGGATGTCGTCGCGACGTGGCACGTGATTTTCCGTCTCTGATGGTCTTTCCGCAGCAGCGCACCGATTGCGCCGAACGCCGGCGCCCCCTCCGGAGGAGGAACGCCGGGTATAAAATCCTCCTAGTTTATCGTCTTCGCGGCCCCGAATTCAAGGGGCCCGCGCGTTCGGGCCGTGGCGACGACGTCTCCGGCGCGCTGACGATCCCACCGGCCGCATCCAGTACGGTGCTCGCCTCGGA
>Ga0334901_1001751_pt1 | contig 21167 bp, 16 predicted proteins | sample GraSluR3_MG_3_FD_207216 | JGI IMG/M metagenome (GOLD analysis project Ga0334901, IMG submission 207216) | Sludge microbial communities from methane-producing bioreactor in Wageningen University, Netherlands - Granular Sludge_15_08-R3 | ecosystem: Engineered > Bioreactor > Anaerobic >... | reverse complement strand
ATAAACAGCATCTTTAAACTATCCCGGTAACTGTCTTTTCTGATCATTAATCCTTCAATATTTATTACAATTTCACCCAGATAGGGGAGATGAGTAAATTCGCTTCGAAAAGTTAGCACATCTGTGACACTATCTCTACCAAAAAATTTCTTGTTTAAATCTCTGATCTCTTTATCAGTAACCAAACATATGCTTATTTCTTTCCCCCTTAGTATTTCCTCGGTGATTTCTATCTGTTTGAGTATGTTTGTAAAGAGGCAACTATCAATAGAATAGGAGGTTTTATTACTTATCTGAATTTTCGGGGTATTCAATTCTTTTCCTGTAGATGCCAGTAATGATCGGCAACATGTAACTCTTTGTTATCTCCAACTCTTTCAGGGTTATGGGTGCTTCTGATAACTGCCCATCTAAGATCAATCGTTGTATCGTGTCATCAATTATTTTCTTTAGCGATTCATCAGTATGCTGGTGCATTTGTACCTTGGCAGTAGATTCCACAATATCTGCGATCATAACAAGAGCGGCTTCCTTACTTAGTGGTTTAGGGCCAAAATAGCGATAAACACTCTCATCGTTGATAGGAACATTACTCTCTTTGGCTTTATTATAGAAATAGGTGACTCTGCTATCGCCGTGATGTTGTTTGATAATATCTATCACCTGCTGCGGTAATTTGAATTTTTTAGCAAAGCTGATGCCTTCTAATACATGATTTTTTATGTTTGCTGCACTCTCGTAAAGCTCCATTTTATCGTGAAGATCAGTAGCCTTGCTATTATTCTCAATAAAGATATCCGGATTCTCTAATTTGCCAATATCATGATAATAGCTTCCTACTCTGGCAAGCAAGGGATTAGCTCCAATTGCTTCGGCAGCACTTTCTGCAAGAACACCTACCGTGATGGAATGATGAAAAGTTCCAGGTGCTTCTATTGCCATTCTTTTTAAGACTGGATTGTTGGTGTCTAATAATTCTAATAGAATCATCTTGGTGGCAAGATTCAATCTTTTTTCAATAATCGGAGATATCAAAATCATACCAGTAATGGAAACAGCACATGAGATCAGGCCATACATTATATAAAGCACATATTCTTCACCCGATGCATTATGGATAAAATTGATGATCGTAGCTGCAATAACAAAGGAAAAAATAAAATAGATTGATAAAGGGATATAGTCATGATTATCTTTCATTCGAGTCATAATAACAATGATGGTGAGCATGGTAAAGAAGATGATCGAGGTTTCTATTACATTCCAGTTAAAGAAAGGAAGGATGATCAGATAAGCAATGATATTATAGATGAAGCCGCCTAGTGGTGTAAAAATCAAAGAAAAAATTAGTACAGTAAGACCATAAGGAAAGATGAGAGTATGTAAAGCAGGTATCATGACAACGACAAAAGCCATTACTGCATTGAGAAACATCAGTATCAGATATATGAGTGTATGTTTCATCTCTTTGAAATGATCCGGGACTGCAGTTTTAAACATCAAATAGCCTGCAATAAGCAATAGAACTGAGAAGAAAAAGAAAGCTATCGTAGATAAGAGTAATTCTGGCAACTCACTTTCTTGTATATATTCACTATAAGCTTCTTCAAGAGCTTCCAGTTTTCGAAGATCCATTTCGGTTATTCTTCGATTCTTTCTTATAATCTCTTCATTTTCCAGGACTTCAGATAAGACCGGATTAATTGTTTGATATGCTTCGTTTAAAAGCCTGCCTGTTCTCTCCTGGTCAATAATAATATTGGGGGTTAGCATGTGTGGCAGGATAAAATCCAGCACATCTTGCAAACCCTGGTCTGATATGTTCTCCTTGATTCTATCTATGCTTTCGTTTACACCATATAATCTATCCAGTGTGTACCTTCTGATGTCCGGACGGGCTAATTGTATGCTTTCTCTATGTACGTCCTCACTATAAATGCCGATATCCATTATTCTGTTCAGTGATTGAATCAGGTGGTCATACAATATTAGCCTTTTGTTCTGATCTTCTAATTCACTGAGAATATAATCATTCAGAGTAAACCCAAATCTTTGATATATTGCTTGATTTGTCTGATCTCGATTCCGGCTGTTGATCTGAGCCAGAATCTCCATGAAATGATCTATCCTCTGGATTGTGTTGTATTTGATTTCATCCGATATTCTGTAGATCGGTTCAATTCTTGAAGCAATTAACTCTCTTTCTCTTTCAAGCACTTCATCACTTTTATAAACAGTGAATGTGAATGGGGCTATAACATCTCTATCTGCAATCTGACCTACCTTAAAACTATAGCTGAGAATATCATATCCGGTCTGCAGGTAGATGAAGAATAGATACGATATAACGACGCAGACGATCAGGGTTAGAAAAAACCAGCTTTGTTTCAATTTTTTCTCTGTTTCCTCTTCCAGATAAAATAAGGGAAGCCTCCTTTTAAAGAGGCTTCCTTATCTGTTAAATCTTATGACATTAATTGATTAGTTTCGTGGAATACGGAGAATCTGTCCTGGATGGATTACATCAGCATCCTGAATCTGGTCTCTATTCTCACGGAAAATTCTTGGCCATTCTAAACCTTTACCATAAACTTCTGGATAAGAAGCTATTTTCCATAAACTTTCACCATTATATACTTTCCAAGTATCAGGTAAACCACGTGGTATCTTCAATACCTGGTCAACATATATCAGGTTTGGATCCTGGATCTGGTCGCGATTTGCACGATAAATAATTCCCCATTTTGAGTCATCATCATATATGTAGCTATATCCAGCTATTTTTGCCAGATAATCACCCCTGACGACTGTATAAGAATCCTCATAATACTTGGGTCTTACTCTTTCCAGATTGGCTTCAAGATTGACGATCTTACGATTGAGTTCGATAATGTCATTACGAAAATCGGGTGCTTTTGCAACGTTAGTTTCCTTAAAGGCATTATACTCATCAATTGTTCTGCGAATCTCATTTGCATGATTCCAGAGTTCTGAATCTGACATAGCATTCCAGTTATCAACTTTTCTGTTGTACTCATCAAGTTGCTGTTGTGCTGCAGCTATATCATCCCTGGTTATGTTCAATGATGTGATGATATCATTGTAAACAACATCATATTCATCATCAACTTCAGCAATTCTTGATCTAAGATTCTCAATGTCGATTAGATATTGCTCATTCCTCACATTTGCATCAGCTTTTCTCTGCTGCAGATTCAAATACTCCATCTCAAGGTTATCGAAATATACCCTTCTCTCGCTTCGACGAAGTTCTTTATACTCATCCTCTGTCAAATAGGTGAAGTTTGCCATCAAAACAACAGGAAGTAACAAAAGTGCTGCAAGTCCGATTATTATTAAATGTTTCATCCTTCACCTCCGTTATAGACCCAATTGTCTTTCATAATCTTTTAAACTTCTGAGTTCAGCTTCTTTTCGAGCTAACTCTGCTTCTAATCTTCTTTTTTCCTGTAGATTCTGATCGGCAGTTTGCTCAGCTTCTATCGCCTCGTTAAGAGCTGTGTGGTACTGCTCATCTGTTACTGGCGGAGACATAGCACAAGCACCAAGGAAAAAAGCAGCCACGACTAACAACATCGTTGCAAGTTTTAGAAAACTCTTCATAATAGCACTCCTTATCTTGAAATTTATACTACATCTATAGCCAATAAACGATTATTTTGTCAAGAACTATTGTTCTTTAAGCTCTAATTAGTCTTTTTTCATTCCCGATTGCACACCCTATAACAACTGGATATACAACCTTTGTTTTCAACTATTCCAGCTAAATCATCCGATATACTCTATCCTATCAGAACCAAAACAGAGACTAAAATAAAAATAGAGAACCCTTTAAAAGAGTCCTCTATTAAACTGCTGTCAACAGATGATACTGAAGTGTAAACAGAGTTTTTTTTTATTCAGGTAGATATACTACTTCAAGATCAAGATAATTGTTCTGGAAGTATAGCGATTACCGAAGATCAGCTCACAGGTATAGTGACCAACTGGAAGATTAAGACCTGAATTATCAGTTCCATCCCACACGATGTTATTATATCCTCTCTTAAACATTCCGCTGTATAGATTGTTTACTATATTATCATATTTGTCTCTTACAATGATTGATCCAATTCCATCTTCGGTGGTAAACACAGTAAGCACTGTCAAAGCATCAAATGGATTAGGATCAGCTATAAAACTAACATCAAATTTACCACTTTCGCGCAGACTGTTGCTGCTGTTCAGATCAATCTGACTCGATGCAACATGAGAAGATGCAATCAAGCTTGTAACTGCCAATAAAAGAAGCAGAAACTCTAAATACTTTATCAATCTGGATATTTTCATAAATAATCCCCCTTGCTTTTCCTTGATAAGGATGCAAATAGTATGCCATAAATCATTCTGGCCATTAACTTTTAACACCCAACTCATTTCTCGATTCATCATTCTTCAGTTATATTTTCTTATGTCAAATAAATGGCGTTTTGGTCAAGCGTTTTTTTATTTTACCTTCTTTTCTGAGATTATCAGCTAAACAGTATTATGCGAGATGGATGGCGAAAGCGTGAAAATATATTTGCCAAAAATGAAGGTGATATATTCTTTGTAACAGGGGAATATATATGACTGAAGAATTATTAGTAACCTCATCGATCATTAAAGATTATCCAATGGGTAAAGTGAAGGTCAGAGCTCTGGATGGTATTGACATGGTAATAAAGAAAGGAGATTTTGTCTCTATCATGGGACCTTCCGGCTCAGGTAAATCAACTTTAATGCATATTCTTGGTTGTTTAGATACTCCTACTTCAGGTGACTATTATCTTGATGGTGAAAGAATCAGTGCATTGAGCAAATCTCGCCTGGCAACAATAAGGAATCAGAAAGTCGGTTTTGTTTTCCAAACGTTCAATCTGTTGCCTCACCTCAATATTCAGAAGAATGTTGAAATACCTCTGATATATGCTGGTGTAAAATCTCAGGAACGGGTAAAACGATCAGTTACAGTTCTGGAGCAGTTAGGATTAGGTGATAGATTAAAACATCGTCCTTCTGAGTTATCTGGTGGGCAGAGACAGCGAGTTGCAATAGCAAGAGCTTTAGTGACCAGACCAGCAATTATTCTGGCAGACGAACCAACCGGAAACCTGGATTCAACCTCTGGTAATGACATTCTTAATATAATCAAAGAGCTTCATGAAATGGGGAACACGATAATAATCGTAACACATGATAACAATATTGCAACCAGAGCAAACAGAATATTGAAGATTATAGACGGAAAATTAGAGAAAGATGGCTCTCTCGCTTAAAGAAAGCATTCTTGTTGGTTTTTCTGATTTCTGGTCTCGTAAAATCCGAGCAATAATAACTATCTTTGCAATAGTATTGGGAACAATGTCCATAATAGTCGTCCAATCTCTGGTCAAAGGCCTGCAGGACTCCACTCTGGAATGGATGATGGAACGTGGTGGATTGACCAGAATTGATGTCGGTTATAACTGGGAATATGATAATCCTCGTAATTTGAACCGTTTTCTGGAACTTAAAGAATTCAATATTGTTAAGAAACTTATCCCTGAAGCTGAGTATGTGTCTCCACAGATATCCTCCTGGCGAGGTCAGTTAAGCCATGGAAAAAATGAAGCTTTTAGTCACATAAACGGAGTTTTACCTGACTATCCTCGAATCGAAGAGTGGGAAATTGCTGATGGGCGTTTTATCACCAATATTGATCTAAATCAGAAAAACGATGTAGTTGTTCTTGGTAGCAGTATCAAGAGTGATTTATTTGGTAACCGGGAAGCACTTGGTCAGTATATTACATATCAAAACAGGCGATATCTGGTAATCGGTGTAATGGAAAGAAGGTTTTTTCAGCTACAGGCTACTATGATTAGCGATAACATCATGGAGCATTACAATAGATATGCCTTTATACCGATATCTACTCTTATTACGAAAACCCCGGCAGCAGATGAGATATGGAATTTTACAGTCAAAGCCAGAAATGTAGAAGAGACAGTCGAACTCAGACGAAAGGTTGAATCTATACTTCTCAATTTAAGATCTGGTGAACCGGTTTTTCGGATTACTTCAGCCAAAGAAGAAGCTGATGAAATCGAGAGCGGAACAATAGTCTTCAGGCTTGTTTTTACAATAATCAGTCTGATCTCTCTCTTTGTAGGAGGAATTGTCATAATGAATATCATGATGGCAACAGTTAATGAACGAACCAGAGAAATTGGAATCAGAATGGCGGTAGGAGCTCGAAGATTTGATATCTTTTTACAATTCCTTATACAGACAGTGATTATTACTATTTCGGGTGGCGTTTTAGGAATAATTCTGGGCCTTTCGTTATTGGATATCGTGGGAGAATACATTGGTGTGGCAATGAGTGGGGGAACAACAATGGTGTTTGTCTCTCTTATTATTACAGCATTTCTAGGACTGATATTCGGTCTATACCCGGCAATAAAAGCCAGCAACCTTGACCCAGTAAAATGTCTTGCATACGAGTAATGGAATAAATTAAGAGGTTGAACATGAGAGAAGTAATGGGTTTTATTAAGAGAATCTACAGAAAGATTATCGATGATGAGATCATGAAAGAGGCTGCAGCACTTACCTTTATTACCGTTCTAAGCTTTATCCCTTTCCTGATGCTCATTTTCTTTATTATTCCCGATATTCCAGGATTGGATATCAGACAGTTTCTCCAGGAAATATTCCTCTCTATACTACTGCCCGATTCAGTTGATAAAGCTACAGTATATGTTTCTACTCTGCTGGAACAGAGAATGCCCTCTAACATTTTCAATATCATTCTGCTGGTCATTACCTCCTTCAGCCTCTTTAAGTTCATTAATGGAACTTTTGACAGAATACTCAATGTAACCGAATTTGAGAACAAGAGCATTTTTTATAAGCTAGCTAAATTCGTAGCAATGATCTTTTTTGGATTCATTTTCATTCTCGTGATTTTTTCTTCCACATCCGTCTCTCTTGTGACACATATATTTGATCTCCCTCTGCTAAGGAATGTTTCCTTCTTAATCCTTCCCTTCTTCATGTTTTTTTTGGTAAACATCTTCATATACTTCTTCGCTACAAGTATAAGGTTTAAGGCTTCATCTCTATTTATCGGTTCGGCAGTTGCTGCCCTGATCTGGATTATCGTAAAAATTGGGTTTGATTTTTATATCTCCAATCTTACAAACATGGAAGTAGTGTATGGAGTAGTAGCAACTCTTCCGATCTTTCTCTTCTGGATTTATCTCAACTGGGCGATAATACTGTTTGGTGTTGCCCTGATAGCTATTCTGGAAAACAAGGAAAAAGTGGTTAAAGAATATGACGAAAAGAAGAGAAAAGTACATAGAAAAAACACTGACAAAGCAGATCAAAATATAAAGGATGAATGACCTATGAAATATGCCCTCATCAGTCTATCTGACAAAGATGGAATAATACCTTTTGCTAAAGAATTGAGAAAGTTAGGCTATAAGCTTCTAGCTACCGGTGGGACAGCTCAGTTGTTAAAAGAAAACAACTTAGAAGTCACTCTCATAGAAGAGATGACCGGTTTCCCTGAAATTCTAAATGGACGAGTTAAGACTCTGCATCCAAAAATCTATGGTGGCATATTAGCCGATAGAGACAATAATGACCACCTTAAGCAGTTAGAAGAGTTGTTAATCGATCTGATCGATATTGTTGTAGTTAATCTCTACCCTTTCCAGAAGCTCTTCAAAGAGATAGGAAGTAATAAATCTTCTTCCCACCGTGAGATGATTGAGAATATTGATATTGGTGGTGTTACACTACTGAGAGCTGCTGCTAAGAACTACCGTTATGTAACAGTTTTATCGGACAGAGATGATTATGATAGATTTCTGAGAGAGTTGAATGAGACGGGAGAGATTAGTAATGAAACCAGGCTGAATCTGGCTCATAAAGCTTTCGCCACTACATCCTCCTATGATCGTTATATCAATCTGTACCTGTCGCAACTCGACAATAATGATAGCTCTGATCTTTTCCTATTTCCCGATTGGGAGAAACAGGAACTACGTTATGGAGAAAATCCTCATCAAAGTGGTTTGTTTCTCTCTCCCGGCAACAATAATCTGATTACAAAGCTCCACGGCAAACAGTTATCCTACAATAACTATCTCGATATCAATGCGGCCTTGAAGCTGATATATCGATTCGATAGACCAACCGTAGCGATTTTAAAGCATACGAACCCATGCGGAGTTGCTTCAGCAGATGATCAGTTAACAGCTTACAAGAATGCTTTCGCTACAGACCCCCTCTCACCATTCGGTGGTATTGTTGTGTCTAATCAGCAACTGACTCTGGAAACTTCAAAGGAGATCAATAAAATCTTCACTGAGATTATCATTGCTCCAAGCTTCTCGAAAGAAGTTATCGATTTTCTATCAAAGAAGAAAAACAGACGTCTGGTCTCATATAATCCCGAACTCCTTGATTGCTGGAGTCAAACAGAGACTTTCGTCAGTTGTCTCGATGGTATTCTCTCTCAGGATATTGATATTAGACCGGATAACGAAGAGAACTGGCGAGTAGTAACCGAAAAACAACCTTCAGCTGTTGAGTATAATTCACTGCGCTTTTCCTGGCATATTGTGGCAGCTCTTAAGTCGAATGCCATCAGTCTCTGTAGAGATGAGAGAACGCTGGGACTAGGTATGGGGCAAACCAGCCGCATCGATTCTGCTGAATTTGCTGTCTATCGCGCAAATAAGTTCGGTCATGACCTTAGAGATGCAGTCTGTGCCTCTGACGGCTTTTTCCCATTCAGTGATAGTGTTGACTATCTGGCAGAAAATGGAATCAAAGCAATCATCCAGCCCGGTGGATCAAAAGGCGACGAAGAGGTCGTTAAAGCCTGTAACGAGTTGGGCATTAGTATGATCTTCACCGGGATCAGGCATTTTGCTCATTAAAATCTCAATAATTCTCTAACCAACTCTTTATTTCTTTATTGACACAAGAGTATCTCCTGTTTATAATTTTTTAATGATCTTACATAAAAAACTGGAGGTGAGCTATGGAAATCGTATTAGCTTCAACTACTTTAGAATGTGTTATTGGTGATATCACTGCTCAGGATGATATGACTGCGATAGTCAATGCAGCAAATGCCGATCTTGCACCCGGTGGGGGAGTGGCCGGAGCGATCCATCGAGTGGCCGGTTACAGACTCAATGAAGAGTGCAGAAAATATGCACCAATCAAACCGGGTGAAGCAGTTATCACTGGAGGACATCATCTCCCGAATCGGTATGTGATCCATACTCTGGGCCCTGTTTACGGAGAGGACAAACCGGAGGATTTATTGCTCGCCGGTTGTTATCGAAATTCTTTACTCCTGGCAGACGAGCAAGGTATAGACTCAATAGCCTTTCCGGCTATATCAACAGGGGTTTTCGGCTATCCGGTTGCTGAAGCTGCAAGGGTAGCCTTCACAACAATCTTAGCGACAATACCACAACTGAAGAAAGTGCGTAAGATCCGATTCGTTCTTTTCAGCGAAGAGGATTTCAATGAGCATTGCAAAGTACTCTCCGAGTTACTATTAAACAGAGATAAACCCGATTCCACTCTATAACAACAATTTAATATTTATTATTCTTCACGTTCTGTTTCTTCCAGTGATTTTAATACATCGGCCGATTGTATCATTAATATACGAAGCAAAACTCTTGACAAAATGTTGATCAGGAGAGCTTTATTGAGATGCGGATTGACAGATCGTTTAGCAGACAGTCTTCCGGAAACTCAGCAGATGTTTCTCCTATTCAATCCCTTTATAGTTATCAAGAAACAATGATAAAAAAGAGTGATAAGGAGTGATTTATGAACGGTCTATCAGGCAGCAAACCGCTGCTTCTCTTGTTCTCGATCCTGTTCTGCATAATACCACTTTCCGCACAGTTTGCCGGCGGTTCAGGAACAGCAAATGATCCCTATCTTGTCAGCACGGCAGAGCATCTCAATAATATTCGCAACTACCTGACAGCCCACTTCGAGCAGATAACGGACATCGATTTGGATATTCCCCCTTATAATGAAGGTTTGGGCTGGGAACCTCTTTCCACTTTTTCCGGCTCATACGACGGCAATGGCAATATTATAGAAAACCTTTACATTAACAGGCCGGCCTCGAGCAGTATAGGGCTATTCGGGACTACAAGCGGAACCGTTTTGCACGACATAGCCCTGGTTAATGTCAATATAACCGGTGGCAGTTCCACAGGCGGGCTTGCAGGGGAACTTTTCGGAACAAGCAGTATAACTAATTGCTATCTAACCGGTGAAGTAACCGGTGCAGGCAACACCGGCGGACTGGTTGGCAATGCCCGTTATAATTCCGTTATTGAGAACAGCTACACGAACGCTACGGTTGCCGGAGAATTCCCGACGGGTGGCATAGTAGGTGTAGCCGGGCATTTCAATGATTTCGGCAATATCACCGGTTGCTTTGTAATGGGACATACCACAACCGTTGAGATGACCAATTCTTTTGTTGGTGGTATCGTCGGTTCTCTCTGGAATTCAACATTATCCAACAGCTACAATGTCGGCCCTGTCACAGGCCAGTATGCCGGCGGTTTAGCAGCCCGGAGCAATAACGGTACTATTATTAACAGCTTCGCAGCGGGATTCATCTCCGGACCGACTAACGACTATCTTGCCGGTCTGGTAGCACAGACAATAGGTACATCACCTGTTATCAACAGTTACTGGAACATCGAAACAACCGGTCAGAGCACAACTTCCGGTGGTGGCACCGGTTTGGTTACAACCGAGATGGTCCAACAAGCGAGTTTCATTGATTGGGATTTTAATGCTATCTGGCAGATCATTGAGGTTGAAAGTTACCCCTTCCATCAGTGGCAGGGTCCTGTTCAGGACCATAATTATCCGCCGCCCCTACCACCTGTTGAGCTTACCGTCCTTATCGATCCGGGAATAGAATCTATCAGCCTGGAATGGAATGCCCCTTCGATAGGTACGCCGCTTTCCTATAATATCTACCGGGGCGACGGCGATGATTTCGTTGTTATCGCCAATGTCGAGACAGATACCCAATATCTTGATAACGATGTTGAGTTCATGATCTCCTATCACTACTATGTAACTGCTCTCTATACCCAGGGCGAGTCTTTACCTTCCAACACGGTTGTTGCCGCGGCATATTCCGGCTTTGCCGGCGGTGAGGGGACATTTGACGATCCCTTTCTGGTGGCTACTGCAGAACATCTCTTCAATGTTCGTTACGAGATGGATCGACATTATAGACAGATCGCCGATATCGATTTCGATGACGAAGATGGCCCCTGGAATGGTCCAACAGGATTTGAACCCATAGGTAAGGGATACAGTATTGCTGAACTTGCTTTCAGTGGTATGTATGACGGTAATGGATTCACGATTAGCAATCTGTTTATCTCACAGGCGATTTCCACTGTCGGGCTTTTCGGTTTTGCTATCGGTGCTACTTTCAAGAACATTGGGCTCGTTGATGTTGATGTTAGCGGTGGGATGGATACCGGTTCCCTGGCCGGCTATGCTATTTCCGGTACGACGGTTTTCAACTGTTATTCAACGGGAAACCTGTCTGCCGGGTCTCACGGCGGTGGTCTGATCGGCAGGTTCGAAGGTGGCAGTACCCTGTATAATTGCTATTCCAGTGTTAATGTAACCGTGGGCGGTTCCAATGCCGGAGGGCTGGTCGGCTCGCTTTATAATAACGGAGCGGCTGCTTCAAACTCTTATGCCACCGGGAATGTGACAACGACTTCAGCCTGGGGTGGAAATGCCGGCGGACTCGTTGGTGCTACCGGCGGCAGTGCTGTCATAGACAATACCTTTGCTACCGGTAATGTTTCGGCTTCCGATGCTGTAGGAGGACTTGTGGGGGAACATACACAGGGTTCCACGATCTGGAACAGTTATTCCACAGGGAGTGTCACCGGAGATTATGATGTCGGAGGACTGATCGGAGCCCTGGCCTACAATCCCGGTCCGGTAGCAAACAGTTACTGGAATACCGAAACTTCAGGCCAGGCCAGCTCACAGGGGGGAGAGGGAAGGACAACAACTGAAATGACTTATCCATATGCAGCTAATACATACGAGAATTGGAATTTTAATGTTATCTGGGTTGAAGATATCGATGGAAATGTTAACAACGGTTATCCTTTCTTTACCTGGATGCTGGCAGAACCACCGGAGCCAGAGGTACCGGTTGTTTCGATCCAGATATCAGACGACGATGTAATAGTCAGTTGGGAGTTGATACCTCAGGTAGATGGCTACAAAGTCTATTCGGCAAATTTCCCCGAGACGAACAATTGGTTGCTGGAAACAACCATTACAGATAATATCGTTACCAGCTATAGTGAGACTACGTTGAGTCAGAAATTCTTCAGGGTTACCTCCTTTATCGGTGACAATGAATCCGGACAGAGTGAAACGGTGGGATATTTCCGTTCAGACGTCGCAACCGGCTGGAACATGATATCACTGGCAATGGAGTCTGATATCAGTATGGCGAGTGATCTGGGAACGCTCTATTCCGGTATGTTAGATCAGATTGCCTACTGGAACCCCTCATTACAGGCATTCCAAACAGCAACACTGATAGAAGGTATCTGGGAAGATGATTTTGAAGTAGAAAACGGTTATGTCTTGATGATAAATGTCCTCAGTCCATTAAGTTATTACAGTTCCGGACAGGTTCCACAAGAGTATCCAGTTTATCAGATTGTTGAAGGGGTCAATTCCCTAATGGTACCCTTGAACAGACCGGAACTTCATCTGGCCAGTTATCTGGCAGGAGATATGGGTGATAATATCGTCGATCAGATCTCTTACTGGCATTCAGACGATCAGGTCTTTCACTCAGCAGCACCGATCGATGACTACTGGGAAGCCGATTTCTCTATAATAATTGGCTGGCCGTTATTGATACATTCCAATCAAGAATTATTCTGGCCGGTTCCGGACAGAAGTGAGTTAAAGATAAATGAACCCCCAACCCCTGTTAAAACTTCAGCTAAGGAGTGAGGTAAGATATGAAAAAGATAATTATCCTGGTCACTGTGATTTGTGGACTGACGGCATTATCGCTCAATGCAATAGTGCCACCGAGATTGATCCTGCAACAGCTGGTACTGGAAGAAGGTGAAATCACCGATCTGGTATCGAATACCGGTATCAGTCATACAGATATTTATCAGATCGAGGCAGTACTTATAGTTGATAATGAGGTGATTGCTGCAGTTAACTCAGAAGACGATGATACTCCTGTCAGAGCACTCAGGATTGTTCTATCAGGTGCTGAGAGCGATAATCCTAAAGTACTCGCTATCCTCAATCAATCAGCTTTCCCTGTAATGTGGCCGGCTGATTCGACGCTGCGTATAAACATCACATATACGGAAAATGAAGAAACTGCCACCAGAGATATTACTATACCGTCAGGATTCGGGCTTATCAGTCAAATAGGTAATGATTACGAGATGATCGTACCACCATATTCCCTCGATGTGAATGAGGAAACGAATATCCCGATTATTTCTCATCTCAAGGGAAATTATCCCAATCCTTTCAATCCAGACACAAATATATCCTTCTCCCTGAAAGCAAACGAGCAGGTGAGTATCAAAGTTTATGATATCAGGGGCAGGTTAGTGAAAACTTTAATCGAAGAGCAACTTCCTGCAGGAGAGCATATAATTGTCTGGGATGGTACCAATAACAGTGGAAATCTTGTAGCCAGCGGGATCTATTTCTCTAAGATGATTACTGAGGACTATAGAGCAACGAAGAAGATGTCTCTCATCAAATGATCTACTGGTAATAACCAGTTTTAAAAGAGAACGGTTTGATCAACGTGATCAAGCCGTTCTTTTACATTAGGGTATAGATTAGTGAACACTATTTTTTAATTGACAGATTTATAAGAGAAAGTGGTCTTTCATAGCGATTGTAACAATACTCAAACCGTCAACAAAAACAACTGAGTAAGGAACTGAAATGAAGCAGAATAGCAAAAATAAGAAAGTCGATAAGCTCCAAAGAATAGAGAAATTGGAAGAGCAGCTTATCGATTGCCGAAACGACAACGACAGAATGAGAATATTTATTGAGCTGGCAGAAATCTGCTGGGAAAAAAGTCAATACGCTAAAAGCAGAGAGTATGCTGAGCAGGTTTTGATGTTATCGAAAAAACTGCAGGATCAGAATAGTGTTGGATACGCCTACAATTTGATCGGACTGAACTATATTTATCTCGATAACTATGACCTGGCTCTGGACTACCTTTTAAATGCATTAAAGGAAAACAGAAAGTTAAACAACCATTCCCGGCTTGCCGATATCCTGAACAATATCGGTCAGATATACGAGAAGTTGAGTGACTATGACCGTGCTCTGGATTGTTTTCTGGAATCCATCAAATACAATGAAACCTATCAACGCCCCTTTAACAATGCTGGCATCATTTATACATACAAAGGTGATTACGAAAAAGCTCTGGAATATCTCTGGGCAGCCAATCGGATATCAGAAGAGAGGGGAGAGAAACGAAGTTCAGCCATCACCCTGGTTAATATAGGTGACATCTATATGAAGACAAAAGAGTATGATAAGGCCTTGAAGTATTTTCGGGATTCTGCTGGTATCCTCGAAGAGATTGATGATAAATTCATCATGATCTCAGCCTATATGGCTATCGGAACGGTTTATCATCACATGGAGAAATATTCCCAGGCCCTTGATTATTTAATGAAGGCCGAGAAGATAGCCCTGAGTATCGAGATTAAAGACCAATTGAAGGATGCCTATAAAGTGATCTCAGAAACTTATGAGAAAATGGCAGAATACAAAAAGGCATACGAATACTACCGAAAATATACCGAGCTAAAGGATAAAATCTACACCGACGAGTTATCAAACAAGATTAGTGAGATTCAGAGTAGTTTTGAAATGGAGAAGAAACAGCTGGAAGCAATGAGAATAATCGAAAAGGCTTCCCGTTTAGCATCAATAGGGGTCATTGCTGCTGGGATCACACACGAGATCAATCAACCTTTGAACGCAATCAAGATCAGTACCGACAGTATTCTCTTCTGGGACAAACGTAATCCTGGTGTATTACCTGAACTCTTTATTGAGGAATTGAAACAGATCTCTGAATCATCTCAAAGGATTGACGAAATAATTAAACACATGAGGCTCTTCTGGGTTAACCCGGAGATCGATAAATCTGACCAGGTAGAATTGAATTCAACGCTGGATAACGCTCTCTCGTTAATCAGCAGACAGGTATTCTCGCATAATATTGATCTCAAGAAAGATATTTGTGATTCAGGATTGTTAATTGAAAGCAATCAGATTTACATAGAGCAGATCATCATCAATCTGATTAATAACGCCATTCAAGTTCTTGATCACTGTGATAAGATGGGCAGATTTATCAGAGTAAAGACCTTTAAGAAAAATTTCTATGCTGTCATAGAGATAGAGGATAACGGTTCCGGTTTACCGGAAAACATTGGCGATAAACTCTTTGATCCTTTTTTCTCCACAAAGAACCAGGCGGAAAATATGGGACTTGGATTAGCTATCGTAAAGCGCATAGTGGATCGGTTCAAAGGTGAGATCAAGCATTACAATAATGAACACGGGGGAGCAACCTTCCAGATCAGCTTCCCACTAATTAATAAAGATAAGTAAGAGAGGAAAGATGAATATCTTATTAGTCGATGACGATCTGTCGAGTCGCAAATCTACAGCACATTTTTTAACTAATTATTTGGGACATCAGGTCACTGAATGTTCGAATGGCAACGAAGCACTCGAATTTCTGGAAAAAGAAGAGTTTCCGATGCTTTTGACAGATATTCGTATGCCGGAGTTGAACGGTATCGAATTACTGAAAAAAGTTAAGTCTGATCCTCGGAGAGAAACTATTGATGTTGTCATTATCACCGGTTATGGAGAACTCTCAACCGCTATTGAGGCGTTAAGAAATGGTGCTTATGACTACCTGCTGAAACCGGTAAATGTTGAAGAACTTGCAGCTATAGTAGAAAAGATCGCTGAACACCAGCATCTGCTTCGTGAAAACCGGGAATTCAAAACGAATTTTCAGGCCAAATTAGATGAGTCGACTAAAGAGATCGAAAGCCAGCTAAAAGATCTACAATCTGTATATGCAGATATCGTTGGGGTTGGCAAGGTAGGGATATTCTCAGATAAGATGAAAAAAATTGCCAGACTGACAGAAAAGTATCATAAAGACAGAACAATTCCGGTCTTGATCCAGGGCGAAACCGGAACCGGCAAAGAAATTATCGCCAGAATGATACACTATAATAAAGGACAGGTAACTGCTCCTTTCATCTGTATTAATTGTTCTGCTATTTCTCCCTCTCTCTTCGAAAGTGAACTTTTCGGCTATGAAGGGGGAGCTTTCACTGGCTCAAAAACTAAAGGTATGCCTGGTAAGCTGGAACTCGCTCAAGGAGGAACGATCTTCCTCGATGAAATCGGTGATCTACCCCTCGATATGCAACCTAAACTCTTGAGAGTTCTACAGGAAAGAGAGATGTATAGAATTGGAGGAATAAAAAGAATAAAACTCGATGTTCGTGTCGTCTGTGCTACGAATCAGGATTTGCGAAAACTGGTAGATGAAGGCAAATTTCGCCGTGATCTCTTTTACAGACTGAATACCGGTTTTATTGATATCCCACCACTGAGAGAAAGAAAAGAAGAGATCCCCCCCCTTGCTCAACTCTTCCTCAACCATTTCGCTCAGATCAAAAAAAAGAGATTCAGAATAATCAGTAAAAAAGCTCTCGATATCCTCATGAACAAAGAATGGTGCGGAAACATCAGAGATCTAGAAAACTCAATCGAAAGAGCGGTTCTTCTCTATGATGAAATAGAACTGAAACCTGAACATCTCGAAGCTGGACTCTATTATGAAGAAGAGGTTGCTGAATCTCAAAATACCATCCTTATTAAACTAGAAGATGATAGCTTACCTCTCGAGAAAATCGAAAAAGAAATTATCAATAAAATACTACATCGGTTTCAGGGAAATAAGACCAGAACTGCTCAGTATCTTGGTATTACGAGACAGACGTTGAGAAAGAAAATACAAAATTAAATAAACTCCTGCTTTCCCGAATCCTATCCACCTGTTAACCACTCACTTTCATTTTACATCTTAATATCACTCACACCGATATGGCCAATAATTTACCATTGGCAATATAATATCCACCCCTTCTTCATAACGATAAATATTTAGCCACCTTTCTTTCGCGTATCAACTCCTCTAACTGTCTGTTTTATAGTTAGTTAGCACCTTATTTTGTTTTCTGGCACGCTTGTTGCAAAAGTAAGTAGCATTAAAGTATTTCGAGGTGAGTAGAAATGAGTGATAAGGAAAGATTAAGAATTATGATCATAGACGATGATCTCAATTCGCTTCACAGTTTAAGCAGGGCATTATCGTTACACGGCTATGATACCGAGTATTATGATGATCCACATGAAGCCTTAAAGAGCTACGCCAGCCACACCTATGATGTAATTGCAACTGATTATAAGATGCCTGGCATGGATGGCTTGACTTTAATCAGGGCGATCAGAGCCATCAATCCCAGGGCAAAGGTAATATTATTTTCAGGTTACATTGATAGCGCACTTCTTGATCAGGCCACAGAAATAGAACTGGAGGCAATTTTTCATAAACCATTACCTTTAGAGAGATTTTTAACCAAACTAGAAGACCTGATGTCATTAAAGAAACAGAAACCCTCATTTTTCAAGATGATGTCAATGTTCATTTAAGGGGATTTAAAACGATATGGAGGTACTAATGAATACGAGAAATCCAATGAGGATTATGGTTCTCACTATCTTATTGCTGAGTGCAGTAATACTATCAGGAGAGCCGATTGAATGGGATGGTTATACCAGCATCTATGTAGTTTGTGATATCTATGAGGATGGAGATCACCTCTGGATTGGCACACTTGGAGGCTTGGTAAAATTAGACAGAGTAACTGGAGAGCGAGTAGTTTATAATACAGCAAATTCCGGATTAACTTCGAATTATATAACCACTATCGATAAAGACAATGAAGGAAATCTCTGGATCGGGACCGATTACTATTATGGTGATAATGGACTGTCTCCAGATTACTATGGAGGAGTACATTTCTGGGATACTGAGGATAACTGGAGAGTCTATCAGTCGAATAACAGTCCTTTACCTTCAAACAGCATCTACGACATAGCATGTGATCTTACTGGTAATATCTGGATAGCCACATTCTCTGGAGGACTGGCCAGATTATCACCAGATGAGGAATGGACGATCTTCAATCCTGACAATTCAGAACTCAATTCTATTAATGTCACATCCATTTTGGTTAAGGATAATAACGAAATATGGGTAACACTGGATGATTACAACATCAACGGAACAACTGAATATGCAGGTGGTGGAGTTGCCAGTTATATTGATGGTGTCTGGACAGATTACTTTGATGAGATACCTATGCAGTATGATTCTGTAAGATTCTGGGATAGTGATATCGATGCAGAAGGGATCCTCTGGTTTGCTGGTGGATATGACAGTTATTATTCCTATGATGGAAACGAGTTCCTCTGTTATGAATATCCTTTCGATAATGATTTACTAACAGTGACTGAGAGCAAAGAACAATTCAGGAACTCCAGTAGAAATCACTACAATCAAAGATCCAGGCATATCTCCAATCTCAGGTCTGATATTCAGGAAAGCCAGGCTAACACCCCTGCACTTAATGAGTTAGACGAGTTAAGATACGGATCAGTCAAATCTGTTACTATAGACCAGGAGGGAAACCTCTGGTTGGGAACAAGCCATGGTGTTGCCATATACGATGGAGATAACTGGATCTTGTATGACAATCATAATAGTCCTATTCAGGAATACAACATCAACAATATATACAACACCTCAGATGGTAGATCCTGGATAGCCAGTTCTTACTATGGGTTATTTCTCTTCAACGACGGTAATATCGAATTGATTGATGTGTCAGATCCTGATTCCGGGTTAGCCTGTATGCATATCTGGTCAGTAAATGCTGATGATCCATCCAGTGTCTGGATAGGTAATGGATATAATATTCTCAATAACGGCACAGGAGGTTTGACAGGTTTTGATAGTGAAGAATGGACAAACTACAGTTATTACGATATCGATAACTATGTTGTTAACGAAATTGTTTTCAAAGATGATACTATCTTTCTGGCTACCGGGAATGATGTCCATCATGGTGGAGTAGTTTACAATGATGGTTCCGGCTGGGTAACACTCAATTATACGAATTCAAATCTGGAGCAGTTATATGCGGGTTGCATAGCTGTCGACAGCCAGAACAATATCTGGATCGGCAGGCCCGACGTTGCCTACGGTGGTGTTGCATATTATGATGGAACTACCTGGACACACTATAATAATATGAACTCAGGATTAATGTCCAATGAGATCTATGCTGTTGAGGTCGATCCCCTGACTGACGAGCTTTGGGTTGGGACGAAAACAGGATTATACAGATTTGATGGTTCTAACTGGGACATCTTCCATCCCGGTAATACACCAGCATTTCAATCGGGAGAGATCTGGAATCTCTATTTTGATGATAATAATATCCTCTGGGTCGGAACACTGGTTGGTCTTGTAAGTTATGATGGCCAACAATGGAGAAACTACAATGATGTTCTGCCACAACTCGGTGATGGTTTTGTTACTCCCGTTAATTCAACTACTATGGATGAATATGGCCGAATCTGGCACGGAACTTTAGCCGGAATCGTGCTCTTCGATGGGGATGAGGTAGCAGTATATGATGGAAGTAATTCACCAATCCCATCGAACTGGACAGCATACATCACCTCTGACAGGAATGGTCGAATGTGGGTAGGAACCGCTGCGACAGGCCTATATACATTCACCTATACTGGAGAAGTATCATCTGTTGAAGACTTGGTTAACAAGGAACAGAATTTCGATCTTATACAGAACTACCCGAATCCATTCAATCCTGAAACTACAATCTCTTTCTCGATTAATGAACGAGATGCTGTGTCGGTTGAAATTTTTAATCTGAAAGGCCAGAAGGTCAGAACACTCATTAATAATCAGGTGTTCGATCCCGGAATGCATTCAGTAGTCTGGAACGGTAGAGACAACCAGAGCAGAGAAATCAGTTCAGGAGTCTATTTCTACAGAGTATCATACCAGGGTCAGGTTCAGACTCGTCGGATGATGATGATTAAGTAAATCTTTGAATCCCGAACCGGTATTTTACCGGTTCGGGAGATATCAATATAAGGAGACAATAATGCATAAAATATACCTGTCGTTTATTATGATAATATTTACTCTTTCCCTTTCTTCATTAACAGCCCAGTCCGTTTACTGGGAAGAGACCTTTGAGGTTAATAGTGGAGATTGGGAATTGAACGGGAACTGGTCTATCACTGGCAACTGCCTTGAATTGTTCTGGTCTCCAGAAGTAATGAACTATGATATGCAGGCAATTTCACCCATAATAACTTTACCTGAAAATACTGGAGACATTAGAATCATTCAGTATATCTCCCAATTCGAATTTGGAGATGATGGTGAATTTTTCGAGATAGCAGTGCTACAGGGTGAGGAGATAGATGTTATCTGGTCACATACGGAGAATGAAGATTGGGGTGAAGATGGTGGTAGTGAGTTAAGTTATTCCCTGACCGAATACGGAGGTGAGGATATCCAGCTTCGCTTTCGGTCTGCAGGTGGTTCTACCTATAATATCAATTACTGGGAGATATATAACATAGCAATCATGGCTTCTCTAGATGATGATCTGGCAGCTATTGGCATAGCGTGTGATGTAGAACCGATAGTCGGACTTAGTGTTCCGATCGATATTACCGTCAAGAATGTCGGATTGAATACACAGAATGATTACACGGTGTCATTGAATAATATTGACGGCCTGCTTGTAGATTCTATCCAATCCGATGTTGCTCTGGAACCTGATGAAGAAGCTGTATTCACA
>Ga0334901_1001750_pt1 | contig 21192 bp, 20 predicted proteins | sample GraSluR3_MG_3_FD_207216 | JGI IMG/M metagenome (GOLD analysis project Ga0334901, IMG submission 207216) | Sludge microbial communities from methane-producing bioreactor in Wageningen University, Netherlands - Granular Sludge_15_08-R3 | ecosystem: Engineered > Bioreactor > Anaerobic >... | reverse complement strand
CAACTTTCACAAATACAGAAAGACTTTATCAACAATTTAACCCACGAACTGAAAACGCCCATCTCCTCCATTGCCTTGTCGGCGAAAGTAATTTCCGACGAAAAAATTCTGGAAAATCCCAACCGGCTTTTTGAATATGCCCGCATAATTCAGGACCAGAACAACCGTATGTCGAAAAATGTGGAAAAAGTGCTAAATCTGGCTTCCCTGGAAAAAAACAAAGTCCACCTGAACCGTGAGAAAATTGAGCTGAACGAATTTCTTCAGGAAATAACCGAATCCTTCAAACATTCCGATGCCGGGAAAAAAGCAAGCCTTGAGTTCAACCAACTGCCTGAAAAACTTTTTCTTATTGCCGATAAATTTCATTTTGCCAACCTTGTTTTAAACATTCTTGAAAACAGCGTGAAGTATTGCGAAAAAGAACCGCAGATTAAAATCGCCCTTCAAAAATTCAAAAAAAATCTGCTCATTGTGTTTACCGACAACGGAATTGGCATTTCAAAAAAATACCGGAAAAAAATATTTAAACGTTTTTACAGGGTACCAACCGGAAATGTACACAACGTAAAAGGATTTGGTTTAGGCCTCGATTATGTGAGAAAAATTGTAAAAGCACATAAATGGGAAATAAAAGTGGACAATAATTCCGGGGGAGGAAGTATATTTACACTTATAATTCCACAACGAAAATGAAGGAAGCAGTAAAACTTTTATTGGTTGAAGACGACGATGCCCTGCGGTTTATCGTTAAAGACAACCTGGAGCAAAAAAACTACCAGGTTGACGTGGCCGAAAACGGCCGGGAAGCTATTGATTTGTTTGAAAAAAAACAATATCATCTGATTATCCTCGATGTGATGCTGCCTAAAGTGGATGGGTTTAAGGTAGCCGAACACATTCGCAGTACCGACGAAAACGTCCCCATCATCTTTCTTACAGCCCGCTCGATGACCGAAGATAAAATTACCGGGCTGACCATTGGAGGCGACGACTACATCTCCAAACCGTTCAGTATGGAAGAACTGTTGCTGAAAATCAAAATTTTTCTAAAACGAAGCAACAACATTTCCGGAGGGGAACCCGAGTCGGCGCGTGTAAGAAAAATTGGCAGGTTCGTTTTTCTTCCCGAAGAATTAACGCTTTCGCTCGATGGTGAAGCGCGAAAACTCACGATTAAAGAGATGGAACTGATTAAATACTTTTCTGAAAACACAAACAAAGTACTGAACCGAAACGAAATACTGGAAAAAGTGTGGGGCTCGAACGATTATTTTCTGGGACGCAGCCTCGATGTGTTTATTTCGCGGCTCCGAAAATATTTTAAACCCGATCCCAGTATCAAAATTGTAAACCTGCACGGAATAGGATTCCGGTTTACCGTAAAAAAAGAAGAAAATTCGTAACCGACAAAAAAAGAATCTTTGATGCGTTTGGAAGAATTAAAAAAACAACTATTTTTGCAGTCCGAAAAAAACGAGACATTTATTAAAAGAAAAAATAGAAACAAATGAAAAGGACATTTCAGCCATCGAACAGAAAGCGGAAAAACAAACACGGGTTCAGGGAGAGAATGGCCACTGCCAACGGCAGAAAAGTATTGAAAGCCCGTCGTGCCAAAGGGCGGAAAAAACTCACAGTATCTGACGAACCGAGGCATAAAAAATAATTTATACCTTATATTCTGAAAAGTGAAAAGGTAAAGGATAGCAATTCTTTACCTTTTCGTGTTTATACAAACACCAAATTTCTTGTTTTTTCCGTTATTTTTGTTTGGAATTTTTGTAAGGAAAAATACAACTATGAGTTTTACCAGGTTTCTCACCAGCCGGACATTTCTTGTCAATTTAATACTTGCAGCTGCATTGCTGGCAATCTTTCTTTTTCTAATCATGAAAGGGCTCGAAAAATACACCCGGCACGGACAATCGAGTCCGGTACCTGAATTTACGGGAATGCTGCCGGCCGAAGCCCAAAAAACAGCGCAACAGCAAAATCTGAAAGTTGAAATCGTCGATTCCCTCTTTTTGGAAGATGCGACGCCCGGCGTTGTGGTTGACCAGATTCCAAGACCGGGACACGGCGTAAAACAAAACCGCACCATTTTCCTTACCATCAACTCAACCCAACCGGAAATGGTCACTCTGCCGCAGCTCACCGATATCTCCTTCCGCCAGGCCCAGGTATTGATCGAAAATTCGGGGCTTCAGGTTGGAAATATTTCTTACCGGCCTTCTGAATACGATAACCTCGTGTTGAAAATGCAAATAGATAAAAAAGACATCAGGCCCGGAAAACAACTCCCGAAAGGAACCTCGGTTGATTTGGTTGTAGGCAGAAAACATGGCAATCAAACCACTCCCCTGCCCGACCTGATAGGATTTACCGTGGACGAAGCCCAGGCCACCTTAACAACTGCTATGCTCAACACAGGTGTTGTTATTTACGACGAATCAGTACTTTCTTCCGAAGATTCACTAAGCGCCCGTGTCTGGCGTCAACGGCCCGACCCACGCGTGACGGGTAGTATTCTGCTTGGTTCTTCTGTGGATCTTTGGGTTACGGCCGACCAGCTCAAAATTGACGATGCGCTCCAGTTCTGATTTACCCGATTATCCCGTTCTTTTTTAAAAGCAAAAAACAAAAAAATCGTATGGAAGACTATCTGCCTGAAAATGAGGAACCGGAAGAAGGGGAAATGTATGAACATTACTGTTTAAAAGCCGACCGGGGACAATCGCCGGTTCGGGTGGATAAATTTCTGGCCAACCGTATCGATAATGCCTCGAGAAGCCGCATTCAGGCCGCTGCCGAGGCTGGAAATATTCTGGTTAATGAAAATCCGGTAAAAGCCAATTATAAAGTAAAACCCTACGACGAAATCCGGATTGTGATGGATTTTCCGCGTCGCGAGCTTAAAATCATTCCCGAAGAAATACCGCTCAATATTGTTTACGAAGACGACCAGCTGATGGTACTGAACAAACCTGCCGGACTGGTAGTGCATCCAGGCCACGGAAACTACTCGGGCACCCTGGTGAACGCACTGGCCTGGTATTTTAAAGATTTGCCGCTTTTTAACAGCGAAGACCCCCGTCCCGGACTGGTGCACCGCATCGACAAAGACACCTCGGGGTTGATGGTAGTGGCCAAAACCGAACAGGCAAAAAACAAACTGGCGCTGCAGTTTTACGAAAAAACCACTGAACGCCGTTATCAGGCGCTGGTGTGGGGAATTCCGAAAGCCAGCGAAGGAACTGTTACCGGAAACATTGGAAGAAGTCTGAAAAACAGGCAGGTTTTTATGGTTTTTCCCGAAGGTGATTATGGGAAACATGCCGTTACGCACTACAAAGTGTTACAACAAATCGGCTACGTCAGCTTAGTGGAATGCCGCCTGGAAACGGGAAGAACACACCAGATTCGTGTGCACATGAAATACATCAACCATCCGTTGTTTAACGATTCAACGTATGGCGGCGACAAGATTTTGCGCGGAACAACGTTTACCAAATACAAACAGTTTGTACAAAATTGTTTTAAATTGCTGCCCCGTCAGGCGCTTCATGCCAAAACACTCGGGTTTGAACATCCGGTAACCGGAGAAAAAATGTTGTTCGACTCGGAATTGCCTGAAGATATGGCAGTTGTTATTGAAAAATGGAAAAATTATATTGCGAACAGAAATGACTAAAAAACCAACTATTGCAGTTATAGCCGGAGGCGACTCATCGGAGTTTGTGGTATCGGTAAAAAGCGGCGCCAACGTGCTGACCGCCATCGACACCGAAAAATTTAACCCCTGGCTGGTTCAGATGCAGGGCAACGAGTGGTTTGTTATGCAGGGCAACCGGCAAATCGCCCCGGTGGATAAATCCGATTTCAGCTTTGTGTTGAACGGTAAAAAAACCGTTTTCGACTTTGCCTACATCACTATTCACGGCACACCCGGCGAAGACGGCATTCTGCAGGGTTACTTCGATTTGCTGAATATCCCCTATTCCACGAGCAATGTGCATTCCTCATCGCTCACCTTCAACAAGTGGTTTTGCAACAACTATCTGAAAAGTTTTGGAATTAAAATGGCCCGATCGGTAAAAATTAACAAGGGACAAAAAATAACAGGAGCTGAAATAATTAAAAACCTGGGATTACCACTTTTTGTGAAACCCAATGCCGGCGGTTCCAGTTTTGGCATTACCAAAGTTAAAAATGAAAATGAGCTTCAGCCTGCCATTGAGCGCGCATGGGAAGAAAGCAATGAAGTGCTGGTAGAAGAGTTTATCGGCGGAACAGAGTTTACCTGTGGTTTGGTAAAACAGGGCGGAAAAAAAGTGGTTTTCCCGGTAACGGAAGTGATTCCCAAAAACGAATTTTTCGACTTTGAGGCCAAATATACACCCGGTGTTACCGACGAAATTACACCTGCCCGCCTTCCCGAAAATTTATATGAACAGTGCCGGCAGCTCAGTGCCGAAATTTACGATTTGTGCCAATGCTCAGGAATAGTTAGAATTGACTTCATTTTAAAAAATGAAGAATTCTATTTTTTGGAGGTAAACACCACGCCGGGAATGACTGCAACCAGCTTTATTCCGCAACAAATTCGGGCAATGGGACTTACGCTGAAGGAAGTCCTGACGCAAGTTATTGAAGATAAATTGAATAAATATCAATAAACATTTGTGGATAAAATTAGTTAACAACTAAACGAATGAAAATTTGACTTGCCCCATCCTTTATTTGTAATTTAGTCGCCGCATTTTTATTTTTTTTTAATCTCGAAAAACTTAAAGGAAAATGGCTACTGAAAAAAAGAGAAAGACAAATCAGCAGGGCAGGCGACAAACCGGAATGACCATTGACGAAATCAATGCGCAATACGGGAAATTACCTCCCCAGGCCGTTGAAGTGGAGGAAGCGGTTTTGGGAGCGCTGATGCTGGAGCGCGATGCGTATGTTACAGTAGCTGATATTCTCGATACTTCCAGCTTTTACAAGGAAGAACACCAAAAAATTTTCGAAGCCATCAAGGAACTTTCAAGTAACGAAAAACCGGTTGACTTGCTGATGGTTACCCAGGAACTAAAAAACCGCGAACAGCTCGATGAGATTGGCGGACCCGGTTACATTACACAACTTACCCGCAGGGTAGCATCGGCTGCTCACCTTGAATTTCATGCCCGCATCATAGCACAGAAATACATTCAGCGTGAACTGATTCGCGTTTCGTCTGAAATTCAGGGCAAATCGTATGACGACACTATGGATGTGGACGATTTAATCGACTTTTCAGAATCGTCATTGTTTCAGGTAGCCGAACGCAACATTAAAAAGGAAACAGTTCCCATTAAACCCGTGTTAAACGAAGCCATCATCCAAATTGAAAAAGCACGGCAACGAAAAGACGGACTGAGCGGAGTTCCATCGGGTTTTACAGCACTCGACCGCATAACTTCGGGCTGGCAAAAAACCGACCTTATTATTATTGCTGCCCGGCCTTCGATGGGAAAAACAGCATTTGTACTGAGTATGGCGCGAAACATGGCGGTTGAACATAACCGCGCAACAGCCATATTTTCGCTGGAGATGTCTTCCATTCAGCTGGTGAACCGGCTTATTGCTGCGGAAACCGAACTGGGCAACGACAAACTGAAAACCGGACGGCTGGAAAACTACGAGTGGGAACACCTGAACCGGAAAATTTCTGCCCTGGAAAAAGCCCCTATTTTTATCGACGATACTCCGGCTCTTTCCATTTTCGAGTTCAGGGCAAAATGCCGGCGGCTGAAAATGCAGCACGACATTCAGGTGGTAATTGTGGACTACCTGCAGCTGATGACTGCCGGCTCGGATAACCGCGGAAGCCGCGAACAGGAAGTAAGTACCATTTCACGGTCGCTGAAAGCCATTGCCAAAGAGCTGAACATTCCTATTCTGGCCCTTTCGCAGCTGAACCGTTCGGTGGAATCGCGCGAAGGAAAACGCCCGCAGCTTTCTGACCTGCGCGAATCGGGCGCTATTGAGCAGGATGCCGACATTGTAACCTTTATTCACCGGCCGGAATATTACGGAATTACGGAAGACGACTCGGGGAACTCACTCATTGGCGTTGCCGAAATTATTATCGCAAAACACCGTAACGGAGCTACCGGCGATGTGCACCTGGCCTTCAAAAAAGAACTGGCCAAGTTTAGCGACATGGAAACCAATTTTGGCGGATTTGACAGCGCAAAAACGTTCAGCTCGAAAATGAATGAAGACGAAGAGGAATCGGTGGGCGCCGGAATTTCTCCCAATTCAGCCTTCAACCGTAAAAACAACGATGTGCCTTTTTAACAGAAAGCCGACATCAAAAAAAAAGCAGCTTCAGAAAAACGGTTTCCCGTTGAATTGGCCATGCAACAAATTCATCCGACAAATATTTTTTTCATTTTCCTGCTGTTTGTCTGCATTATTATTTTTGTGAACCGCAATTAAAAGCCAGTATGCCAAACCACCGGGCTGGAACGGAGGTGAAAAAAAATTTACTTTACCCGGTTATTCCACCTTCACCACTTCGCCGGTCAGCTTAATTCTGTCTGAAACTGAAACTGCACCTTTTGCGCCGGGTTGTCCGCCGCCAACAGAAACGGTAAACCATCCGGGTTCGATAATCCGGGTTTCTTCAGTTCCAATCATCGAGAACTGACGAGGCTGCAATTCAAATTCCACTATTTCCGATTGCCCGGGTTGCAGGTGAATACGCTCAAAGCCTTCCAACTGATGCAAAGGTCTTGGTGTAAATGCATCTTCATCTTTTAAATATAATTGCACTACTTCGTCACCGGCCCGGTTTCCGGTATTTTTTACCGAAACTTTCACTTTCACCGATTCTCCGGTTTTTGCTTCCTCCGGTATTTCGAGATTAAAGTATTCAAAAGTGGTATAACTTAGTCCGTACCCAAAAGAATAAAGTGGTTCGCCGGTAAAATAACGGTAGGTACGGTTGGACATTTCATATTCCTCAAAAGGTGGTAACTGATCAACAGATTTGTAGTAAGTGACCGGCAACCGTCCAGCAGGATTGTAATCGCCAAAAAGTACATCGGCCACTGCATGTCCACCTTCCTGTCCGGGATATCCGGCAGTAAGAATGGCATCCAGATTTTCATCGGCCCAATTCACGGCCAGAGCACTGCCATTCATCATGACCAAAACAACCGGCTTACCGGTTTTTTCGATAGCTGCCATTAAATCGCGCTGGTTTTTGGGCAACATCAGATGGGTGCGGTCGCCGCCTTTAAAACCGTCCACTTCAATGGGCATTTCCTCGCCTTCCAAACGCTGTGAAAGTCCCAAAACCAGAACCACAGCATCTGCTTTTTCGGCCGTTTTTACAGCTTCCTTCAGCATATCCGGATTGGGCATGGCCCACAAAAGCCGGGCATCGCCATCGCCATGCCAGTTTTTGTATTCATACACAAACTTGTATTTTTTTCCGGCTTCCAGTTCCACGGCCTTTTCATGGTGAGCAGAATGGTGTTCGCTGTTAAAACGGAGTATTTTTTCGCCTTCGAGCCAAATATTGAACGTAGGCATACCCCAGGAACCAATCTGGTAGGTTCCTGGAACCGGGGGCGCCAGGTAACCTGTCCAGCGAATGCTAAAATCGTCATCGGGTAGAACAGGCGACGGCGCGCCGGACTCCCAGTAAAAGTCGATGTTTTTATCGATCCGGGTAAATACCGGTTCGCCTTCAAGTTCTGCATTGCTGAAATATTCGCCAACCACACCGGGTTCGCCGTTTTCTGTAAGTAAGAATTCGCCCGGTATCGGGTGCAGATTGGAAACTCCGTCTGCGAGGTGACTTCCTTCTTCAAATAAAATTTCGGTATCTGCCAGTTTACTTTTTAATCCGTCAAGCACAGTGACCGGATTTTTGGGAATCCCGTTGTAATTTCCAATCAATGCTTCCCAGTTGTCTGCATTTGGACCAATTACTGCCAGTGTTTTAATATTTTTTGAAAGCGGTAAAATGTTGCCTTCCCGACCCGGCAACGATTCATTTTTCAACAAAACAATGCTTTTTTGTGCGGCTTCCAGAGCCAATTTTGCATGCTCGTCAGAAGTATTTACCGAAAAAGGAATTTGAGCATACGGAACCACCTCGTCGGGATCGAACATGCCCAGTTTAAAGCGTGCTGTCATCAGTCGCCTGACTGCCACATCAATATCAGATTCTTCAATGAGCCCATTTTTGACGGCGGTGGCGAGGTGCGGGAAAGAGTTTCCGCAATTGAGGTCGGTGCCCCCTTTAACCGCGGCAGCAGAAGCCTCGGCAGCATTTTCAGAAAAATCCTGGAACGTATAAAAGTCGGAAACCGCCCAGCAGTCGGAAACCACATAACCGTTAAATCCCCATTCTTTGCGGAGAATATCATCGAAATACGGGTTTGCGCAACACGGCAATCCCTTGTATTGATTGTAAGCACACATAATGGAATAAACCCCTCCGTCTTTTACCAGGGTGCGAAATGCCGGCAGGTAAGTTTCACGTAAATCAAGTTCGCTAACCACAGCGTTGAATTCATGTCGCAAAGGTTCGGGGCCGGAATGCACCGCATAATGTTTGGCTGTGGCTACAGTTTTCAAATAGCGTGAATCGTTTCCCTGCAACCCTTTTACAAACTGAAGCCCCATTTGTCCGGTGAGGTAAGGATCTTCTCCGTAAGTCTCGTGGCCCCGGCCCCACCGCGGATCACGAAAAATGTTGATGTTGGGCGACCAGAATGTCAGTCCCTGATAAATTCCACGTTTTCCGCGGCGCACAAAATCGTGGTGTTTGGCGCGTGCTTCATCTGAAACTGCGGTGGCCACCCGAAACATCAAATCTTTGTCCCACGAGCCGGCAATGGTAATCGACTGGGGAAAAACCGTGGCATAACCGGCCCGGGCCACGCCGTGTAAACTTTCGTTCCACCAGTTGTACTCAGGAACACCCAACCGCGAAATGGCCGGTGCATTAAAAATCATCTGGTCAATTTTTTCCTGCAACGTCATTTGCGAAACAAGGATATCCACCCGTTCTTCCATTGGGAGATTATAATCAAGATACTCAAAATTAATGTGTTGCGCTGCAATTTGAAACCCAGTCACAACTAAAACCAGAAATGTAAACCATCTTTTCATTGGAAATCTTTTTGTTCAACTGTTCTGTTCTGTTACGTTATGTGCAAATTAAAACCATGTTCCTGTTTTCTGCAAAATTTTAGCGTATTTTGTTTTTTTTTAGAAAAAATTTCTTTGCACCCGATAAATTTAACAGCAGGCCGTTTTTAATTAACCACAAATTTATTGCTGAATTCAAAGAAGAAAATCAATTTGGAGAATTCGATTTGTTACCTTTGAAAAATTGGGCAGAAAGCAATAAAATTTTTATGATGGATACACTTTCTTTATTTAACCTGAAAGGGAAAACAGCACTGTTAACGGGTTCGGGCAGCGGAATTGGACTTGCCATTGCCGAAGGACTTGCGGGCGCAGGAGCAAAAATTATTTTGAACGGCAGAAATGAATCAAAACTCGCGGAAGCCTGGACTTTTTTGCAGGAGCAAGGTTTTGAAGTTGACAAACTCGTTTTTGATGTAACCGAATCAGCAGCGGTTAAAAAAGCGATTTCGGAATACGAAAAAAACTCCGGGCCAATCGATATTCTGGTCAACAATGCCGGAATAAATATTCGGGGGCCGTTTGAAGAAATCAGCGAGAACGACTGGAAAAAAGTACTGGATACTAATGTGAATGGTGCTATGATCGTTTCGCAGGTTGTTGGCCCATTTATGATGAAACGTAAAGCTGGAAAAATCATCAATATCTGTTCGATGCAAAGCGAACTTGGACGGCCAACTATTGTACCCTACACCGTTTCGAAAGGCGGAATAAAAATGCTGACAAAAGCGCTTGCTACCGAATGGGGCAGGCACAACATCCAGGTGAACGGAATTGGGCCGGGTTATTTTGAAACGGAGCTTACCAAACCGCTGAAAGACGACCCGGAATTTGATAAGTGGCTGTGCAACAGGACTCCGGCTAACCGATGGGGCCAACCCAAAGAGTTGATTGGAGCCGCCGTTTTTCTTGCTTCAGAAGCAAGTGATTATGTGAATGGCCATATTCTGAACGTTGACGGAGGACTGCTGGCGAGTGTATAAAACAAAAAAGCAGGTTTCCAACCTGCTTCTCTATTTTTTAATCCTGTTGAACCTTAATACTCGTCTTCGTTAAAGAAAAAATCATCCTTGCTGGGATAATCGGGCCAGATATCTTCGATACTTTCGTAAATTTCACCCTCGTCTTCAATTTCCTGCAAATTTTCAATCACTTCAAGCGGAGCGCCAGACCGAATGGCATAGTCAATCAACTCGTCCTTACTTGCCGGCCAGGGCGCATCTTCCAATTTCGAAGCCAATTCCAGAGTCCAATACATTTCTATGGATTTAAGCGGTTATACTCGTTTTTTTCAATGCCGCGAATATAATAAAAAATTAATACGAAAAACCTCTGTACAATTTATTTTTAAAATTGTTCCCAGGGTTTTTCCTCTATCCCACTAATGGCGGACAGTTTACGCGCCAACACAAACAGAAAATCGGATAACCGGTTGATGTATTTTATGATTTCAGGCTGTACTGTTTCACTATCGGCAAACTCCAGAATTCTTCGTTCTGCCCTGCGACAAACGGTTCGGGCAACATGGCACTGCGCCGCCGCCCAATCACCTCCAGGCAAAATAAAATGGGTGAGTTCGGGTAAGCCCTTTTCCATTTCATCAATAGCATTTTCCAAAAATGAAATGTGTTTTTCGGTTATTGAAAGTTTTTCGGTGAATGCATTTCCTTTTTCATCCGAAGCCAGGCGGGAGCCAATATTAAAAAGTTTGTTCTGAATCTCAATCAGCATTTCACCCAGGTTGTCCGGAATGCCGTGTGAAAGAATCACTCCAATTGCCGCATTCAGTTCGTCAACCGTTCCGTAAGCTTCCAATCTTACATTGTACTTTTTTACGCGTGTGCCACCTACAAGTCCGGTGGAACCATCGTCTCCTGTTTTGGTATATATTTTAAATGCTTTTCCCATGTAAATATTAACCTAATAAACGGGGTCTGGGTTTAATTCATCCGATTCAATTTCGCCATCCTTCAATTTTACAATACGGTGAGCATGACGCGCAATATCTGGTTCGTGAGTCACCATTACAAGTGTATTTCCATTGCGGTGTATTTCAGCAAAAAGTTTCATTATTTCTTCGGAAATTACCGAATCGAGGTTACCAGTAGGCTCATCGGCCAGTAAAATTGACGGATTATTCACCAAAGCCCTGGCAATAGCCACACGCTGTCGTTGTCCGCCCGAAAGTTCGTTGGGGCGGTGGTGCATACGATCTGCCAGGCCCACATCGGTAAGCGTATTGGTTGCCCTGTTTTTCCGATCGTGTTTCCGAACGCCGGCATAAACCATGGGAAGCATTACATTTTCAAGTGCGGTACTGCGCGGAAGCAGGTTAAAAACCTGGAAAACAAATCCTATCTCCGCATTGCGAATTTCAGCAAGCTGGTTGTCGGAAAGACGACTGACGTCGCGTTCATTCAAAACATAAGTTCCGCTGGTTGGGGTATCGAGGCAACCAATAATGTTCATCAATGTTGATTTTCCCGACCCCGAGGCTCCCATAATTGCCACATATTCTCCTTCATAGATATCGAGCGAAACCGATCTTAAGGCACGGACTATCTGCGTTCCCACCCTGTAATTTTTTGTGATACTGTCGAAATGAATGATTTTTTTACTCATCTAAACGTGTTTTTAACATTGGTAACAAAACCCAACAACCTGTTACATTCTTTGGCAGGCAAAAGTAATATTTCCTGAAAAATGAGCCTCAATTTAAACCTCTGCATTTAATCAGGGTCAAAAAAAACAGTGAAAAACCAAAAAAATAAAAATGAAACATCTGTTATTATCCGTTTTTCTTTCTTTTTCTATACTTCTTTCCACCAACGTTTTAACGGCCCAAACTGAAGTAAATAACTACTGGCCGCAGTGGCGGGGGCCTTTAAATACAGGAATAGCAATAAAAGGCGATCCTCCGGTTAAGTTTGGCGAATCGAAAAACCTGAAATGGAAAACCAACATTCCGGGGAAAGGGCATGCCACACCAATTGTTTGGGATGACAAAATCATTATTCAAACCGCTGTAGCTACCGGCGAAAAAGCGCAGGAGGCGCCTGACGGCGCTGGGGAAAGCAGCCGTATGGCACCAAACCAGACCGACCGGATTCACGAATTCAAAGTCCTTTTAATCGACCGGAATAACGGAAATATTCTTTGGGAAACCATGGTAACCCGCGAATGGCCCCGGGAAAATACACATGAACTGGGAAGCTGGGCATCCAACTCACCTTGCACCGACGGCGAACGGATTTATGCCTATTTTGGTTCACGCGGTGTGTATTGTCTCGATTTTGACGGAAATATACTCTGGAAACGCGATTTTGGTCAAATGCAAAAACACATGAGCTTTGGCGAGGGAAGTTCACCATACCTCTGCAAAGACAAGCTTTTTATTTTATGGGACCATGAAGGAGATTCCTATTTGTATGCCCTGAACAAAAATACCGGAGAAATTGACTGGCAGGTGGAACGGGAAGAAGGAACATCCTGGTCATCGCCTTTAGTGCTGGAAGTAAACGGCCAAATCCAGGTAATTACCAGCGCTACGAACCAGGTGAGAGCTTATGACTACCACACAGGCGATGTAATCTGGACCACAACCGGTCTCACCCGCAACGTCATTCCAAATCCCATTTATGGTGACGGAATTTTATACGTGATGAGCGGCTTCAGAGGCAGTGCCATGCAGGCCATCGACCTTAAAAATGCAAAAGGCGACATTGCCGGAACCGATGCCATTTTGTGGACATACAACAAAAACACACCTTATACACCGCAACCGGTTCTGATGAACGAAAAACTTTATTTTATGCGCGTAAACAACGGTTTTTTATCGTGCATCGATGCCAAAACCGGTCAGCCCTGTTATGAAAATGAAAGGCTTGGCGACATCAGTACGCTCTACTCCTCGCCCACCGGGGTAAACGACCGTTTGTATATTGCAGCCGAAAATGTGGTAATGGTAATAAAAGCCGGAGAAAAATTTGAAATACTGGCTTCCAATCCTCTGGATGACAATTTTCACGCATCGCCGGTCGTTGTTGGTAACGACCTCATTATCCGGGGGTTTAATTCGCTCTATTGTTTTTCAGGTGAATAGTTCTGCTCATTTTCAGGGAATAATTTTTCAAATCACCATTCCCTGAAAATTTTATCTTTGCAGATTCTATTGAACATCCATGCGGAAAAACAAAACGCTCAGAATTTTCAGAAAACTCCACAAATGGCCGGGAATTATTATTGCGGTGTTTGCCACACTCTTTGCGGCATCGGGAATTGTAATGAACCACCGGCAAACATTTTCTTCTATCGATATTTCGCGGAATTTACTCCCTGCGAATTACCGTTACCAGAACTGGAACCTTTCCGCAGTTCGGGGATCATTGCCCCTGGAAAACGATTCGTTACTGATTTTTGGCAATATCGGTACCTGGAAAACGGCAGAAAACCTGACTCAGTTTACCGATTTCAACCAGGGGTTTCCCGGAGGTATCGACGGCAGAAAAATTTATTCCGTGGTTCAATTCAATAATTCCCTTTTTGCCGGTACGCATTTTGGACTTTATAACCGGAATGTAAAGGGAACAGAATGGGTAAAAACCGAACTTCCGGTGAAACAGGAGCGAATTGCTGATGTCAACCTGAAAGGCGACACGCTTTTGGTGCTTACGCGTCACTATCTGCTCAAATCGGCTGACGGCATCGTTTTTGAGACGGTTCAGCTTCCCGAACCCGTTGGTTACGAACGAAAAACCGGACTGTTCAACACTCTCTGGGAATTACACAGCGGAGAACTTTTCGGCCTTACAGGAAAACTGATTGTGGATTTGTTGGGTGTGGTTACCATTTTGCTTTCCATTACCGGACTACTGCATTTCTTTTTCCCGAAAATGATAAAACGGCGGAAAAAAAAGAAGAAACCGGTAAAAAAACTCGCCTCCACATTCCGAACCAACTTACGCTGGCACAATGTAGCGGGGTATATTTTTGTTGTTTTTCTTATCGTCAATACCCTGGCAGGCATTCATTTGCGGCCGCCACTTCTGATTCCAATTGCCGGTAATAAAGTCGGCATTATTCCGGGAACGCATCTCGACAGTCCAAATCCGTGGTTCGACAAATTGCGCCGGGTAGAATGGGATGCACATTTGAGCAGGTATATTTTTTCTACTTCCGAAGGATTTTACAGCTCCGGCGCCTCCCTTACGCAACTGCTGCAACCAGTAATTCCGCAGCCGCCGGTTAGCGTGATGGGGCTGAATATTTTCAAACCGGCAGGCGAACTGAAATACCTGACTGGTTCGTTCAACGGACTGTTTTTGTGGGATTTACGCTCTGAACAAATTTCCGATTTATTTACAGGTGAACCCTATGTCGCTCCGCAAGGAATGAGCAACCCGATTGGCGCCAATATGGCAGCAGGATTGGTAGAAGCCGGGGAAAATGCCTGGTGGTTCGATTACAATCGGGGAGCTATTTCGCTGTCAGGAAAACCTTTTCCCCCAATGCCCGAAGAAATCCTGAAAAAATCGCCCATGTCGCTGTGGAATGTTTCGCTGGAAATTCACACCGGGCGTATCTTTGAACATCTCGTCGGCCCATTTTATATTTTATATGTTCCGCTTGCCGGTCTTTGCCTGATTATGGTTTTGGTGAGCGGATTTTTTGTCTGGTGGAAAGCACACCGGAAAAAGAAGTCATAATCCCCGCTATTTTCATACCAGCAGAAATCGCGAAGAAATTAAACAGAAAAAAAAGAAGGTAATTTACTGAAAGGGAATCGGTATAAAATCAAATTTTTCTCTTTTGAAAGTGTTTCGAATCGCCCCACTCGTTGTAGCCAATTTCACTACCTGCAAGTTCTATCCGCGCTTCAAGGCAGTTACGACACAAATCGGCATCTTCATCCAGACAGGGTTTGTCCTCATAAAGCAGATACTCTTTTCGGTATTCACATGGCGTCAGGTTGGGCATAATTACATTGGCGCCCACAGTGAGTGCTTTTTCGCGACCCACAGGGTCGATGGCCTGTAACGCGGTGGCAGCAGCAATGTTAATATCGGGCATCAGCAATCGTAACGCAGCAATCATGCTTAATGTCAGGTTAAAACGTTCGGTTTTGGTTTTCAGCAAACTCCGAAACTGATAGAGCGGTGTGTGCTCATGTTCGATGTATGGCCCCATTCCGCACATATCAATATCGAGCTCTTTAAAAAACAGCAGGTCGCCGGCCAAATCGTCAATGGTTTGAAATGGCAGGCCAATCATTACACCGGTACCCACCTGGTAACCGGTTTCCCTTAAAAAATGCAGTGCCTCAACTCTTCGTTCAAAAGAATGTTTCGGTGTTTCGGGATGAATTTTATAATACAAATCACGGTTCGAAGCTTCGATGCGCAGTAAATAACGATGCGCACCGCTTTCGAACCAGCGCCGGTAGGTTTCGCGGGATTGTTCTCCGCAGCTGAGGGTAATTCCAAGTTCGTTATTCGAAAGCTGTTTTATTTTTTTCAGCAGGTTGTCCACCCGTTTCACAAAAGCTTTTGATTCCAGTTCGCCCGACTGCAGCACCACCGAACCAAACCGGTTTTCCCACGCCAAACGGCATGCTTCCAGAATTTCTTCATCGGTGGCATTGTAACGTATTACATTTTTATTGCTTTTTCGAATACCACAATAAAGGCAATCTTTTGAGCAGATATTGGAAAACTCCACTAACCCGCGAAAAAAGACCTTGGACCCCACAACGTTTTTTTTAACATCCGCAGCTTTTTTCAAAAACTCCTGTCGCTCATCTCCGCCCAGACTAAGCAAAAAACCCAGTTCATCCCGGGTAAAACCTGTTTTCGATAAAATAGCTTTCAAATCCATAAACACAAAAATAATTTCTTTCAGCAGATTTTTGATTCAGGTTCAACTTTATTGTGATTTATTTTGGTGAAATTGACAGTTCTTCAAAAACATATTCAACAACATATAAAAATCAGGCATTTATCTTCTTTTTATAAGGAAGAAACTTTTACTTTTGAAACCGAATCCTGCAGGAAGGCAAAGCTGACCTTAGGGAAAGAAAAAAGGTAAAGATCTGACCTTTTCGCTTTTTAATTTCCCTCCTTTTATTCTTCCGCAGCAAAAACATAAAAAATGAAACGCCTTGGATTTGTAGGTATTATTATTGACGACCGTAAAAAATGTTCGGGTGTGGTAAACAAAATTTTAAGCGAACATTCGGATTTGATGTTGGCACGAACGGGATTGCCCAACGCAAAAGGCAATTCCTCAATCATTACACTTGTGATTGATGCTACTACCGACGAACTGGGCGAACTGACAGGAAAGCTGGGTCGTATTAACGGCATCTCAATCAAATCCGGCCTGGCAAAACAGTCGGTCAGCCACGCTAAACAATTAGAAAAAGATTAATGATTTTCAATAAAACCATATAGCTTTCAACTAACAAAAAACCGCACAACTTTGAACTTTTGCCGAAGGTACCGAAGGGATACCAGGGTGCATTCCTTTGGAAGAACTTTAAACTCAAAACTTTGAATTCGAAACTTAAAAAAAATACAATGTATAAAGTACCTGCCGATTTTATTAACGAACAAAAAGTGTGGGATGTATTAAATGCCCACAAAACAGCCGACAGTAACCAGGTGAGGGAAGTTTTGGCCAAAGCTGCTGAAATGAAGGGGCTTGAAATGGATGAAGTAGCTGTTCTTACCGGCATCAGCGATCCGGAACTTCTGGCAGAACTTTTTAACACGGCCAACCAGGTGAAAGAAACCATCTACGGCAAACGCCTTGTTTTGTTTGCTCCGCTGTACATTTCCAACATGTGTTCCAACGAATGTTTATACTGTGCATTCCGGGCAACAAACAAATCCATTGTGCGGAATGCATTGACACAGGAACAAATTGCACATGAGGTTGAAATTCTCATTAATAAAGGACATAAACGAATCTTACTGGTAGCCGGCGAATCGTATCCCAACCAGGGTTTTCAGTACATTCTCGATGCTGTGAAAACAATCTACAGCGTAAAATCAGACCATGGTGAAATACGGCGTGTCAACGTAAACATTGCCCCACTGAATACCGAAGAATTCAGACAACTGAAAGCGGCGCAAATTGGTACTTACCAGATTTTCCAGGAAACCTATCACCGTGAAACCTACAAAAAAGTGCACCTCGGAGGGAAAAAACGCGATTACAACTGGCGCGTTTGGGCATTGCACCGGGCTATGGAAGCCGGAATAGACGACGTAGGCATTGGCGTTTTATTCGGATTATTCGATTACCGCTTCGAAATTCTGGCCATGATGCAACACATCCGTGAGCTGGAAGCTAAATATGGCGTAGGTCCGCATACCATCAGCGTTCCGCGACTTGAACCGGCTACCGGCAGCGATCTGGCAACCCATCCTCCTTTCCCGGTATCTGACATCGATTTCAGAAAAATTGTAGCCATTTTGCGCCTGGCCGTTCCCTACACGGGCATCATCATGTCAACCCGCGAAACAGCTCAAATGCGTCGCGAAACCTTTGCATTGGGTGTAAGCCAGATATCTGCGGGAAGCAGAACCAACCCTGGTGGTTACGAACATGAAGAAGATGAAGACGATCCATCAGGACAATTCAGCCTGGGTGACCATCGTCCGCTCGACGAAGTGATTCGCGATGTGGCCAGGATGGGTTATATTCCATCGTTTTGCACAGCCTGCTACCGCCTGGGCAGAACAGGCCAGGATTTTATGGACCTGGCCAAACCCGGCGACATTAAACTGCATTGCGCGCCAAACGCATTATCGTCGTTTAAAGAATATCTGCAGAATTATGCTTCGCCGGAAACGGCGGAGGTGGGCAATCGTCTGATTAAAGAAACCATTGCCGGAATGGAAGGAGTGGCGAAACAACGTGCGGAAAAACTGGTTAAACGTGTGGAAGCCGGGCGGGATGACGTGTATTGTTGAATAGCAATTACAGATAGTAGTGTTATTTTCGAACCTTGCAGTAAAATATTCAACACAATTCAACTTTGCGCTTTGCAGGAAGTGGTAAAAGTCTTCATTTAAATCGTTAGAATACAAACCTGAAAGCCAACAATTTAAAAGCTAAACCCTAATAAAAGATAAAAAAATATTAATATTTATTTGGAAGTAATTTTAAATCTTTTTAATATTGAATTTAAATTACTAAAGAAATAAACTTGAATTGTATAACTCAAAAATTTGAAAAATGAAAAAAGTATTGTTTGTATTTGCATTAGTTATGGCTTACGGATTGTCGGTTTCAACGGCAAGCGTGGTTGCTGACGAGAAAGAAAAAGCAAAAGTGACAGTAGTTGCCGACGATAACAAAACGGCAAAAGCTGAGGAAGCACCGAAAGCAACAGCTGCAAAAGCTGAAGGTTGTGCTGAAGCGAAAGCTGAAGGTTGCTCGGGAGAAAAAACAGCTGCAAAAGCTGAAGGTTGCTCGGGAGAAAAAACAGCTGCAAAAGCTGAAGGTTGCTCAGGTAGCAAAACAGCAGCAAAAGCTGAAGGATGCAGTGGAAGTTCGAAAACTGCAACTGCCAGCAACAACTAATTAGAAATTGAAGAATTTTTTCAATAACAAAAAAGCTGTCTTACTTAAAAAGGCAGCTTTTTTTGTACACTCTAATCAAAGAATTTTTTACTCCAGAATCACCTTTCCTTCAATTTCCACCAGCAAATCATCGCGGCAAATATCGGCTATAATATAAACTACCGGCAAATTGCCGTAATACCTTTTGAAGGTTCTTCTAATAGCCTGAAAGTCCTTTTTGTTTTTAACGTAAACGCGGGCATGCCCATAAACCGGTTGGAGTAAATTACCGGTAACAGTGGATAACACCTCCCGGGAATACAACCGCTGCAAATTTTGAATGGTAATTTCGGTTTGCTTTACGGGGTCGTTTCTACCAACTGTTTTTTCGCCTCTTATGGATGCAGTTCCTGAAATAAAAACCTGTTTTTTGCCAAAAATTTCAAGATACCTCGCGCGCTCGAACTTCGGCGTCGATTCAACTTCCTCTGGCTTTCCTACCAGCACCTGCTGGCTGTAACCGTAAGCAGCCACCTGTTCAGGATTATCGAGCGGTAAACTGACGGCATCATTCGATTCCACCGCCACAAACTCGATGATAATGCCTCCCTGATTCATACCAATTCCGGTTGCTGCCGGGAAACCATTCTGCTTAAAATGGTGGCCATAAAAACCGGTTCGCACATTGTTAAAATCCTGATAACGCTGTTTTTCACCGTCAAAATATGTGATGTTTTCAATATAATTCCACTGCCGGATAACGGAGCCAAACGATAATCCGGCCTGTTTCAACAAACTTTCAAACGTGGAAAAGGCGGCTTCGGCATTTTCAAGGCAACAGGAACTACCGGCAGCGTGCGAATCTCCAATTAAAACTTTGGTTCTTTCCCGTTGGAACAACGCAGCCGAACCGTTTTCAGTAAAAATAAAATCAGCGTTCCACAGCGCAGAATCAAAATAGAAAGCTTCCACCAAAATGCGGCAGGTAAGCGGAGGCTGGGCAATGAGCCCGCAAATAACAGGTATGTTAAACCGTTTGGCAACAGCTTCCTTTAACTGATCACGTGTTTGCCTGTAATTTTCTTTTGTGGGAGTATCTGCAAAAAAATTTAGCTTAAAAATCTGTTTCCCCGAATTGATTTGCTGCAATTGTTCAAAACAACTCAACAGCTGATCGTCAGTTGAAGCACAGCCGTTTTTTGGTTTGATATAAATCCGTTCGCCGTTTAAAAAATACATGGGTTTCCCTTTTCCGCCAGGGGTGCAAATATGTAAGCTTTTTTTTGAAGAAACAAAATCAGTAATTTTCTTCGGATTTTGCCCCGCTTAAAACGGCTTCGGTTGAGCCAATTCCCAGCCTGTCGACACCCTGTTGCAAAAAAGCGACAGCATCATTCCAGGTTCGGATTCCGCCCGAGGCTTTTACTTTTATTTTATCGCCCACAGTTTTCACCATTACGTCAATCACTCCGGGAGTGGCTTTTTCCGGGCCGAAACCAGTCGAGGTTTTTACAAAATCGGCTCCGGCCATGTATGCCAGTTCGCAGGCTTTTTCCACCTCTTCCAGGGTCAAATACCCGCTTTCCTGAATAACTTTCACCAATACACCGTAAGTATGGGCCACCTCAACAACAGCAGCAATATCTTCCAGCACATAGTGATAATCTTCGCCCAGAAATTTCCCGATGTTCATCACCATATCAATTTCATCCACTCCGTCTTCAACAGCCTGTTTTGCCTGACACACCTTAACCGCTGTGGCATCGGCGCCATGCGGAAAACTGAGCACGCAGGAAACTTTCACACCACTGCCTTCCAAAAGTTTTTTTGCCTGTTTTATATCGCAGGGTTTCACACACATGCTATACACCTTGTTTGCCCTGCACATTTGAGCGTGGCTCTGCAAATCCGCATCGGTAAATTCTGGTTTCAAAACCGCGTGGTCTATTGTTTTTGCCAACTCCTCCTTTGTCATAACCATTAATTTTTTATTCCTCCATCTCTTTTAAAATCTGCTCCACCTGTTCGTTGGTTTTGAGCAACTTATCTTTACAAATTTTCAGTAACGTGGACACCCGTTTTACTTTTTCGGCCAGTTCGTCCACATCGAGCTCTTCATTTTCAATTTTTTCAAGAATTTCTTCAACCTCCGAAATTGCTTCGTTATAAGTCACTTTTTTTGTTGCCATCTCCTTCTTTTTTTGTGATTTTACTTTTTACCGTCCCATCGGAAAATCGGGTTTCAATTTCATCGTTAATTTGAAGCGGATATATCGATTTTACAATTTTACCTTCCTTCATTGTCAGCGTATAGCCCCGTTTTAAAACATTTTCCGGGTTTAGCAAACGAATCAGATTTTCATTCCTGACTATCCGTTCCTGTTCTTTTGCCAGGAACCGGTCAGATGCATGTCT
>Ga0334901_1001749_pt1 | contig 21200 bp, 12 predicted proteins | sample GraSluR3_MG_3_FD_207216 | JGI IMG/M metagenome (GOLD analysis project Ga0334901, IMG submission 207216) | Sludge microbial communities from methane-producing bioreactor in Wageningen University, Netherlands - Granular Sludge_15_08-R3 | ecosystem: Engineered > Bioreactor > Anaerobic >... | reverse complement strand
ACCAGACGATCAATCATGAGATCTGTCTGCTTGAGGAGAAACGCTAAGTCTTGGAAATATCAATGATTTCCTTCAGAAGAGTTGGGAAGTATTCATTGATGTTTACGCCCATTTTTTCTCTTGCTATCTCATAATTATCCAGGGCTTTGACAATGTGCCTCACATGTATAAAGCCTTGTTCTTCATCCCATTTGAGGATACCTTCTGCTTCATTTATCCCATAATACTTTTCGTTCAGTTTATAGGTGATGGCTCGGATAAAAGTCTCGTAGTTATTCACCTCGGGATATTTCTGAGGGTCGATGTTCAGGCTGCTGATGTACTTTTCGAATCTTTGCCAGTCTGCAGAATTCTGAGCCATACAATCATCAATGATGGGATTCACAAAGACGTGCGCAAATTCATGCCAAAGATAAACCCTGAGGCAAATCTCAGCTCTATCATTCTCTTCATTATGATCAAAGCCTATCGTGCAAGACACATCACCGCTTTCCGGAACATTACCCCCTGCATAACCGCAATTCTGCAAGGGAGAAAACCTGAGTGTATATTGCTCAGCCTTCAGTCCAGTATATGATTCCAGCTCAGTCGCAGGATCGCAAGCTCCGTTTATGGCTGTTACCTTCTCTATCGCCTGCTGATAGTAGTCCGAATGATCATCGTAAAATCTCTTAAAAGCCGTTACCCGAGCAAAGTCCTGCAGACCTTTATAAAAATCCATCCAGTTTTGCTTGCTCCCTGCTCGTAAACACAGATACTCAGAGGGCTCGCAAGTCAGGCTCAGCTCATCATGGAAGTCCATAAAGAGCATGGAGTTAATCGGTGCATCGAAACAGAAGTAATCATTGATCGCCCGATATTGCGCTACAGCATGATGATCACGATAGGGAGTAAACCAAGCCAGCATATCCTGGTAATAGCTACTTTTGCTGTTACAATTGATGTTCGGATCACCTGCTACAAGCTGTAAAGCAGTAAGGAGTTCCATTCTGGGATCTACGAGTATTTTTAGCTTTTTCATATATGATGCCTCTCTATCATTGATAAACCCTGAGTCAAGCCCTTTCTACTAAGCTATAAAACGCAGCATCTATTCATAATAGACCATCATGAGGATCGTCCAAGACTCTTTAAGACCTCCACTTTGCCTGCAAGGCAAGCTTTACCACTCACGATGTGAGTCTTTCCATTTGGTCTATTTCCTTGATATTCCAGCATTTCTGAAACCAGTAAAAAGAAATCCGTATCTGACACAAGATTCCTGCATTAAAAAAAATCCATCTGCAAGGCTTTGATTGCCGCTTTTCAAATCCCTCTCAAGGTTTATCTATAGCTCTCTATCCAGATGAGCATAATCATATACTGCAGGCAGCAAACCCGCTTCCACGGCTCTTTTGATGCTGATGCAAGGCAGATCTCGGCTATAGATTTCCTCCCGGCTAAGGCTTAGCAGATCTATGCTGGAATCCCGCCGCGCCATTTCCCGCATTAATTTTAGATACATATTTCACCCAGGAACGCACATATCTGCCCTCGTTTTCCCGCAGGGTGTTATAGCGTCCCAGATAGGTTCGCATATCGTTTTTATAGCCATCAGATGGCTTTATACTATGCAAATTGGCGGTAGTGTTGCCCAATTTGTGATTATTCTCCGTAAGAGTGGGATATCTGTATTTGCGTACCAAAACCAGTCCTTCCCGCCTGTAGTGACAGAACACCACTCCATCCAGTTTCCCGGAATAGGAGCCGATGCCTCCGGTAAATTTCGCTCTCATTAAATCCTCCTATGTGTTATCTGTATGTTATGCAAGCAAATGAATGCTGTTTGAAGCATAGATTTGCTCTTGCATAATCCACACAAAACATAACATAAGCCAATTCATAAGAAATCCCTAAAGAAATCTTATTATTCCATGATAAAACATTAGTAATTCTCTAATCTGATTAGGGAATCATTAGGGAATGATTAGAGAATAAATAGCTGTAAGAAAAAAAACGGGATGCTAGTAAAATTGTTGTGAGCAATTGCAAAGTGACAACGAAATCTGCAAATTGTGCAGCGAAAACTGCAAACTGTCGCGTCTATCAACGGATTGTAATATGCTCCCGTATTGGCAATTAAAGTGCAGCACTTACCACCTCAGTTGAAGAAATTTGGCTCGCTTTGAGCTTATCCAACTCAGTTTTAAGTCGGTAGCTGTCACCATTCATTATTACTATCCCGCAAGAGCAAAGCGATTGTGGGGTGGCGTATCAATCCCCTCAAACGGGTCGTGTTTATAGCTGCACCCCAACCAGTCACTGTGTGCCTGGCCGGGGACCCCGCAAGAGCAAAGCGATTGTGGGGTGGCGTATCAATCCCCTCAAACGGGTCGTGTTTATTTCAATTCCGCCACAGAAGCAAGAAACAGAATGATATGGAAGTACTTTTTCCCAATAATGGCGTGTAAGGTATTAATCTGTTTTTGGTGTACTTCAATCTTCTTGTCTAACGTTTCTAGACGAGTCATGCTAGATCCATATTCTGCATCCCAGAGGGTTTAATAACATCGCTCAATGTTGTTCAGTTAAGTCAGCTAACACATGTTGAGATACACAGCTCTGGTAGATTAAAAAATGCGTAATCAAACCTGTTCAAAGCCTTTCACATTTGCCTTTCATGTTTCTTTTACTATGACTTTAGAGAATTTGCAGCTTTGTCCGATTTCAAAGTCAGCCTCCAATATGAGGACAGATTTTCCTGCGGTTATTGTATCTTGTCCAGACACTGATGAGACTATTCCCACACCTAATGAGGGAAGATATATCTCGTCATCAACTGACAGGGTTGTTAGGTCAAATGGCTTCGTAGATCTATTTTCGGTGTTAAAATAACCTACTCTATCATGACTTTTGATTGTATCTATGTTCCTGGAAAGAAGGGCTTCGGCATTTTCAAGCAGGTACTGGTAATCCTGGACGCTCCTGAGTTGCTTTGGTACTTGCTCGAAACCGATATACCCGCCAATCATACTCCCACACATTAATCCAATTGTGTCGGTATCAGAGCCAAGTATGTTCGCACATTCGATTACAGCCTGGATCGGTGATTCATATATGTATCTGGTAGCCATATATAACGCAGCTACAGCAGAAATATGGCCAGCACCTCTTGTATTTTTTTCCAGGGCTCCAAGTCTCTTGTAAACCTCTCTAACATTAGTTTCAACAGCTATGGACTTATACGCATATCGTAGAAGTTCGAGGGCTTCTTCAACTGTATCCTGAAAAACCTGGCAGAATTCCCCACTCTTGCTTGAGTTCCACTTGTCCTGCCAAGCAGACAATCCCATGTCTTCTAAGTGATCGATCAATGTTGCTACTGATTTCAACTCTTTTGCTATGTAGGTTATGATCTCGTTTGGGTAGTCCGGAAGGTCCTCTGCTTTCAGGAAGTATGCAACTGAAAGAGAATACAGTAGAGCACCAATTATTGCTCTGGGGTGGCCATGAGTTACGATGGAGTTCCTGAATACCTCCTTGATCATTCTATCCCGATCAGTTATATTGGATAGAACGATGGGTAGCATTCTCATGGCCGCTCCGTTAGCGCCAGCAGTAAAATATGCCAGAGCGTCCTCGCTTGTCTTGAAGAAATTGCTATTCCATTTGGGTGCCCTTTTCTCCAGGTTCCTTGCGGCGGTTTTAATTGTCTTGCCGCCACCCCTAACGTACAAAAGCCAGTCCTTGAGCTCAACTTTTGAGAAGTACTCATTATCGACCGACCCATCAGGTGTAATAGACCTGGAAACACATAGCATCAGTTGAGTGTCATCAGAATATGAACCCTTGGCAATGTAATCAGAATACCCCAGAAACTTACCCCCGGTCTTCTTTTCCCAGTCCACAAACTCTGTTATTCTGTCTGTTCCATACTTGGAGACAAGGAACTTTGTATCACTTTCAAACTCGGTGATCCAACCCAGTGCGTCAGCTGCGGCAGCAAGAATAATAGCACCTTTATATCTATTTAACATTTGAAACTCCTAAAACAATCCACTTTCGATCCTAAAGACGCTACAATCACAGCCAGCTAGCGATGCCTTAGCCTCCACAAGCTTCTCTTGAGAGGGAAATGAAACTGCAAGTATATCTGCTAAGGGAATCGGTTGATTAACTAACACTTCGGCTTGTTCATGAGTTGTATACGCATCGCAGAGTCCTGTTCTGTCCACAAGCCTGGTTGTTCTTGACGAAACAATAGTCAACCTATCGGCAAACATCATCTGGAACTTATGAAAATCCCCAGTTATGCCCACAGTGTTTTGATTGTGTCTGTTTGCCGCATTGGTTACCGAAAAAAGAGTACCCTTTTCATAAATGTACTTGGGGTCTATGCTCAGCACGCACCAGGAAATATAGGGTATATCCTTAGTGTTATCGATGAAGCGCTTGAAAAGGTAGGAGTTTGGTCGCTCAATAGAAAGATTAATATAGGTCTTATCATCATACCGAATCTGGTCGTTGAATTGAATATAATCGAGGATATCTGTCGCATTGATATCAAGATCTTCAAGTTCCTGCCTCGAGTAGAGGAACCCTGATTCATATATCCCCAGGAGATTGATCGTAGGAGTAAAATGGATCAGCCTAGTGATCCCCCTAAGCTTTATCTCTTGTTTGAACTTTCCTGAGTCTGTTTTCTCAGTAAACACCATTATAACTAACGGACCACTGTTAGATATTGCCTGTCGATCTCATCGATGAACATGCTAGGATAAGCCTGCGGAACAAACATGCATAATGACTTCTGAGCCCTAGTCATAGCTGTGTACAGCAGTTTCCTTTCAGTTGTGATGTGATACTCATCATTGTCCTGACTAAAGCCATCCGGGGAAGGAATGATCATTTTGGAGATTTCCATGATAATGACATGATCAAACTCAAGTCCTTTTACACTTGATAAGGTGCATAACTTAGCTGTGTTGCTACCGAAATCTGCAAGATTGTCCGATCTGATCACCTCAGTGGCAATACCGCCCTCTTCAAGTAGCTTCGCATAATAGTCCAGCTTGTTCCTGTAGCGATGGAGCACAACAATTGATCCGCCTTTGCGCTTTGCCTCTCGAATTCTCTCAATCAATGCTTGATTGGCAGCTTCAAAGTCACTGTATAAGATCAATACCGGTTTGTCTCCGTGGCTGGTGATGCTGTCGACATCCATCGTAGTCAGATCATCATCTTCCAAATCATGGGACATCAAGGAATTGGCTGCCATGGCAATCTCTTTAGTGTTACGGTAGTTTTTCTTGAACTCAAGGGTTCTCCCACCTCTCACGTTTATGCCCACTTCCGTCCAAGTGAATCCGCTTTTGTATATTCTCTGGGCAGTGTCGGCTATAATGGTCAGACTGTTGGTGGAAGGCTTGACTAGGGACTTGATTACCATGATCTGCGCCTTGTTTAAATCCTGTGCCTCATCAACCACGATATGGGTAAATTCGGGTTGGATGCTGCGCCTTTCAATTAAGTTGAGGCAATATGCGGCGTGGTCGTCAAAGTGGATTTTCTTGCGGGAGATCTGTTCCAAACGATATGTTTCGTAAACGTTCCAGATCACAGCTTTATCATTTTTATCCACCCTGTCCTTGGTGCCGCGTCCTATTCTGGCTGTCGAGAGATAGTCATTCAAGGTTTTAATAATCTGCCCCTTGATCCAGGATATCTCTTCATCAAAGAAGTTCAGAGGTTTATTCAGTATTCTCGCTCCCTGGAACGATTTGCGGGTTACCGCGATCGCGTTGGTCATAATTTCGCTGTGCTCAGATCTCTCCATTTGGGCATAATCATTGAACACCCCATGGCCGCGCAGAAAGCCGTAGGACCACTTGTGAAAGGTGGAGACCTTTACTTTGAGTCCTTTCGTTGAAGGCTTTCTGGCATCTGTGGCTTCCTGATAACCCCCGATCACATAGGGAAGCAGGCTCTGAATATACTGGGTGAGGCTGTTGTTGTATGTAAAGATCATGATCTCAGCCTCCCGGAACAAATCGCTGTAGGTATCCAGAAGATGCTTGGCCCGATACATGGCTATGGTGGTCTTACCGCTGCCAGCTACTCCTTTGATCTGAATAGGATTGGTCGCAGGAAGAAAGAGGACTTTCTTCTGCTCACCGGTAAGGTTGATGCTTTTCAGAGCCATACATTTACCTACTATTTATCTTTCATTCGTTGCATTTACTTTCTTTCAAGGAAGAAGCCGGCTGGATAACTTTGTTGAAAGGACTTATGTTTGTTAGCAGATTCAACTACAGCTACAGCACCAGTCAATGCGGCTGTAATGCCTGACATCCACCATGGCGTTCCTGCTAACACACTCATTCCCAAAGGTACAATATTAGGAACAAACCACTTATTTAAACTTCGATCTATGTCTTTCCATTCCTTCTCAGCAAACCTAACTTCATCGTCCAACTCTAGTTTTAGTTGTTCTATGATGTGTTGATCAGTCGCAGAATCTGGTGACGAACGCAACCATAGCTTTTTCAAAAAATCTCTCATTCGATTTAGGTGACCATCACTTCTAAGCTTCATCACATCGATTGTACGGAGACCATTCAGATATGGTAGAGGAACTTGTTGGAAGTGTTTCGAAAACGACTCCCAGTCATTGTTCTGGATTCTATTGGATTTCCTGTCGTAATCCATCTCAAGCCATCTGATCTTAAGGTCCGTAAGCAGATGGGACTTAGATATTGAGCATAAATATCTCCCCATTTCGTAATTGGTTCCGGAAAAGGTAGTAAGGTATTGCTCGTCACATCCTCCTTCGACGTGATCAATACTGTAAAGCCTTTCCTGCCTAATGTATTCCATCATTTTTGTCGGGTCAAAATTGTGATTATTGCATATTGCTAGTATCATATCATCTGGCATGCTGAGCTTGAAATATCTCTTAACACGATCGTGAAATTCATCATAAGGAGCTTCTTCTTTGATGAGCTGATTTAGACCAGATTCTTCATATCTTTTCTTGGAGGCATTAAAAGAATCTATGCGCAGTTGATAATCGAAATCGCCAGGATCACGGATTATCTGCACCACTCCATCATCTATCCAAGGAAGCAATTGTAGCCATAACAACAAGGAATGCAACGTTGAGATTAAATGCCTCTCTGGATGAACCACTGGATTGTATTCCTCAGCAATACATCTAGGATCAACTATTGGATCAACTAGGACAATAACGTCTTCATAGAGTCCATACTTATTTATTAGTTTAGCAGTCGTTTCTACGCGGTAATCTCCTATGAATAGTCCTGATAAACTTCTATCGTCCGAGTGAATGCATCGATAAAAATCTTCTTTATCGGGCCATACGACTGGAATCAACTCGTATATGTGTCTAACTTTTTCAGGGGTTAGGGTTTTTTTTACTTGAATGACAAAGCCTTGCCAGTCCTTAAACTCTTGGATGTTAGAATTGAAGTCCAGGATATCAAAAATACTGTTCAGGAACCACTTGTTCTTCCCTCTGATAGTTAGGTTCCTAACATAATCATCATGAGATATTGCTGAAAAGTCAATACCTTTTCTCATACAGCAGTTCTTGTATTTCTGCCTGGTTCCACATGGGCAAGGATCATTTCTGCCAATTTTCGTTAATATCGAACTCATTTATTTCATTAACTTCTCATTTATATGCTATATTATGGTTGAGTACAAAGAAGTATATCAAGATCAAGGCTAAAACGACGAGTCTAGACGACAATCAATCTATCTACCTTTGCACATACTTTGAACCAGCTTGTAACATAACGGTATACTTGCAATAATTTATCCTTATTAACTGTTTATATGGCTTTTATAGATCGAATCGAGTAGCTTTGAACCTGTAGTAGTCAATCTTGCCAGAACCTTCAGTTGCTCAACACAATGAGTATTTGTTGAGAGATAGGGATAGTTAATCATATGGTCGATCTCTCCCCAGATCTCTTCATATAAAGTTCTTACTTGAATCTCACAGGTTAGGGTTGATTGAGTATTAGGTTTAACAACGTAATGCAGACTGGTATAAAGAGAATCTTTAGCTTCACAAATAAGCCCCAATCTCTCAAAAAATGATTTCATTTCAGGATCCCATGTATACGCTTTGGGAGCCTCAAAAAGCTGAACACCATTGGGACCTATATTACTATTGATAAAATTGTGGATTGTCTCGAGCTGGTGCGAGAATAATACGAGAACCCTTACCCCTACAAAGTCAGTAATTATGTCTCTTAAAGATTCTCCATTATGCACACGATCATACTTCCTCCGAATTTTATCTCTTAAGCTAGTATCCGATTTTACACGATATTTTAATGTATGTATAACCCCAGATAAGCATTTTTTATCGGTAAAGAGCTCTAGTATATTCTTGCCAAACTGAATATACTGCTCTTTTACAACAATTGAATAGTGATCACTAATAATAGATTCAATTCTATCATTTTCTATCGTCTGATTCATGTGATCTCCAGCCTAACAATAAGGTCATTTGCAAACTCTTGGTAGGCAGATAGCTTCCCTTCGTATACTCTTCGGTTCCCCCCAACAGACGATTTCATACGATTAAATTCTTGATTGTCTATGAACATTTCCTCAGTTGCCTGTTCTTCGAATTTTGCTGGAATCTCCCACATTGGAACATGAAATTGTTGAGACAACGATGGATGAGTGTTATCATAATACATAACTGAAGTTCCCCCAATCGGCTCCCTTAAAACCTCCATGTCTATAGTAGGCATCTCAGTGTTGCATATATAATTGCGAATGTAATCTGGAATTTGTTGAGCCAGGCTGTAGTGCCCCTGCGCAAGTAACCAAGGATTCTGACTACTAGAGTATTTTTTAGCTTTGTAAATACAGAACCCAATAAACCGGACGTATTCATCGGGAAACTCACATCGCTTACTATCTGACAGAAGAGAGTATACAATGTTAATATCTCTGAACCATTGTGTCATAGAACTGCCTATGTTCTTAATCCCATACAGAGAAAACTTATCTGGATTACAAGGTATGATAAAATCATCAGCAAATGAAATAATAACTTTGTTTAAAGCCCCAAGACTTGGTGAAGTATCAATAAGCACATAGTCGTAATTGTAATTATCACTCATCATTTTGCATAACTTGCGTATCTTGGTGACAGTTCGGATGGCAAGAGGAGTGCCTGAGTATAAATCATTCCATCTCTTTGAGACAAAGTCTTCAAACAAATACATCGTTAACCTGCCTGGGATTAGATGCAGGTTGTCGTTGATTCTTACGGGTTCAGGAATCTCGGTAGGATCATCAATCCCTTCTTCTGTAGGTTTCAAAATGAAGTGAAGACTTCTCGGCTCAGAAAGAACACTGCTATATCCGTTATTTGACTTCTCCCTAGTCTTCTGATAGCCTTCCATAATGAATGGTTCCTCTACTAACCATATCGATTCTAAAAAGTCCTCTGAAAGAAAATTCAATGACAGGTTACATTGTGGGTCGCAGTCGATAACCAGTACTTTTTTACCAAGAGTTGCTAATGCGTGAGCAGTGTTGTACATCAGAGTAGTTTTCCCAACTCCCCCTTTGTTATTAAAAACAGAAATAACTCTCATACTATGACTCCTATTTATGATATTTATGAATGTGCTTTGGCCAGTTATTGGGATTCCATTGAGAGACGGGGATGAAGTTGCCTTCATTGTCGCAGGGAGGACCGGGAGGGGGATTGAGGGTGGAGCGATATTCTGTGTTGGTGGCGAGGCAGTGGGTCATTTGGTCGTAAATTTCCAGGATGCGGAGCTTGGTGCGGTAAGTGCCATAATCCCGGAGGTCTTTGCGTTTGACGATGGGGAAAGTCTCCATGATGTATTCCACCGCATGACGGGGAGTGGGGAGGTATTGAATCAGCGAGGTGGTAAGGTGGCCAGATAGCGAGGTGTAAAGGTGGCCAGATGGGGAGGTGGTAAGGTGGCCAGATGGGGAGGTGGAACTATCTCGCAAACTCGCAATCTCGCTATCTCGCTTATTTAACACCATCTCGCTATCTCTTTTTCCTTCCCAATCTGCCTGGCTACCAAGATACAGATGAAAAAAGAGGGCATCCAGTTCACAGCGGATTTCGAAACGGCGCTCCTCGTCCCAGATAAAGGGAGGTCCGTAATAACCACAGTCCGTCGCAAAAGGCTTTAAACTATAGGAAGTATATAACAACTCTAGTACGCAAGCAGTTAAGGATTTTCCAAGCAGGAGGCAGACAGGATGGGTGAAAGATTCAGGCGATAGAACTGCTAATTGCTGAGCGATAAAGAAATTGAAATTTGTGCCTCCGAGCTTGAACCTTGCTGCAAAATCACAAGCAAAACTACTCATGCAAGATACAAATCTCATAATATGCTGAGAGTTCAAGTTTGATTGCCATATAGGAAAACTATTACCTACTGCACTTAAAGGAATGACGGTACCTAAAACGCACCTTTCATTGGTTGTATTAGTAATACTCCTAAATCCCATAAGAAAACCATTATTGAGATTAGCAATATTTTTAACTTCTATTTCTAATACCCAATATCGTGGCAAGGGCTCATAATCTGGATTCTGCAATCGGGATAGCGGGACATCGGGTAACTGGGTGGAATCCGAGCCATCCGGAAGATCTGCATAGTCACCAAAGCGGTGATTGAAGTGATGCATCATTTTGGCTTCATACAAGGGCAGATACACCTCATGGTTTTGCGAAGTGATATCTTCCGCAGGATCGGCATCCTGCGCTACGCGCACAAATCTATTCCCATGCAGTTCAAAGCCATTTTCTTCCAGTTGCTGTTTGGTTTTGAAGAGATGGGAGTCATTGGACATATCAAACATGCGCATGAAGGATATGCCCCAGGGATTGCCATGCTCGGGGTCGTTTTCATTGATCAGAACCGGAACGCGGCGATAGATGTATTTGGTTAGCTCTGCATCTTGCTTGCTGCGGAAGATGGGACAAGTGCGTGTGTTGGGGTTGATGAGGGCAATATCTTCGGCAGAGAGTTGGAAATGTCGCTGCTCTTCGCTTAGATCAGCTATGCTGTGGGCAAAGAAGACGAAGTCGGAGGGTTGGTAAGTGGTAAGTGGTAAGTGGCCGGTGGTTTGCGGCGCGCGTAGAGTGAGGAGGCAGAATTTGTAGCTGCGGTGAACCCCGGGGAAAATGCCTTCCCGGTTCTCAAAGTCGTAGAGGCTAACCAGAGAGCCGGTGTCGGTGAGATCCTGAAAAAAGAACTTGGTGGTGTCGTCTGTTGCGATGCCGCTGGGAACGATGCAGCCACAGCGTCCCTGAGCCGAAAGCAGAATGCGGTTGAGTTCCGCGAACACGGTATAGGTATTCACGTCACCACGTCCGCAGAGGGGATATCTGCCGCTTTCCCGGATCAGTAGTGACGAGCCCTCAGATTTGCGCTTCTCCGCCAGAAAGGCCTGATAAAGCAAGGGATTTGAAGTTGGCAGGTCATCGATCATCCTCTTACGGGCAGCGGCATTGGGTGCATTGGCAATATCGGCATCCCGGGCGGAGAAGAATTCCTTTTCCTGTAGCTTTACCCTTTCCCAAGGTGGGTTGCCAAGGATGCAATCAAAGCCGGAGTTTGGCGAGGTGGTGAGGTGGCCAGATGGCGAGGTGGTGAGTGGAAAGACGTCAGGGAAGGCGATATGCCAATGGAAAAAATTGTATTCCTCCGCCAAGCGCATGATTTCTTGTCTAAGTAAGGGGGCCACATTCTCCGGATCGCTCTTGATACTCTCCATGATACCATATGTAATGGGCTCCGGACGCTGAGGATCGCCATCTTTGATCCAAACAAAGGCAGCACACCAGGCGTCGTAGATCAGCTTGGTATTCTGATAATCCTGTGATTGGACAAAATCCGCATAGCTTCGTTCCTTGGCTTGGAGCCCGTTCAGATCATCATCAGCAATTTGATTCAGAGCTCTGATTCCTGACTGCAGCCCCCTCTTGCTGAGCCAGTCTTCTCTTTCGCTGCTGAAGATATCGATATTACCCTTGCTTTCGTCTTTATTCAGCTTTTTGAAGCGGGAACAAACAGCTTTGTCGTCTCCTGTGTTGTGATCGAATGCAGCATCAGGGATGCCCTTCTTGAGTAATGCAGGTGTACAGCCCAGGAGAGAATTACCGCATTGGATATGGTGGTCAAGAAAAGTAAGAGGTTTGCCGGGTTCGAGAGCTTCCATCCAGAGGGAGATTTTACAGAGTTCCACACTCATAGGGTTTATATCCACTCCATAGATGCAGTGGCCGATCACATCCCGCAGGGCATGCTGGACTACGGAAGGAGCGGGCTCATCTTCTCCAGCTCGGATAGAAGCCAGATGCTTGGCAAGCCGATGGGCTGCTGAGATGAGGAAATGTCCGCTTCCGCAAGCGGGGTCGCAGATTTTGAGAGCAAGAAGGGCTTTTTCTGGCGAGGTGGTGAGATGGCCAGATGGCGAGGTGGTGAGATGGCCAGATGGCGAGGTGGTATCTCGCCCTTTCAAAGCTGCTTCAATTACCGGCTCCAGTGCCGAATCCAGCAGGCAATTAACCAGAGAAGAAGGGGTGTAATAGCTTCCCGTGGTCTTGCGTTCTGATCCGGAGACAACGTTGAGTTTGAAATAAGCTGCTTCCAGATTGATTTCAGGATGCATTTCCAGGAGGGACTCATAGACACTGCCTAGTTCTTCAGGTCCTAGATTACGATAGTTTATGGGTTGGAAGATATTGTTCTTTTGAGTATAGCAGAGGTAGCGGACTGCTGAGAGTAAATCACTATTGGCTATATCACAGTTAGCCAATGCTAAAGTTGAAGAAGCTCTAAACAAGAAAGAACCTAAGGCTGGCAGTCCAAGTGCCGTGTTGCCGTCATATAGGCCGTTAAAAAGCAAATTTAGCTGCTGCCAGAGATCAGAATGCCGGGTTCCTCTTTTCTTGCGGGCAAGTTCCCTGATTCGATAGGTGGAATAGTACTTGTGATAAGTCTGCTTTACCATTTCAGAAACATCACCCGGAATTAGCAAGTCCCTATCCTCTGCTACAAACACGAAGAGCAGGCGATAGACCTGTAGCAGTACTTGATGATAATAGTCCTGCAAGCTAAGGTTGCCGGAGCGGAGTTTATCCCTGAGCTCAGTATTGGCTGGATGGGAGAGAAAACCTGCGCCAAGGGACTCGATGGCAGATTGGACATTATTACGTAGCTCATCCAGGGCACGGACGCCATCTTTGATGGAAGTGTTGTACCACTTTTCCAGCCAGCAGGTTTCAGGAGGTATCACTCTGCCCGTTTCATCTGTCTTTACTTCTACTCGGGACTGATGACAAAGCAGATATAGCAAGAAGAAATCGCTGTAGGCAACTCCATCCATCATCGCCTGAAGATCGAACTCCACATAGGCAGCGCGGGTTAGGGACACATTGTCACGCAGGATGCGGAGCTTGAGGCCATTGGAAAGGATACCCCAGAGGTGATCCTCACTACGGTTTAGAAACTCCTGCATCAGGGAATGCGGGGAAAGTTTGGTTTCCCCTTTGGCTATGGGATTACGTTTATCCAGATCCCATTTGAAGCTGACCAGATGGATGGCAACAGGCTCAGATGCCTTGTGACTGATGGGATAGGTTTTATCCTCTATCTCGATAGATCTCTGGCTCTGGAGCCTTCCATATCCAAGCTCCTGAAAGAGAGGCAGTAGCCAGCGTTCACGGGTCTCGGTGGTGCCAATGGATTCTAAAGGTAATTGATTGAGGATTTCCCGATATGTCTGCCAGACACCAATAAGACGATTCCAGGAGCGTGTGGCAGCTTCGTTCAGACGTTCGCTAGGACTTAAGTGGTAGTCTGTGGATTTAAGACCTTCCAGAGTGGTGTCACCACTGACAATCCTCTGGAGAAGTTCAGCAGGGAGGATGGCTCCTTCGGTGCGGATGGTATTAAAAATACTACTGCATTTAGACATGGGACTTCCGGTAAGTGGTGAGTGGTGAGGTGGCCAGGTGGCGAGATAGTGAGGTGGCCAGGTGGTGGTGTGGGGTGAAATAGTTATTGAGCATCTTTTGCTCCGGATAGACTGATCAGAAGTGCTCTTAATTGTTTACTGAGAATGGTAATCTCAGCTAATATTGGAGTTGTTGTGGGAGTGTCTGATAATCCGCATCTTTGCGATAGAAGAAGATGGGTTTCCAATTCTCGCAAACTACCTTGGGCAACCCGTAGAAAGTATACGAATTCCTTTTTACTTTGACGTGCCCAGCCTTCTGCTATATTCGCCGGTATAGAGTTTGCTGCTCTTCTCATCTGACTAATCATCCCAAATTTCTCATCACTTGGGTAAGCTTTGGTTAGCATGAAAATGCTTACTGCAATATCCATGCCTCTTTTCCAAACGTCCAAGTCCTGATAGCTACTAATTTTCATTTCATCTCCTTTGCCATCTCGCCACCTGGCCATCTCGCCATCTCGCCATCTCGCCATCTCGCCATCCCCACTTGCTACTTACCACTCTTCTACTCACTCAAGCCTCCAGGCAAGAAAACATAGATGCCAAGCACATCCGGTGGCAATTCAGGTTTGATATCCGGTTTTTGTGATCGCTTAAGCAGGACAGCATCGCGCACTCGGAGGTGAGAAGCCAGTAGCTCTGTGGAACGCTTTTGGGCAAAGCTATTTATGATCGGCAGAAGTGAAGCATAGTTATCAATTACCCGTTCGATCTGGGCTTGAGCTTGCTGGGGTAGGACATTCTCTGAAGGCATAGCACTCAGAAGTGCTTTGGCATCATTTTCTGTAAGCCAAACAGGGGATTCAGGTGAGCCCGTAAAAGCCACAATCTGAGAGTCCTCCACCAAGCTGCGATATATCTTATCTTCGTAAGGCTGATTAATATGAAAGCGGTATCTAAGTAGTAAAAGGGTAGTCCTGCGCTCTACTGATGCAGTGCGGATGACTCCTGCACGGCTGGCGATTGAGTGGGTATTTTCGCTATCCAAAGCAGTGCTCATTACCAAATCTGCTAAGCCTTCCACTATGGGATGAGTGCGGGAGAGATAGATTTCCTTTTCCTGTACTGGTAGATCAAATCTCACAGAGACATTGTCTGGCAGATAGCCGCAGCTTTCTCTGACCAGCTTGGGCACAGGGGTGAGATCGATCTCCAGTTTAGACTTAGCGTCCCTGATCACGGCTTTGTAGCGAAGGAAGCTCTGTTTCACGAAGCTCTGGATATCAAGCTGGGAACCGATGGAATCCCGGATGGAGTCCAACTCGGCTTTGATCTCGTCCACTCGGGAGGAGAGGGCTTCCTGGGCGAACATGGTGCGGCTGCGCTTTTCCTTGTCCTTGGCATTTTCCCAGGCATCGTGGAGGTTCTTTTTGTTATCGGCAAAGAACTCATCAAAGCCGGCGATATACATTTGGTCGCTGGTGCCAGACTTTTCCCGGAGCAGAAGTCCTTCAAAGATAGCCTCCACCACGGCTTCAGTATCGGCCGGGACAGGCACTGAGATACCCAGAGAGGACTTTATCTGTCTATGTTTGCGTAGTAGTACATCCAGGACTATGCCATCGATCTGATTGTCCATCCCGAAGTAGGTGAGCATGCGAACTCTTGGGTGGGGCTGACCAAAACGATCAACACGTCCTTCCCGCTGCTCATGGCGGGTGGGATTCCAACTGAGGTCATAATGGATCACGGCGTCAAAATGGTCCTGGAGGTTGATACCTTCAGAGAGACAATCGGTACAAACCAGAATACGAGAGGGAAAATCTGAGAGCTCGTTTACCCTACCTTCCCGCTCCTCGGGAGGTAACAGCCCGGTGATAGACATTATCTGAACTGATTTGGGCATGCGCTGTCTAAGCTGCTCTGCCAGGTATTCGGCTGTCTGGATAAAACGGCAGAATACAATCGGACTGAAGCCATCTTTGAGCAGGTCTTTGAGCGGTTTCAGCAGCCCAAGCATTTTGGTATCGTGATCTCCATACAAGGCTGCTGCTTCCTTTGCCATAGCCAGCAGTTTCCTGCGGCTAAGAGTGTTTTCGTCAGCTTCAGGGGTAGAATCACTTCCGGGTAGAATGTCGCTGGCATCGGTGCTATCATGATCATCAATATCCATAATCAGGCGTCGGCCTAATTCATCCGCTTCGGGGACTGTTTCTGTTTCCAGGGTGGCACTGCGATTGCGCATAGTGGCAGCGGCTGCAGCAGGACTGGAAGCAAGGGCACGCAGGAGAGCCAGGGCAGACCACCAGCGCACTCTTTGCCGATGTTGGCTGCCTGCTTTGTCACAGACGATCTCCCGGGCATAATCCAGAGCTTTACTAAATAAGTCACGATAAGGCTCAGAGAGATTGTAATGGAGTTCCTTGCTTTCCGGGGTAGGGAATACAGTCTTTTCTTTCAGGTAGTTTTCGATATCAATCCTGCGTCTCTGGATAAAATACTGAGCTATAGTCCGGCGACGCTGCTCGTTCTGTGCTCCGGTGAGATCAGCAGGAAATTCTGAAATCTCTTTATTCAAGATGGTCAAGAGTGAGCGGAAAGCGTTTTCATTGCCGGAATGAGGTGTTGCAGTTACCAACAGCATGTGGCGATTGGGGCTTTGGCTGAGCTTTCTTACCAGATCATGGCGATAGTGTCGGCTGCTGTTTCCAGACTCATCATAGCTGACTGTATGAGCTTCGTCCACTATGATTAGTTCTGGTGCAGTGCGCAGGAATTCAGCTTTGTGGCGGTCACTTTTGATATAGTCTATGGATACCACTGTGTAGGGATAGACCTCAAATATTGACTCATTGGCGCGGCAATTGCGCTCCAATCTGCGCACGGTGCTACCCAGTACCAATTCTGCATCAATGTGAAACTTTGTGCTCAGTTCCGTTTGCCACTGTTCAGCGAGATGGGGAGGACAGAGAACACAAAGCCTAGTGATTTCACCTCTGTCCAATAGCTCACGAGCAATCAGGCAAGCTTCAATGGTTTTACCTATACCGACATCATCGGCGATCAACAGACGCACAGGATCGAGCTTTAGAGCCATCATCAGGGGGACTAACTGGTATGGTCGGGGATCAACCGCCAATCTGCCAAAGCATCTGAAAGGTCCGGCACTATTGCGAAAGCCTAATCTGAGCGCATCCCGGAGTAATCTGCAGGATTGGAAATCTCCCAGTTGGGAAGGGTCAGGTAGATTGAATGAGGCTGGTTTAACTGCTTCTAAAGCAGTAAGGATGCCTGTTATCTCATCATCGCTTCCGCCTAAGGGTTTAACGATAAGCAGTTCATCTGTGGAATCGGGTAAGACTACCCATTCTCTGCCACGAGTACTCACGAGGGAGCCAATGGAAAAGGAATTATTTGTTGTCATTTATGTTACTCAGCCTTGGTGAGAATGCCATATAGAGCATTGTTTATGTAGTAATTTGTACGGATGATCTTCTGCTTCTTTAGTAATCCATCTTCACATAGCGCATCCAGATACTTTGTGGCAGTATGCCGGCTTACTTTCAAGTCCCGCATGATAAATTCTATCTTGGTGTAGGGGTGGAAAAAGAGATTATTTATCAAATCCTGGGAGTAGAACTTATACTTTGCCCGGATGAATTGCTTGTAATCATGAAGGGCTTTGCGGATCGACTCTACCATCAGGATAGTCTGCTTTGATGTTTCCTCCACAGCACTCAGCATAAATAGTATCCACTCTTCCCAGGCAGCTTCATCGCGAACCTTTTGGAGGAGGTGATAATATGCGCCTTTGTTCTTCACGATATATCTGCTAAGGTACAGCACGGGGATGTCTAACAAATTCTCCAGCACCAGGAATAGCACATTGATTATACGTCCTGTGCGGCCATTGCCATCGTAAAATGGGTGAATACTCTCGAACTGATAGTGAATCACAGCCATCTTTATCAGAGGGTCAACCTCGCTAGGGCTGTTATTATTGATGTACATATCGAGATTGGACATCAAGTCAACGATAACTTGAGGGTCTTGGGGAGGGATATAAACTGTCTCACCGGTCTGTTCATTACGAAGTTCAGTGCCCGGTAGTTTCCGAAAACCGGAGCGGTGTTTTTCCATCTCTGCCTGGATTTCTATGATATGATTTGAAGTGAGCATTCCGGAGCTCTTTACCAGGGAATAGCCAGTTTTTAAGGCTGATGCATAACTGCTGACCTCTTTTGCGGCCGCGCTCAACGCGTACTCTGGGAATATTTCCTCACGAAACAGATCGTCATGAGTAGTAATGATGTTTTCTATTGCCGAACTATCCTTAGCTTCCTGAAGAGAGAGGGTATTGATCAGAATTGATTGATTCGGAATCGTGGCAGAAACACCTTTTAGTTCAGCGAGATACCGATGAGCGGAAGCTGTTTTCTTGAGAACTGAAGTGGTTTCCAGATCAGTATCTGGAGGCAAATTCTTAAGAACAAAATCCATGTATACATCCTTGTTGCATTCGGTGAGAAAAGTATATCCACCTCAGAATCACGTGTCCAATAAAGTGGCATTTTCTATACATATGATAAACCATATGTCCAATAAAACGAACTTTTCTATACATATGGGCAGTTGAATGTAGAGGAATTTGGTATTTTCTATACATATCGGATACATGATTTTGTCGTGACAGTGTAACGACATAGTTATCGTAGTGCATAGTCATAACCTTACTTATCTCCAAACACGTTAGCATTGCTTGAGATTATCGCTTTCCAGTCTTCACTGTACTTAAACCTGATAACATGCCAGCCAGTATCTTCAAGGTCATTTGTAATTATTCTGTCTTTAGCTTGCTGATCAGGTGAATCATGCACGGGACCATCAATGAAGACTGCAACGTATTTGTCTTTATAGAGATAATCCGGTTGGGTATGGCAGGATTCAATGAGTTCCTGCGCATGAGTAGGCAGGTTGTAACCATTGTTGTAAAGATAGTCCAGCCATTTGACTTCCAGAGTGGAACCATTTAGATTCTTTAATCTCTCATAGTGTTCTACCCGAGAGAACTCGCTGGAAGAGCGAGACAAGTCTGAACTGAGCAGACTGATCAGTACATCAATTATAGCCTTACGATCCAGTAATTCATGATCGGTCTGGTTCGAATAGCTCATCAGGCAATCATAGCAAGCAGCTTCACAAGGCTCTTTGGCTTGAGCTGCTTTTAACAAGTCTTCAAAAGTGATTGGATCATAATGGCAGAGTTCTATCGCTTCTTTAATGACGCGCTTAAAGCCAGTCATGTCTATAACACGTTTCAGAACCCCAGCTCCACCTTCTGTAGACTCATAGAAAAGGATAGACTTTCTATTGTCTCTCGACGGTAAAGATTCAGCTGAAAGCTCGTTATCTTCCAATTCAAATACTCTCTGGATGGCATTCTTCAGGGCTGCTTGTAAAGAGGCGAGAATTGTGTCACTCATGCTACCCTGAGGTTCAAACAAGAGACAATTCTTGGTGTCACTTACAAAGGGACGAACCAGTATCTTCGATTTACCCATAGGTGAATCATCATCGGTATCTTCGCTATCGTGTTTACCCCAATACCCACGCTCTGTATCCAAGACAAAACCAGGTCGTTGGGATTTATACCCCATGTTTATGCGCCAGATCATAGCAGAATCACCATATGTCATGGTTCCCATACATTCATCACCACGCATGATTTTGGCACTTATACAAGATAAACGTCCTGATCGTACAGCATAACGTATGGTAGTGCGGATATCGAAACCAAGCTTCAAACGCTCTTCTTCATCGCAGTTTATCTGATCCCTACGTTTGGCTACCACGTTTTGGAGCCTGAATAGGTTAGGAATCGGAGCATCTAACTGGCTGCCACAGTGTTCGCAGACATTGCACTGAGAGATGTAATCCTTGGTTCCATCTGTATGTAAATATCCGCATTGAGGGCAGAGCTTTGCTTCGCTGGTTGTAACATTGTTCTGGTCATCCTGAGCAGGCATGATAACCTGGTGAATGATGTATCGGGAACCTTCATGATAGACAAAAGACCGCGGTCCAAATTCTGTAATGGCTAAGAAACGGGGTCTGGATAGATACTCATCTTTACCGCTTCTCAATCTTCTACCGGGAATAAAGGCAGAGAGAGGCAGACGAGGGAAATTGTATCCGGGGAGAAAGCCTTCACTGGCAAAATAACGATAACTATAGAAATCTGATTGAATGGCACCACTTGAAGATGTAAGTAGTTCCAGCTGTGATTCAGCTTCTCTCCTGAGCCGTTTAGCCTGGTCTTTGTCCGACTGCTTCCGGGAAACATCGAGGATTATCTTATTCTGCACTTCCTGTTGCCGGAGAGCGGCTTTATATAGCCCTCTCCAGCGCTCACAGGATTGCTCAAACTGCATGGGAAGCTGGTTCAGGATATCATTCAACCAGTCTGGAGTGTACCAGACAGATGTTCTAATATTGTCTTCAATTGAGTTTATAATCCGTGCAGCTCTGGTTAATGCTCGTTGCCGGATAGAAAAATCAAGCAGAACTTTCTGAATGTCAGGTAAGAGATCAAGCGTAGGCGGTTGCCCAGTGATATCAATTACTTCGGTTAGAGTATTACCTAGCTTCATCTTGGCTTCAGATAGCCAGATAGCATTGATGTGCGAGCGCAGCATATCCTCATTGGCAAGATCAATCTGTGGTGTTGCTACTGCTCCCGAGACCATATTGACAGGACGTTTAAAGAAATACTGATCATGCGGACTTCCTGTAGAGCAGTATGTGAATACCAATGCGGGTTGACCGCCCCTTCCGGCACGCCCACTGCGCTGAGCGTAGTTCGCAGGAGTGGGAGGAACATTGCGCATGTTAACCACATTTAACAGCGATATATCGATACCCAATTCCATAGTTGGGGAGCAGTATAATATGGGCAGTTTAGCTTCTCGGAAGTCATCTTCTCTGCGTTCTCGTTCGTCATAAGACACTTGGGCCGTATGCTCCTTGGAATATAAACCCCGGGTAGATGCAGCTATGAATTGGTAGAATTCCTTGAAATACTGGTTTACGGGTTGCCCTTCCAAAGAAAGTGAAGTTTGACGTATGGGATCATAAGCTCCCTTCGAACCATCTCCGGCCTTCCAGACCATCGAATCTGCCACTAACTGGTATCCTGGAACGCCACCAGCCATGTTGTCTTT
>Ga0334901_1001748_pt1 | contig 21218 bp, 17 predicted proteins | sample GraSluR3_MG_3_FD_207216 | JGI IMG/M metagenome (GOLD analysis project Ga0334901, IMG submission 207216) | Sludge microbial communities from methane-producing bioreactor in Wageningen University, Netherlands - Granular Sludge_15_08-R3 | ecosystem: Engineered > Bioreactor > Anaerobic >... | reverse complement strand
ATCACTTTCGATGTGAACGGATGCAGCCCAAGACGAGTCACGACTTCCTGAAGGTTGCCGAGCAACGCCTTAACGCTGCGGAAGCGTTGCTTTCCGCCGACTTGACGCTCGATGCGCAGTACGTTGCCGGCTATGCAGTAGAATGCTCGCTCAAGGCCTTAATCCTCGAAAAGACGGCCCCCGCTGACCGGCCCGACACATTGCTCCGAATCTCCTCGGGAGCTACAATGCATAAACTGGAAACACTGTTCCAGGAGCTGCGAACACTGGGCGTTCGCCTGACTCCAGACTTGGCCAAACGAATGCGGCGATTTGATTGGACGACCGACTTGCGTTATGAAACGGGACGGCGTAATCGAGGCGAAACGAGAGGTTTCCTTCGGACTTGCGTCGAAATCCGTAACTGGGTGAAAGGTCAATTATCATGACAACGAAACAAGTGTCGAACTGGGAAAACAAGCGGACGGATGAATCCCGGATGGTCGAAGACAAGCTCCGCGACGCCGGCCTGGAACGGGTTGATGCGTATCGATACAACTCCGCGTCCCTCCGCGTTCGAGTGATTGACAAACGGTTCGAGTCAATATCGCGTGAAAAGCGCGATGAGATTGTTGAACCGTTCATCGACCGACTGCCACCGTCAACCCAGGCGGATATCGTAACGCTTGTCCTGCTTGCTCCGTCGGAACTAGAGCAGCCGAGCGAGACTTTTCGCGAGTTCATGCTGAATACCGAGTTCGAGAACCCAAGTCCTTCGATGCTTTAGGGCGGAATCGCGGCGTACCAGACGACGCGCGCGAGTGGCTGATCGCGTCGGAACCGGGTGGATGATCGCTCGGCGGCCATTGCGTGATCGTTGTCGTTTGGCGAAATGAAGCAGTCCGTCAGAAGGTTCGCAATCGTCATGGTCCTGGCGTTGGCAGGCTGCGCAGAACAGAATGATTCGATACGAGACTCCACGATGAAGAAGCAGAACGAGGACATCGAGGCGATCAAGCAACTTGCCGAGACTTGGCGCTCCGGATGGCTTGCTGGCGATGCGGATTTGCTCCTTTCCCTCTACGCGGACGAGCCTGTGTTGATGCCACAGGATCAGCCCGCTGTCCTCGGAAAGGATGCCATTCGGCCACTGTATGAGGCGGTGTTGAAGGAATTCGATTTCCAGAGTGAGGGCACGGTGAAGGAAGTCGTGGCGTCTGGCGACATGGGATATTTTTGGTCAGCCTATACGCTGACGGCGACCCCGAAGGCTGGGGGCGAGCCGATGAAGGTCGCCGGGAAGTCGCTGTTTATCGTGAGGCGTGAGCCCGGAGGCGCTTGGAAGATCGCACGGCTTATGGACAATAGCGATGGGGCCACGACTGGTGAGGACAATGTGCCCTTGGGGTCAGAGCGCCGTGAGACGGTAGCCGAGTAGGCAGAACCATCGGAATCCGGACCGGGTGGCCCCGGGGGGGTGCCCCGGGGCTCCCGCAGGCCCGAACGTGCGGCAGGGTGGCACTGTCGAGGTGTGCCACTGGCTCTGCGAGTGCCCTTTCTCAGGCTCCGCAGAATGAACGTCCCCTGCGCCGCGTACGATGCCGCAGGTCCGCCATCTCGACGACGCAGCGCCCACGCGCCCTCGGCACCGGCAAAGCCAGTGGCACACATTTCCTCTACCCCTCTCGTCCGTGCCACCCTGCCGACAACCCGACCCACTTGCCCCGTTCATTCCAAGGGCGACGCGGGGCTTATGCCTCTGCCCGGAGCCATCCCTGCACGACCCTCCCCAATTGAATTCCCACGGGCAACCGCTTCTGCGAAGCGGCAAAGTTCAACGCACGATCTATCCGTCTCCTCCTGAGCCGGATAGATCGCAGTTCGTTCGGCGGCACAGAGGACGCTTCAATGAGGACGCATTTGGACCTGAATGATTGGCAGATCGACGCGCTGCCGGAGTTGTACGCCGAGGCGCACTGCGCGTTGGACGATCTCCCATACGCCGAGGAATTCGAGCGGCTCTCCTCGCAGTTCCTCACGCGGGCTGGCGTGTCCCTTGACCGGCACTGCGTCTGGAAGGCGTTGTGGAACGCGCGCAACGCCAGTAAACTGGTGCGCAAGGAGCGTTGAGCGGTGGAAAGGCTGCTTTCGTTTCGCGAAGCGCCGCGTCGGTTGGAGGATCCGTCGCGTGATGCACCGTGTTCCGCTGGTGTTTACTCCGCAACCGGAGGGGGGCTACACCGTCACGTCTCCGGCGTTGCCGGAGCTGCTTACCGAGGGCGATAGTCTTGACGAAGCGCACGCGAACGTCCGCGATGCGTTTGAGGCGGTCGTCGAGCTGTATACGGAGCAGGGGCGGTCATTGCCCGCCGCCATCTTTCTTCCTGCGCCCGGCGAGGTGCTTTGGACGGAAACCTTGGTGGGTAGCCCATGACATACCGCGAGGTGGCCCGAAAGCTGGCCGCGTTGGGATGCACGGAGCTGCCGCGAACGGGCGGAGGGTCGCATCGCAAATGGCACCATCCGGCAACCAGCCGTTCGACGGTCGTTCGCCCGCGCGGCGCGGCCGCGTTCTACCGGCGGCGGGTCGGGGGTGGTAGAATGAGCCCGTCGTAGGCGACCTCGACCCCGTGAAGAGGTCACGGGGAATCGCTTCGCTGGAAGGAGAAAGACCCATGAGTTCCCTCCCTTGGATCGTCAGTCTGGTGCTCGCGGCGGGCGCGCCGACGCTCGAGGCGGGCGCGGCGACGAGCAACATCACTCCTCCGCTGGGCACGCTCATCGTGGGCGGCTTCGCGCCTTATCCGGCCGAGCACGTGCACGACGAATTGTACGCGCGATGCCTGGTGCTGGACGACGGCAAGACCCGGCTCGCGCTGGTGGTGTGCGACCTGCTCGGTTTGCACCGGAGCGTGAGCGTCGAGGCGCGTCGGCTCATCGAGGAAGCGACGGGAATCGCACCCGACAACGTGCTGATCTCGGCCACCCACACCCATTCGGCGGGCACCGCCCTCGGCAAGAACCGCTACGCGAACGCGCAGGTGCTCGACGACTATCAGCGGTTCGTGGCCCGGCGGATCGCCGACGGCGTGCGGCGGGCGGTCCATCTTCTGCGGCCGGCCCAGATCGGCTTCGCCGCGGTGGACGTGCCGGAGCACGTCCACAATCGCCGCTGGCACATGCGCGAGGGCTCCGTACCGCCCAACCCCTTCGGAAAGCTCGACAAGGTGAGGATGAATCCGCCGGTCGGCAGCCCCGATCTGATCGAGCCGGCCGGGCCGACGGATCCCACGATGTCGATCCTCGCGGTGCGCGAGCCGGGCGGCCGGCCGATCGCCGTGTACTCGGCGTACTCGCTGCACTACGTGGGCGGAACCGGCCGGGCGCACATCTCGGCCGATTATTATGGGGTGTTCTGCGAAGCCCTGAAGCGTTTGCAGCCCGACGGCGACGGCGACCCGCCGTTCGTGGCGATGCTGGCCAACGGCACGAGCGGCGACATCAACAATGTCGATCGTCGCAAGGCGCGGCCACGCTCGGCGGCATACGAGCGGATGCGCGAGGTGGCCGAAGACCTGGCGGGAAAGGTGAACGCGGCGCTGGCCGAAATGGCCTGGAAGGACGGCGCGCCTTTGGATGCCCGATTCCGAGAGGCCGAGATCGCCTGGCGCACCGTCGAACCGGAGCTGTTGGAGTGGGCGGCGGACGTCGAGGCCCGGGCGCCGCGGCTTCCGAGCGGGCACGTGCCCGTGGGCGCGAAATGGGCGACCGAGCCGGAGTTTGTCCGGCCGCTGAGCTACGCGGGCCGCGTCCAACTGCTTGCCGAGGCCACGGGTCCCGCCCTGGTGCCGCTGCAAACGCTGCGAATCGGCGACGTCTGCATCGGCACGAGCCCCTGCGAGACGTTCGCGGAAATCGGCCTGGCGTTCAAGCGGCGCAGCCCGCTGCCCCACGCCTTCATGGTCTCGCTGGCTCACGGCTACATCGGCTACCTGCCTACGCCGCGGCACTTCGAATGGGGCGGCTACGAGACCTGGCCGGGCACGAATTTCCTCGAGCCTCGGGCTTCGGAGAAGATGCTCGACGCCCTGATCGACATGGCCGCCGAAATCGCGCCGCAGCCCGGCGCGACGAAGTGACTCGGACCGGCGTGGATCGTCGCGAGCTTGCATCGGCAAGAAGTGCGACGTCGGCCCGACGTGGTGGTGGCACGTGCCGCCTGCCGGGCACGTGTTGGTGAAGTGGAAACACCGGGAGAAGTCATGGAACGTTTGCTGACCTGCGCATTGCTGCTGGCGACGGAGGCGGCGGCCGTCGCTCCGTCGGCCCAAGCGGCGCCGAACGTGTTGCTGATCACCTCCGAAGACAACGGGCCCGAGCTGTCGTGCTACGGCGACCCCTTCGTGCGCACCCCGCACCTCGATCGCCTGGCGGCCGAGGGAGTGCGGTTCGAGCGGGCCTTTGTCGCCACGGCCAGTTGCAGCGAATCGCGCGCCGCGCTGCTGACCGGGCTCTACCCCCACCAGAACGGCCAGATCGGGCTGGCCACGCATCATTACCGCCAGTTCGACGGCGTGCCGAACGTCGTCGGCCGGCTGAAAGCCCGCGGCTATCGCACGGGGTTGATCGGCAAGCTGCACGTCAATCCGGAGTCGGCGTTTCCCTTCGACGACCGTCCGAACGTGTCGGCGTACAACACGTTTTCCCGGCGCGACGTGCGCCGGGTGGCCGAGGCGGCCGACGCGTTCATCTCGGCCGGCGACGCGCCGTTCTTTTTGATGGTCAACTATGCCGATGCCCATCTGCCCTTTCACCGGCAGCAGGCGGGGTTGCCTGCGACGCCGCTTGGAGCCGGCGACGTTGCGCCGCTGCCGTGGATCGGGCTCGACACGCCGCACCTGCGCCAACAGCAGGCCGATTACTACAACTGTCTGCTGCGGCTGGACGACGGCATCGGGATGCTCATCGAGGCGCTCGACCGATCGGGCAAGGCGGATCGGACGCTGGTCATCTATTTGGGCGACCACGGGGCGCAGTTCCCGCGCGGCAAACTGAGCAGCTACGAATCGGGACTGCGCGTGCCGCTGCTGGTCCGCTTTCCCGAGTCGATCACCGCCGCGCGGGAGGGGCTTCGCACGCGGCACGCCGAATCGACGGGCAAGGCGCCCGTCGTGCGGGAAGAGCTGGTCACGACGCTCGACCTGGTGCCGACGATTCTCGAAGCGGCCGGCGCCGAAGTGCCGCCCGAGCTGCCGGGCCGCTCGCTGCTGCGGCTCGTGCGCGGCGGCGATTCGTGGCGGCGGTACGTGTTCACCGAGTACCACGGGCACTACCCTCCGCTCTATTTCCCGCAGCGCACGGTGCGCGACGAGCGGTACAAGGCGATCGTCAATCTGCTGCGAGACCGGGCGAATCCGGTGGCCGAAACCTGCAGCCGCCTGGAGGAACCGCGCCTTGGCCCGTACGTCGCGGCCGCCCAGGTGGCCGCCGCCGCCGAGCGGGTGCGGGAAGCCTACCGGACGTGGTACGACGCCCCGCCCGTGGAACTCTACGACCTGAAGACCGACCCGCACGAACACACCAACCGCGCCGACGATCCGGAGCTGGCCGAAGTCAAGGAGCGGCTTCTGGCGGCGCTTCGCGGCTGGCAAAGGGAAACCGCCGACCCGTTGGCCGATCCCGAAAAGCTGCGACGGCTCACGGCCGAGCACGATTCTTTCGAAAAGCCCTACGTTCGTCCCCAAAGCTCTCCCTGGCGCTATCCCGACTACCTGGCTCCCGGCGACGCGGGGGCAGAGCCGCCGGGCTGCGGGCTTTCACCGAGCCCTGTAGCCCAGAGCGGAGCAAAGGCGACGGACGGCCGCGCGACGCCCCGGCGGACAGCGACTCGGACGCTCGCCGCGGCCGGGACCGGCGCGGGGCTTGTGCCGGTTGCCGCGGCGCTGTTGGGCTCGGCGCGGCCGGCCGCTCGGCGCGGCGGCGGGCCGGACTCCCCAAGCGAGGGCGACAAGCTGGTGCTGGTCGAGAACGGCGTGAGCCGGGCGCCGATTGTGGTGTTCGGCGGCGCGCCGCCGTACACGCGCCGGGCGGCCGACGAACTGGCCGAATACATCGAAAGGATCAGCGGCGCGAAGCCGACCGTAATCGAAGGCGAACCGAAGCCGCCTCCCGAGCGGGCGATCTGGGTCGGGTTTCAGCCGAAGGTGGCCGAGCTTTTTCCCGCGCTCGACTTCGAGCTGGCACGGCCGGAGGAAATCCTGATCGCCGCCAATGCGAAGCACCTGGTCGTCGCGGGACGCGACCGCTGGGATCCGGAGCATCGGGAAGTCGAGGGCATCGACGAGAAGATCGTGGGCAAACAGCGCGAATACGGAACCGCGAACGCGGTCTACACCTTTTTGCAGGAGCATCTCGGCGTGCGCTGGTTGTGGCCGGGCGAGCTGGGCGAGGATGTCGCCAGGCAGACGACGATCGCCTTTTCGCCGTTCGAGCGGCGCTACCATCCGCCGATTCGCAGCCGGGGTGGGGTGTTTACGTTTTCGCGGCTGGGCAACCGGGGCTATGGCCGGGCGCACGACTGGACGCGGCGCCAGCGCCTGCAGCTCGACTCGCTGGAGATCAGCGGCGGGCACGCCTTCGGCGACTGGTGGGAGCGGTTTCACGCAACGCAGCCCGAGCTGTTCGCCCTGCAGCCGGACGGCACGCGCAGCGGCTTTCCCCAAGCGAAATACGCCAAGCTGTGCCCATCGAACCCGGCGGTGTGGAAGCAGTGGCTGGCCGACGTCGACGAGCAACTGCGCCAAGACCCCACGCGCACCGTCTTCAACGCGTCGCCCAACGACGGCTGGTACAGCGGGCATTGTGTTTGCGAGAACTGCACGGCGTGGGACCATCCCGACGGCGAGCGGCGGTCGTTCCACTGGCATCAGCATCGCGAGGAGCGTCCGGCTTTGTCCGATCGCCACGTGACCTTCGCCAACCGGCTCGGCCGGCTGCTCGAACAGCGCTATCCCGGCCGGGACTACTTCGTGCAAATGCTCTCCTATGGCCACTCCCGGCCGGCCCCGATCGAGGCGCGTCCGGACGATAACGTGATCATGGTCAGCGTTGCCAATTTCTTCGGCCGCACGCATCTCGTCGATCGCGGCTCGACGTCGGGAACCACCCACCGCGAGCAGTTCGCCGCCTGGAGCAAGCTGGCCGAGCGGGTGGTGTGGCGGCCAAACACGGGCAGTCCGGCGGGCTGGCAGCAAGGTCTGCCCGATCTGTCGATCGCGCAGACCGTCGAGGACCTCAAGTTCGTCGCTGCGCACGGCTGCATCGGCATCTACATCGACTCGGTTTGGGAGCACTGGGCCACGCAGGGACCGCAGTACTACGTGATGGCCCAATTGATCTGGGACCCCAGCCGCGACGGGCAGGACGTTCTGGACGACTATTACGCTCGTGCTTTCGGACCGGCGGCCGACGAGGTGCGGGGCTACTTCGAGCTGTTGGAGCAAGCGCGCATGGCTTATGTCGACCGGCACGGCTACGCGACCGGCGCGCTCGACCTGCCGCGCCTGTACACGGCCGATCTGCTGGATCGGGGCGAGCGGCGTTTGCAGCGGGCGGCCGAGAAGGTCCAGGGCGTGCAGGACGTTGCGCCCGTCTATCGCCGGCGCGTGGCTTTTGTGGAAGCGGGGCTCGCCTATACCAGGCTGCTCGTCGAGAACATCGACGGGATGCGCGCCTACTGGACTCGGCCGGACGAGAAGCTCGCTCGCCGGGTAAAAGAGAACTGGCAGCGCATCGAGCGGCTGTGTGAAGAGCATCCCGGTGCGATCAACTGGGGCCCGATCCGCCCGCAAACCCCGAGAATGCTCGGCCTGCATCCCGACCATCCCCATCCCAGGTGGAAGTCTTTGACGCGATGAAGCCGACCACCGAAACGCTGGCCCGGTCTTTCGGGGCCCTCGGTGATTCGGTCGCCGGGCGGCATGTGGACCGGCCGAACGTGATCGAACATAATGGCTCGCTCCACGTCGTCGTTGGCGCAGCCAGGCGGACCGTCGAGGTGTCGAAGGAGAACCCGGAAGACGCGCGCCGGATTCACGACGATTGCGCAACCGCGGCGCACGAACGTAAGGGAGGGCATCGAGGATGAACCGGATTGTCTCAATCGCCGCGATGTGGGCGGCCGTCGTTTGCGTGGACCTCGCTTTGGTTATGCCGCCGGCGGCGGGCGGCGAGCACGTGGAAGGGAAGCTCGACGGCGCGCTGCGGCCCTTTCTCGGCGAAGCGCGGTTCGAGATGCAGCCGATCTTCGACGGCGAGCGGTTTCCCAACCTGGTCGTGGCGCGCGACGGGACGGTGCTGGCCACCTGGGGCAGCAAGCGGGTGCGCGTCCGCCGCAGCGAAGACGGCGGCAAAACGTGGGGGCCGGAGATCTTCGTGGGCGACGGCATCCACGGCGGCGGCGCGATCGTCGACGAACGGCGGGGCGACGTGCTGCTGTTTACGCATCCCGTGCATCCGCCGCGCGACGGGCAGACCGCGCCGCGCACCGTCTGGCGCAGCACCGATCACGGCAAGACCTGGCAAGCGACCGACGCGACGTTTCACGAGGACTCGGGCGGGTTCATCCCGTCGTTGCACATGATGGAGCACGGAACGACGCTGGTGCGCGGCCCGCACGCCGGCCGGCTGATCCGCCCGGCCCGCGTGTACCGCACGTCGCCCGAACGCTACGCGACGACGATCTTCAGCGACGACGGCGGCCGGAACTGGCGCGCGGGCAGGCCTTTTGCCGCGTTGGGAACCGGCGAAGCGGCGCTGGTCGAGCTGTCCGACGGCCGGTTGATCGGCACGGCCCGCAAGAGCTTTTTCGCCGACGACGAGCCGCTGCGCCACGAGCGCTTGTTCGCCTACAGCGACGACGGCGGCCCGACGTGGCGCGGGGCTTTTTATTCGAGCGCGATCCCCGACGGCCCGCGCTACCGCGGCACCGAGCGCCGCGGGGCGAACTACAACGGCCACTTCGGCATGTTCGCCGGGCTGGTGCGCCTGCCGGTCGAGGGGCGCGACATCCTGGTCTACAGTAACGCCGACCACGACGGGCACGAACGGATTCGCATGACGGTCTGGGCCAGCTTCGACGGCGGAAAAACCTGGCCCGTCCAACGCCTCGTCCATGAAGGACCAAGCGCCTACTCGTCGCTGGGCGCCGGCCGCCCCGACACGCCGAGCGAAGGCTGGATCTACCTGCAATTCGAGCACGGCGAAGGCGACCGGCAATACGCCGGCTGCCAGTTCGCCCGCTTCAACCTCGCCTGGCTGCTGGCCGGCCAGCCGACCGGCGACGGCCAGGTGCCGCCGGTCCCGCGGACCGGCGAAGGCGGCGGGTGACGGAGGGTAACATGGGACGCAGAAAGAAGGACAAACGACGCCGTATTGACCCCCCGCAGAAGCAGGAAATGTCCCAGATCATCTGGGAGTTTGCCGAGGACTTCATCCGGATGGGCGACACGCCGGAAAGGAAGCAAAGCCTTCTCAATGCCGCGTGCAGCGCGTGGAACATGGCCTGCGGCCCACCGGAGTTCCGGGAGAAGAGTCTCAAAGCTTACGTGCGCGAGTATCGGCGACTCAATCCGAGTGCCGACGAGGAGGACCTCGCGGACGTGCGGAGCGATGCGGAGAAACTGATGCAGAAGAAGCTGGCGATGTTCCCGAACGACCTGCGACGAATCGTCGGGGCGAGGATCTTCCCAGCGGGTGACCGCGACCGCATCGAGATCATGTCGGCCCGGATTGAATGAGGGCGGGGCCTCAACCCGCAAGGGCCCGCACGGATGCCCGGCTTTCCGTTATCACCGAATCACGTCTCGGCGAAGGAGATCCTCTTGACCCACCTGCGCAAGCTCTGCGGAACGGCCGTTGCCTTGAACCTCTTGGCCCTGGCGGCGGCGAGCCAGGGGCCGTTCGAGTATCCCGAGGCGAGGCGGTCCGACCACGTCGACGCGTACCACGGCACCCGGGTGGCCGATCCCTACCGCTGGCTCGAAACCGACGTGCGCGAGGCGCCCGAGGTGGCCGATTGGGTGGCGGCCCAGAACCGCGTCACCGTCGCGTATCTCGAAGCGATTCCCGCGCGAGAGAAGATCCGCCGCCGGCTCACCGCCTTGTGGGACTACCCCCGCTACTCGTCGCCCTTCAAGGAGGGCGGCCGTTACTACTACTCGAAGAACGACGGCCTGCAGAACCAGAGCGTCGTCTACGTGACCGAGGCCCTCGACCGGGAGGCCCGCGTGCTCCTCGACCCCAACCAGTGGTCGGAAGACGGCACCAAGGCCCTGGCCGGACTGGCCTTCAGCGACGACGGGCGCTACGTCGCCTACGGGATCGCCGAGGCGGGCTCCGACTGGAACACGTGGCGGGTGATGGAAATCGAGTCGGGCCGCCTGCTCGACGACGTGTTGAACTGGATCAAGTTCAGCGGAGTCTCGTGGACCAAGGACGGCCGGGGCTTCTTCTACAGCCGGTACGACGAGCCCGACGAAGGCGCCGCGTTCCAGGCCCTCAATCTCAACCAGAAGCTCTGCTACCACCGGCTGGGCACGCCGCAGGCCGACGACCGCGTCGTGTACCGGCGGCCCGATCATCCCGAGTGGGTCTTTGACGGCGAAGTGACCGAGGACGGCCGCTACCTCGTCATCACCGTGGCCAAGGGGACCGACGACAAGTACCGCATCGCGATTCAGGACCTTGCCCGAGACGGCGCCCCGCCCGTCGATCTGATCGACGACTTCGACAACGAATACACCTTCGTGGGCAACGACGGCCCGGTGCTCTTCTTCCAGACCGACCTCGGCGCCCCCCGGCGCCGGCTCATTGCCATCGATCTCGAGCAGCCCGGGCGCGCGCACTGGCGCGCGATCCTGCCCGAGACCGCCGACACCCTGGTCGACGTCAGCCTGATTGCCGACCGTTTCGTGGCCTCGTACCTTGCCGACGTGAAGCCGCGGGTGAAGATCCACGCGATGGACGGCCGGTTCGAGCGCGAGGTCGAGTTCCCCGGCATCGGGGCCGCTTCGGGGTTCGGCGGGCATCGGGCCGATCGCGAGACCTTCTACTCCTTCTCGAGCTTCGCCACGCCGCCGAGCATCTACCACTACGACATGACCACGGGGCGCAGCACGCTGTTCCGCCGGGCCGAAGCGAAGTTCGATCCCGACGAGTACGAGGTCGACCAGGTCTTCTTCCGCAGCAAGGACGGCACCCGGGTGCCCATGTTCCTGGCGCACAAGAAGGGCATCGAGCGCGACGGGCGCAATGCCGCGCTACTGTACGGATACGGCGGGTTCAACATTTCGATCACGCCGCGGTTCTCGGTGAGCTGGCTGGCCTGGATGGAGATGGGCGGCCTGCTCGCCGTGGCCAACCTGCGGGGCGGCGGCGAGTACGGCGAGACCTGGCATCGGGCGGGCACCCGGCTCCAGAAGCAGAACGTGTTCGACGACTTCATCGCCGCGGCCGAGTGGCTCGTCGACCACCGATACACTTGCCCCGAAAAACTCGCCATCGAGGGACGCAGCAACGGCGGCCTGCTCGTCGGGGCGGCGATGACCCAACGGCCCGAGCTGTTCGGAGCCTGCCTGCCCGCCGTGGGCGTGATGGACATGCTGCGGTTCCACCAGTTCACGGCCGGGCGGTTCTGGGTCGACGACTACGGCTCGGCGGACGATCCGCAAGAGTTCGAGGCCCTGCTGGCGTACTCGCCGTATCACAGCCTCAGGCCCGGCACGCGCTACCCGGCCACGCTCATCACGACGGCCGACACCGACGATCGCGTGGTGCCCGGCCACAGCTTCAAGTTCGCCGCCGCGCTGCAGCACGCCCAGGCGGGCCCGGCGCCCGTGCTCATCCGCATCGAAACCCGGGCGGGCCACGGGGCGGGCACGCCCACCTCGAAGCTCATCGACCGCGTGACCGACGAGTGGGCGTTCCTGGTCAAGAACCTGGGGATGACGCTGCCGCCGAGCTTCTAGCGGCCGCACCCACGCGGCTCCCCGCGCTGGAGGGGATGCCGTGGCCCGCCGCAAACCTGGGCGCATCGGGGGTCGAAAGTCCGGGCCGGCTCAAGTCGCTATGTACGCCGATCCGAATATAATTTATATTCGCGTCCGCGAATGCAGTGAAGCCGCCCGGCGCGGCTCGCCCGCGGGAACTTCGCCCCGCGGGCGGAACGGTCTGGACTCGTGCCCGCAAACGCACGCATTCGCCAAGGGAACCGTTTTGCGGGCCCATCCCATCGGAGTCGATCGAAAATGTCGAAAACGCAATTCCCGTCGGCGCTGCGACTTTCACTCGGGTGTTGTCTCCTTCTGCCTCTTGCCGGCTGCGGCGGCCCTGCCGCGTCGACCGAACCGGGCCAGGGCACGCCCCAGCCGCGTGCCCTCGCACCAGCCTCCGTGTCCGCCTCAGCGGGCTCGGGCGTTGCGGCCGCGGCCCGCAAGCAGGCGGCCAAGGAAGGCAAGTACCTGTTCCTCTTCTTCTGGAAGACCGACAACGACGGCACCGCCGCCCTGCGAACGCTCTTCGACGAGACCCTGGCCAAGGTGGCCGATCGGGCCAACGCCGTGGTCGTCGACGTGACCGATCCCGCCGAGAAACCGATCGTCGACGAGTACGGCCTCAGCCGGGCGCCGATGCCGCTGGTGCTGGCCGTCGCCCCGAACGGCGCCATTACCGGCGGATTTCCCACTCGGTTCACCGAGCACGATCTTCTGTCGGCGTTCGCCACCCCCGCCACCCAGGCGTGCATGAAATCCCTCCAGGACGGCAAGCTCGTGTTCCTCTGCGTGCAGAACGAGCAGACGGGCATGAACGAAGAGGCGATGCGGGGCGTGCAGGATTTCGCGGCCGACGATCGGTTTCGCGAAGCATCGCAGATCGTCCTGCTCGACCCTTGCGACGTGGCCGAGAAGCCCTTTTTGAGCGATCTCGAGATCGATCCGGCCACGAAGACCGCGGTGACCGTCTTTCTGGCTCCCCCCGGCGCGCCGATCGCAATGCTCGAGGGCGGCACGACGAAGGACCAGTTCCTCGCCGAGCTCGAGAAGGCCGGCTCCTGCGGCCCCGGGGGCGCGTGCGGCCCCGGCGGCTGCGGCCCGCAGTAGTCTTCTCAACGAGGTCGCGGGGCGACACGTTCGCCGCGCGGCAGAAACCGCATGACCCTTGAGGAGAGCCGAGATGATTCGGATGGAACCTGCGCGTGCGCGCGTCGCGGCGATGGCCGCGTGCGCCTGTCTCTTGACAACGCCGTGCCCGGCGATCGCCCAGACGGATCAAGCGCATTCGGTTGCCTCGCGCGCCGTCGCGCCCGGCGCGAGCCAAGGCTTGGCGGCCCTGAACGCCGCCGCGCGCGACGGCAAATACTTGTTCGTGTTTTTCTGGAAAGCCAACGACGAGCAGAGCCGCACGATGTACGGCGTGTTCCAGTCGGCGATGCGCAAGTGGCAAGGCTCGTCGGTGCCGTGACGAAGGACCAGATTGTTGCCAAGGTTCAAGCCGGACCTTGCGCGAATGGCCAGTGTGGACCCGGCGGCTGCGCCCCCAGGAATTAGGAGACTCCTCCATGAAATTGCAGACCCTCGTCTGGCGCGAGCTGTTCGAGCGCAAAAGCCAGATGCTCACGTGCTTTCTGGCCATCTTGCTCGGAATCACGACCGTGGTGGCCATCAAGAACGTCACCCACTACTCCGAAAAGGCCGTGGCCAGGGAGATGGACTCCCTGGGCGCCAACGTGCTGGTGCTTCCCAAGTCGGTCACGCTGCAAGACTACTACTCGGCCGATATGCACGATGAGGTGATTCCCGAAGAGTACGTCATGCGCCTGACCCTGTCGGACATCGAGGGCGTCGACAACCTGTCGCCCAAGCTCCACGTGCCCGTCGAGGTTGGCGGTAGGGGCTTCGCCCTGACGGGCATCCTGCCCAAGAGCGAGTTTCAGGCCAAGGCGGCCTGGGCCGGCGCGGGGATCTTCGCGCGCCCGATCGGCTGCGGCGCGATCGACGTGGGAGCCGAACCCGAGCCCGAGGACAAGAAGACGCTGGTGCGCAACCGGGTCATCAAGGACCTCGGCAGCCACGAGATCCTGATCGGATCGGACGTGGCCGCCCTGCAAGGCATCGCCGAAGGCGACTCGCTGACCCTCCTGGGCGAGCCGTTCTCCGTGGTCGCGGTGCTCCCCGAGACGGGCACGGTCGACGATTCGCGCATCTTCGGCCATCTGCACACGGTGCAACGGCTCTCGGGCAAGGGCGAAGTCGTCAATTGCATCGAGATCGTCGGCTGCTGCAAGGAGATCGCCGCCGGCTTGGTCGACGGCGTCAACAAGCTGCTGCCCGACGCCAAGGTGGTCACGGTCAAGCAGGTCGTCGCGACGCAGCAGAACGTGAACGGCATGATGGAGCGGCTCTCGGTCATCTTCCTGGCGATCATCGTGGTCGTGGGAGGCGCGGGAATCGCCAACTATATGTACTCGAACGTCTTCGAGCGGCGGCGCGAGATCGGCACCCTGATGGCCCTCGGCGCCGAGTCGGGGCTGGTCTTGCGAATCTTCCTGCTCAAGGCGCTGCTGCTGGGCCTTGCCGGCGGAATCGGGGGCTACCTGCTTGGGACGGTTCTGGCCGTCGCCCTCGGCCCGCGACTTGCCGGCGTGCCCGTCCTTCCCATGCCGGTGCTCGCCCTGTGGGCCGTCGGCATTTCGGCGGGGATCACGCTCGTGGCCAGCTGTTTTCCGGCCCGGCGCGCCGCGCGTCTCGACCCCGTCGCCACTTTCCAGGAGATCTGATCGATGTTGAGGATGGAAGACGTCTGCAAGAGCTACCGGCATCGAGGCCAGGTCGTCCAGGCATTGGACGGTGCCACGGTCGCGATTGCCCGGGGCGATTTCGTATCGGTGGTGGGCCCCAGCGGAAGCGGCAAGAGCACCCTTCTGTTGATGCTCGGGGGAATGCTCTCGCCTTCCTCGGGTCGCGTGCTGCTCGAAGGCGAGTCGATCTACGACCTCCCTTCCGACGGCCGCGCCCGGCTGCGCAAGAAGAACGTCGGCTTCGTGTTCCAGACGTTCAATCTCGTGCCCTACTTGACCGCCCTCGAAAACGTCCAAGTGCCCATGTACCTGGCCGGCGTGGACGAGAAGTCGCAGCGCGAGCGAGCCGCGGCGCTGCTGCAGCGAGTCGGGCTCGGCGACCGCCTCGACCACAAACCCGCGGAACTGAGCGTCGGGCAGCAACAGCGCGTGGCCCTGGCTCGCATGCTGGCCAACGATCCCGCCCTGATCCTGGCCGATGAGCCGACGGGCAACCTCGACCCCGAGACGGCCGACCAGATCATCGGCTTCTTCGAGCAGTTCAACGACGAGGGGCGGACCATCGTCATGGTCACGCACGACCCTCGCGCCGCCGTGCGGGCCAGAAGAACCCTACGACTGTCCGACGGGCGCATTGTCGACGAGACGCGAGGCGGAAGGGCGCTGCACGTCGCCTGAGCAACCTGCCCGGCCGCCGGGGTGCAAACCGTGGGCCGTTGCGAGCCGCGACAAGGAGGCGGCGACGGCCCGCGCCTTGACGCCGCGGGAGGCGGGCGGGAATAATACTTGGTTTCGCGAGAGTTCGGTGCTCGAAGGCGAGGATCGAGGCCGTGGTTCTCGCGCGTGCGGCGGCAACCGGCACGCTCGGGCGGTGCCGCAACCACCCACACGTTGCCCGGAGAGACCGAGTCGATGGCCGATGCGACCACCGCCGTGAGCCAGGTCGATCTGATGTTTCGGGCGTTCTGCGACCGCACTCGCCTCAGGATCCTCAGCCTTCTGCAGGCGGGTGAGTCGTGCGTCGGCGACATCGTCGAATCCCTTCAGGTCCCCCAGCCCAGGGTATCGCGGCATCTGGCGTATCTGCGCAGGGCCGGCCTCGTGACCAGCCGAAAAGACGGGCTCTGGTGCCACTACTCGTTGACCCCGCCAAAGACGGAGTTCCATCGCAAGCTCCTGGAGTGCGCGATCACGTGCTTTCGGGAAGTGCCGGAGATCCGGTCCGACACCGCCCGCGCGAGGAAGTTGAAGCACGCGGGCGGCTGTTGTCCGTCGAAGGTGCGTCGCGCCGCCGCGAAGGGCCCGTGAGACGACTTTTTCGGATTCCGATATGCCATCCACCTTTCCGCAAGCACTCGAGCAGGGCGTGCTCATCTTCGACGGCCCCATGGGCACGGAACTCTACCGCCGCCATGTGTTCACGAACCGCTGCTTCGACGAGCTTTGCCTCTCCGAGACCGAGCTGATTCGCGAGATCCACGCCGACTACTGCGAGGCGGGGGCCGAGGTGCTCACGACGAACACGTTCGGCGCGAACCGGGTGGCGCTGGGCAAGTTCGGGCTGGCCGACCGGGTCGGCGACATCAACCGGGCCGGGGCCCGAATCGCCCGGCAAGTGGCCGATGAGGCCGGCCGGCCCGTGTTCGTGGCCGGCTCGATCGGGCCGCTGCCCACGCAGCCCCAGTATCAGGCGATCGTCGAGCAGATGATCGCCGAGCAGGTTGCGAGCCTGCGGGAGGGCGGGGTCGACTTCATCCTCTTCGAGACGCAACGCAGCCGCGACGACCTCGAGGCCTGCGCCCGCGGCATGCGCCGCGTGCCCGGCGTGCCCTTCGTGCTGTCGTTCGCCATCGTCGATCAGGCCCAGACCGCCCGGGGAGAGCCGGTCGAACGCATGTTGGCCCCCATGCCCGGCGATCTGCCCCAGCCGATCGCCTGGGGCATGAACTGCGGCACGGGGCCGAGCGGGCTGCTGGCGGCGGTCGAGCAGGCCGTAAAGCGCACGTCGCTTCCGCTCGTGGTCCAGCCGAACGCGGGGATGCCCAAGGAGGTCGACAACCGCACGATCTACTTCTGCTCGCCCGAGTACCTGGCCACCTACGCCATGCGATACGTGAGCCTGGGAGTTCGGGGCGTGGGCGGATGCTGCGGCACCACGCCCGAGCACGTCCGCAAGGTGGCCGAGGCGGTCAAGCCGCTGGCCCGGGCGGCCGCGGCCAGGCCCGTGGTGATGGCGCCCTGCGAGCGGGTCGAGCCGAAAGAGCCCGTTCCGCTGGCCGAGCGGTCGCGATTCGCCCGGCGCCTGGCCGAGGGCCGTTGGGTGACGAGCGTCGAGCTGCTGCCGCCGCGCGGATACGACCTGGGGCCCACGGTCGGCAAGACGCGAATCCTGCACCAGCGCGGCGTGCATGCGATCAACATCCCCGACGGTCCTCGGGCCAGCGCCCGCATCTCGCCGCTCGTCACGGCCGAGCGGATCCAGCGCGAGGTGGGCATCGAGGTCATCCTGCACTTCTGCTGCCGCGACCGGAACCTCATCGGCATGCAGGCCGATCTGTTGGCCTGCGCGGCCTGCGACGTGCACAACATCCTATTCGTGACGGGCGATCCGCCCAAGCTGGGCAACTATCCGCACGCCACGGGCGTGTTCGACACCGACTCGATCGGCATGGTGGCCGTGCAGCGGGGCCTCAACCGGGGCATCGACCTCGGGGGCCAGGCGATCGACCCGCCCACCCGAGCCCTCATCGGCGTGGGCCTTGACCCGACCGCCCTCGACCGCCGGCGCGAATTGGAACGCTTTCGCCGCAAGGTCGAGGCGGGCGCCGAGTTCGCCATCACCCAGCCCGTGTTCGATCCCGAGGCCCTGCTGCGATTCCTCGACGAAGTGGCCGATTGCGGCATTCCGATCGTCGCGGGCATCTGGCCGTTGGCGAGCTATCGCAACGCCCTATTCTTGCAGAACGAGGTGCCGGGCGTCGACATTCCCGAGCCGACCATGCGCCGCATGGAATCGGTCGAAAGCCGCGACGACCAGCTTGCCATGGGCGTCGCAATCGCCCGCGAATCGGTCGAGCACGTGCGCGACCGCGTGGCGGGCATCCAGGCGAGCGCCCCCTTCGGCAACGTGGCCACCGCCCTGGCCGTGATCGACGGTTGGGAAGGTTGACTCCTTCCCCACGCGTTCCCACGCTTGCCCGCTCGTTCCCACGCCTCCGCGTGGGAACGCACCTCTTGGCCGCTTCGCGGCGCTTGGAGGGGCGCAAAGCGTCGAAGCCTTCGGTTCCCACGCCGGAGCGTGGGAACCCGAGGGCGAACCGGTCGGGATCGCTTCGTCCCCACCTTGAAATTCGCGCTCGGGTGGATCCTGCGTGTCATGGGGCCGAGTTTCAAGTAGTGATAGGCTCCACCGCGCTGACCAGCGAACCGGATCCGAGCACACTTTGTCATGCTTCCTCCCATGTCGGTCAGGTATTGTGGCCTTTGGCTCGGCAAGTGGAGCCACCGGCAGTCGTACCCGGACCAGCCAGTCTGCCGAACGGGTGTCGCTCCCGGCGGTCGGAGCTTGTGCAGCTCCGCTGAGCACGGGCCCGGTGAGCCGTCAAGTTGAACCCGCGATCTCGACGTTGGAAGCTGAATTGTCGAAGACCCAAAGACCACGGGGTGGGAGTCAAGCCCAACCTGCTCGGCTTGAAAGACCGATGACCTCACCCGAAGTCGAACGGGCCGCGTTGCGCGCCTACGCCGAGTGCGAAGTGGACCAGAGGGCGCTCGAATCGTGCGTCTCCTGGTTTTCGGCCAGGCGCTATGCCGTCTCCGTTACCGGCCCAACTGGTCATGGGGGGGCACGAAAAAAGCCCGATGTCGCTTGTGACACCGGGCTTTGGTCGTCCGAAGGTGCAGCCAAGTGTCACAAGCGCAAAGGATGCCCGCGCAGCGCATTTGCCCAATCATCGGCCATGCGCCCTTGGCATCGCGGCTCGGCGGTAAAACTTGACCACAACGAAATCATCGGTCCTCTTGCTTGGTTCGGAGGCGCAGACGCCCCGGACGAACAACGCGCCCGGGCGTCCCGTACCCTCTCTATCGCCGATAGACGCCCAAGCCCCTCAGAGAGTTCGCATTTTTTTTCGTTTTGGCACTCCCCGCGTTCGATGCGGTCGCCTATTGCCAAGAAACGACAGAACCCCCTGCCAAGCAAGGGGTTCGGCACGTTGCGGCCCCGGTGGGCAATCATGGGCCGGAATCATCAGTGGCGGGGACAGGATTTGAACCTGCGACCTCGAGGTTATGAGCCTCGCGAGCTACCGGACTGCTCCACCCCGCGTCATGGTGGGCTGAGCGAAGGGGTCCGCTCAGCCGATTTTGTACGTCCCTATTCTATCACGCTTTCGGCTGAGGTCGAGGCCAACGCGAGTTTTTTTGGCATCGCGATGAACGCGGCGGCGCGGGCTCCTGGGAAGGCGACGGCACGCGTGCGCGGCGATTGCGCACTTGCGGCTGCAACCCTTTTCTCATCAACTACTTGGTTCGCGGGTCGCCTTCCGTCGCGCTGGCGGGTTTTCGAACGACGAGATATAATCGTAGGTAGCACCTCGATCGATTCTCTTCCAGGGTTGTGCTGGGCGGAGGTCCTCCAGCCGGCCATTCGAGGGGAGGCCATGCATGGCGGCTCCAAACCCCGACTCGCGGCAAGCACGACCCCCCGACCCATCGGCGGCCGCGTCGGGACGGCCCACCCCCCCGATCGGTGCGGTTCGTCCGATCGGTCCTCCGCCCCAGAATAGCCATGCCGCGGGCGCGAGCGCCCCCGCACGTCCTGCCCAGGGGCACGAGTATCTTTGCGGCCAGCCTCCCGTTCCGTCTGAGCACGTGGGCGACGTTCCTCCTCTCGCGCAGCCGCCGCCACGGCCGGCGGTGCAGGGTCCGCCGCCGCCGGTGAGCCATCCCCCGGCAGCTCAGCCGCACCCGCAGGCTGCGCCTGGGCCGGCGCCAGTCGATCCGACGGCGATGCCCGTGTTACGGGAACCGGCCCCGGCGACTGCCGCACCCAAGGGCCGGAAAGCCCGAAAGGCCCGGCGCGGCCGGCACGAGGCGAAGGAAGACGACCGAGAGAAGAACGACCGCGACGAGATCGCCGACGCGGCGATTCGGCACGCCCCACCCTGGTTGGTCAGCGCGGTCGTCCACATGGCCTTGATGATCGTTCTCGGGCTGATCATGTTGCCCCAGATCGGAGGAAACCAGATCGAGCTGCAGTCGATCTGGGCCGAGAAGCTGGGCGATCAGTTGGAGTTCGACTCGCCTTTTGCCGGCCTGGACCCGACGAAGCTCGACGATCCGATCTATGCGAAGGACGAGTTGCCGGTCGAGGACCCCTTTGCCGCGCCTCCCGAGGTCGAGATCGTTCCCGACGGCTGGAACGCGACCAGCCAGATCGACTCGCTTCAGATCGGCGTGGCCCTCGAGGGTCGCCAGAAGGGCATGAAGGAGGCCTTGCTGGGGCGATATGGGGGGACCGCACTGACGGAACAGGCCGTGGAACAGGGCCTGTTGTGGCTCGCCCGCAACCAGAGGAAAGACGGCTCGTGGAGCCTCAAGGGCCCCTATACGGGCGGAGCCGTGACCGAAGACAATCCGGTAGCGGCCACGGCGATGGCGCTGTTGGCCTTTCAGGGCGCCGGCAACACGCACCTCGAGGGCTCCTTCAAGTCGAACGTCGCCCGGGGCTGGAACTGGCTGCTCAAGCAGCAGGACAGCGCAGGCAACTTCTACCACGCGGGGCCGTCGACGCACATTTTCTACGCGAACGGGCAGTGCGGCATCGCGATCTGCGAGCTGTACGCCATGTCGAAAGACGCGAAGCTCCGCGAGCCGGCCGAGAAGGCGATCGGCTACCTGATCCGCTGCCAGGGGCCCGCCGGGGGCTGGCGCTACAGCCCCGGCGGCGACAGCGACGTCTCGGTGACCGGCTGGATCGTGATGGCCCTCCAGAGCGCGCGCATGGCGGGGCTCGAGGTGCCCTCCGAGGTGTTCGGCAAGATCGGGCGGTTTCTCGACACGGTGGCCCACCACGACGGCTCGCAATACGGCTACCGGCCCTTCGAGAACGAGCCGCGGCTTTCGATGACGGCCGAGGCGCTTCTGTGCCGCCAGTATCTCGGCTGGGCGCGAAACGACAAGCGCCTCGTCGAGGGGGTCAGGCACATCACCGAGAACCTCATCGACTACGAGCAGGCCGACGAGTATTACTGGTACTATGCCACGCAGGTCTGCCACCACATGGAAGGCGAGCACTGGAAGAAGTGGAACGGCGTCATGCGGCAGGCGATTCCCGAGAAACAAGTCAAACGGGGGCGCGAGGCCGGCAGTTGGGACCCGGGCC
>Ga0334901_1001739_pt1 | contig 21322 bp, 19 predicted proteins | sample GraSluR3_MG_3_FD_207216 | JGI IMG/M metagenome (GOLD analysis project Ga0334901, IMG submission 207216) | Sludge microbial communities from methane-producing bioreactor in Wageningen University, Netherlands - Granular Sludge_15_08-R3 | ecosystem: Engineered > Bioreactor > Anaerobic >... | reverse complement strand
GGATCCTCTGTTCTTCAGGGAAGTGAAGAACTGCAGCCATCTCCGTTTCAGTATTTCCACGAGCACCGGCATAGGTCATTGCCAGGGCAGAAGAGATAGAGAATGGTGAAAAAAAGCTGTTTTCTTCTCCTGTCAGTGGCAGAACATCAAAAGTGAACTCGTTAATACTGTGTGATACCATCTCAGTAGAGACATTGAATGATTCGTCTGAAACGGCGCAACTGGCAACAATCATGGCTACAATCAATAAGCCGATAAATTTCATAATAGTACTCCTTGTCTGTTTATTTCTTTTTTTCGATTCTGATTTCAATGCTATCTCTGTTATTTCCCATCTTCAATCACTCTCTTGATAAAAGAGTTGGTCTCCGGTACTCTGAAGAATAGATAGCGATAATTGACTTCAGGTTCAATAATAATCATCTCCTGTTGCAGCTTTCTGTCAACATTGGATTCGCCCCAATTATATGCTGCCAGGGCTAAAGATGCATTACTTCTATATTTTTTCAATAGATATTTAAAATATTGGGCGGAGATATGTAGATTCGTCGGAGGAAACCATAAGGAACCATGAATATAGTTTTTGCTGATATATCTTGCTGTACTCACCTTAACCTGCCCCAACCCTATTGCTTTGTTTCGTGAATAAGCTAGCGTTCGGAAAGAGCTTTCAGCAGCAATCATACTGTAGAATAGATCGTTATCAATACCATGAATAGAGGCTGTTACAAGGGTCATCAGTCTGGCTGAGAGTGGATTGTAAATCAGTATTAGTACTACCATCAGCCAGAACAACCAGAATACCAGCCCCTTTTTCCGTTTCATCAAGCTAACCTTTTTCTGACTCTAAAGAGATTCTCTTTGAATTTTTTGTTCTCAGGTTCCAGTTGGTATGCTCTTTGAAAATAGGTCAGTGCCTTTTTCGGCTCATTTTTCAACATCAGGTAAAACGTGCCGATATTATTCTGTATATAGGGGTTCTCAGGATCCAGTTTCTCTGCCTTCAGAAGAAGGTTCAGAGCTCTGTCACATTCTTTCTTTTCCAGTAATACTTGAGCTTCGTTGAGCAGTTCTTTTGCTCTGATATAATTTTCACGCTTTTCCGGGTTTTCCAACCTCTTGAGATACTTTTTGTAGTTCTGATTCGCAGGGTATAATCTCACCAGACTGGCCATCAACTCACGTGCTTTTTCCCATTCTCTTTTCTGCATATACAGCTCTGTCAGGGTCAATGAGGCGAGTTCATTACCCGGGTGGGCAGAGAGAATTTTCTCCAGGTACCCTTCTGCTTCATCGTATCTTTTCATAGTCAAAAGACAGAGGGCAAAAGTATAGATATTGGAAGGACTGTCTTCAAGCATCAGAGCTTTCTCGAGATAAGGATATGCCTTATTTATTCTACCTCTGACAAGCAAGTTCTGCCCCTTTTTTCGATAGTAATTCATACGGATATTCTCGAATAGAGATAACATTCAAACCTCACGTAACTCACTGATAAATCTTATTAACCAAATTTGATTGCTTCATTATTATGCTATTTCACCTCTCTATTCATTAGAGATTTTCTTAACATATTCAGAAGATAGAGAGTTGCTCTCTCTCTCACACTCTCCCTGTCACCAGGAAATACACTTGTATCCGTTTCAATCGTTCCCCGGTAAAAGACTGCAAATGAGACAGTTCCAACCGGCTTCGATTCAGTGCCTCCCTCAGGCCCGGCTATGCCGGTAACTGAGATGCCGATATCTGACTTGAATACTCTGCTTACACCAAGAGCCATTTCCTCTGCTGTGCTTTCACTTACAGCTCCAGATTCAATCAGGGTGGTTTCATGAACGCCGAGCAATTCCCGCTTAGCCTGGTTGCTGTAGGCAACAACCCCTCCCTGAAAGTACTCGGATGTTCCAGGAATATCAGTCAGTACCTTCTGTATGAGTCCACCAGTACACGATTCGGCTACTGCCAGAGTTAACCCACTCTCTACCATCAAGTTATAAACTAAACGGGGCAATGTCTCGTCATCCCTGCCCCACACATAAGGAGCAATCCTATCATAGAGCCGGTCAAAGATAGTATCAACAGCGAAACTATCCTGGCCGGAAATGTGAAGATCTATCTGCCCTATCAGTGGCAGAAAGGCCAGATTTACTCCATCGGTAATCTCAATATCATTGGTCATTTCTGCCAGTTTTGATTCCGGAATGCCTGTTGTGTGTATTCTTCTTATACGTAAAGACGGAACGCCGTACCTTTCCTTTAAGATTGGCTTGATGGACTGGCTAAACAGGCCTTGCATTTCAACAGGAACCCCGGGCATTACAATAATCAGCACATCTCCCTGTTCGTAGAGGAGCCCCGGCGCTTTTCCAAGTCGATTGTTCAAAGGAACAAACCCTTCTGGAACTTCAGCCTGACATCGGTTAGTCTTCGGAGCTTCCATTCCTCTCTGAGCGAATCTGGAGACAATGCCTTGCCATATCGCTTCATTAAAAATCATTTTTTTATCGAAATTAACTGCAATACTCTTCTTGGTAACATCATCATTGGTAGGACCTATACCCCCGGTTGTTATAATCAGATCATACTTCTGCATACATTCTTTCAACGTCCTGGCAATCTCCTGCTCGTCGTCTTTGATGACAACAGAACAACTGAGAGGAATCCCCAGTTTGCCTAACTCCTGGCCCAGATAAGCCAGATTGGTATTCAGGGTATTTCCTGCCAGTAGTTCGTTACCTATACAGATGAGTGCACTCTTTATCATCAGGAAATCTCATTTAGATCTCACAAGCTTTGATATTGAAGGAACCTGTGATTATCATGAGCTTTTCAAAAATCACTCTTTGATCTTTTTTTTGATCTTCTTCTCAGACCATTTCAGTGGTTTCTTATTATGATGAACCTTTTCTGTTTTTCTGTCCGGATCAAATTGTTCTTCTCTGCTCATCTCCCGTTCTCTTGCTGTTTGACGTTCGTTCGCCCTCTCATGCTCATCTCTGTGAGGTGAGATGGTGTAATAACGGTCTTCAAACGCAATATTGTCTCCTACCCTCAATAATCTACGCCGTGCAAACTCTTTCTCTCCATTGACCCAGATCTTTCCGTCTTTGATCATGAAACGGATCTGCTGATAGTCTTCATGTGCTGAAACAGCTTTTAAAAAAGACTCAAGTGTTATCTCGTCATCATGTTTATTTAATCTGAACCTCATTTATCTCCCTGCCTCTCTATAGTTTTGAACCAATAGTGACACATCTAATGATCAGTAGTTCTTAGCAAAATAAACCCTCTGGTTGCTCTTCTTGCCACAGAGGATACAAGTTCCCTCTTCACGCTCACCTTCCAGAGGAATACAGCGTATCGTAACCTTCAGATCCTCTTTGATCTTCTCCTCGCATTCGTCCTCTCCACACCAGTGGGAATAGGCAAAACCTCCATGTATTTCCGGTTTTTCCTTGTTTTTCGGGGTGAAAAATCGGTAGAACTCATCTTTACTATCGATCTTCACCGTATTCTCTTTACGGAAGGCCAGGGCTCTGTCGTAAAAATCCTGCTGGATCTCATCGAGATAAGAGATAATGTTCTCGACAAATTCCTCTCTGGGAATCGAAACCTTATCTCTGGGGGATCTGTTTCTTCGACCCATAAAAACAGCTTTATTCTTCACATCACGAGGGCCGATCTCCAATCTCACAGGGATACCTTTCTTGATCCACTGCCAGTTTTTCTCGCCCCCGTTCATATCACGGGTGTCGTATTCAACAATAAGCTTTCTCTCATGATATCTCAGGTCTTTCAACTCATTAAGTAATTCCTGGATATAGTTATCCACCAGTCTTTGATCTTCCTCATTACGATATATAGGGATAATGGCAATATGAGCTGGAGCAATTCTCGGTGGAAGTACGAGTCCATCATCATCACTATGTGCCATTATAAGCGCTCCTATCATTCTTGTAGATACTCCCCAGGAGGTTGTCCAGGCGTATTCTTCCCGCCCCTCTTTATTTTGGTATTTTATCTCTGAAGAGCGGGCAAAATTCTGACCGAGAAAATGAGAAGTTCCAGACTGAAGAGCTTTTCTGTCCTGCATCATAGCTTCGATACAGAAAGTTTGTACAGCACCGGGAAACCTCTCACCGGCAGTCTTCTCACCCTTTATTACTGGAATGGCAAGATATCTTTCGGCAAATTCAGCATAGATATCAAGCATCCTGTAAGTCTCTTCTTCAGCCTCTTCCCTGCTGGAATGAACAGTATGTCCCTCCTGCCAGAGAAACTCGGTAGTACGAAGAAAAAGCCTGGTTCGGAGTTCCCATCTCACTACATTCGCCCATTGATTGATCAAAAGTGGCAGGTCACGATAGGAACTGATCCAACGACTGAAAGAAGCACCAATGATCGTCTCACTGGTTGGCCTGACAATTAACGGCTCGGTTAACTCCCCTGCTGCTTTCAGACCACCCTCTCCATCGTCTTCCAGACGGCTGTGTGTTACTACTGCACACTCTTTGGCAAAACCTTCGACATGTTCAGCCTCTTTCTCGAAAAAACTCTTGGGTATAAATATCGGGAAATAGGCATTCCGGTGCCCTGTCTCCTTAAACATATTATCCAGATTATGCTGAATATTCTCCCAGATCGCATAACCCCACGGCTTGATAACCATGCAGCCTCGAACGTCACTCGTCTCAGCAAGATCTGCTGCCCTGATTACCTGCTGATACCATTGAGGATAATCTTCCTCCCGTGTAGGTGTTATCGCACTCTTTACCTTATTTGACATCCTTTCCTATCTCCTTATTCAATTTGTAGATCGTGTCTCATCAAGATAGAAATAATTTCTCAGAAGGCTTAATTGTCAATGTTTTTACCCGGAAAGTCCACTGATACGCTGTATAGCTCCTTCCAGCTCGAAAATCAGAGACCACTGATCATTCAATAACTGATCTGACCTGGTAAAATCGAAGTAACAGATAAAGTTCTATCTAACGGTTTTCAATAGGATTAGACACACGCCGCTTCATTGAGAATGAGAATAATTCTCAATTAAAGCTTGACAGGCTGAGCGGGTTGAAAAGACTGCGACATGAATGGATTATGGGTTAGACAGGAGCAGGATAATGAGAGAGTATAAAGAAGTTTTTCTGAAGTATTTATGTTCAGAGGGGATGAAGATGACCCGAACCCGTGAAGCTATCCTTGACGCTGTATTTGTAACCCATTCGCATTTCGATGTTGAAGATCTTTATCAACAACTCCGTAGATCCAAGAAACTGGTTTCCCGGGCAACGATCTACCGAACTCTTCCCTATCTTCTGGAAGCTGGCCTGATCAGAAGGTCTATGTGTTCGGATCACAAAGAGGAATACGAACATATCTATGGCCATCCCAATCATCTGCATCTCTTATGTGTATCGTGCGGGAAGATTCTTGAGCAGGCAGATAATGAGTTGGAACAGGTTTTACTCCGAATAGCGAGCCAGCATGGATTTACTCTTGATGATTATGTTGTGAGTTTAAAGGGGCATTGTGCAGACTGCAGGAACAAATCAAACAAGGATAACGACAAAGGAGAGAGATGAAGAATTTTAAGATAGCTTTAGTAGGAAATCCTAACAGTGGCAAGACGACACTTTTCAATGCCTTAACAGGATTCAAACAGCGAGTAGGTAACTGGCCTGGTGTGACAGTAGAGAAAAAGAAAGGTAGTTTTACCCACCGTTCTCATAAGGTTGAAATTGTTGACCTCCCTGGTATCTATTCCTTCTCAACCCAATCTCTCGATGAGAAGATAGCACGTGAATATGTTTTGAACAATCAAGCTGATATTGTAGTCAATATAATCGATGCGACGAATCTGGAGCGGAGCCTTTATCTGACAACTCAGATAATAGAGATGAAGCGTCCTCTGATAGTAGCTCTCAACATGCTGGATATTGCCAGACAGAGACGATTAAAGATTGAGATCGAACATCTGGCCAAACACCTCGGGTGTCCGGTAGTACCAATAGTAGCGAGTAAGAAGCGTGGTATTGATGATCTGAAGGATACGATCATAGATTCAGTCGAAAAGATGAATCTATCACAGACCAGGGTGTTTTATGATTCCGTAGTCGAAGAGATCATTACAGGACTGCAGCAAAAAGCAGAACCCTATGCTGAGGAGCGTGGTGTTGACAGTCGCTGGCTGGCTATCAAGCTTCTGGAGAACGATCCCCTGGCAGTTGAGATCACTGAAGGTAATCTGTCAGAACAGGTAACCCATGATACCAATCGGATAAAGAAGCATACAGGACATGAAGCCGACATAGTTGTTCTAGACGGGCGTTACGGCTTTATTAATGGACTGACAAAGGATGTGATTCAAAAAGAGGGATATTTCCAGAAGAGTTTAACCGATTTTATAGACCAGATCGTTCTGAATCGTTTCTTCGGTGTCCCGATTTTTCTGGCTATCATGTATCTTGTGTTCATAATTACAGTCCGGTTTGGCGAGCCTTTCATCGAGTTTTTCGACATCTTATTTGGAACTATATTTGTCGATGGGCTGGCAGCTTTACTCGCTTCGATCAATACCCCAACCTGGCTGATTTCTATACTGGCTCACGGAATAGGGAACGGGATAACTACCGTATCGACCTTTATCCCGCCTATCTTCTTTATCTTCTTCTTCCTCTCTATTCTTGAAGATTCGGGATATATCTCGCGAGCTGCTTTTGTAATGGACCGGTTCATGCGGTATATCGGACTTCCGGGAAAGGCATTCATCCCCATGCTGGTCGGGTTCGGGTGTAATGTCCCGGCAATAATGGCTACGAGAACACTGGACAATGAAAATGACCGGATATTGACCATCCTGATCAATCCTTTCATGTCATGTGGAGCGAAATTACCGGTTTATGCACTCTTTGCAGCAATCTTCTTTCCCGTAACTGGTGGCAGAATCATCTTTATTCTCTACCTGACAGGCATTCTTCTTGCAGTATTCACAGGTTTTATTTTCAAGAATACACTCTTTAGAGGAGAGACATCGACCTTTGTCATGGAGTTACCACTCTATCATCTTCCCACTATCAACGGAATTATGATGCATACCTGGAGAAGATTGAAGAGCTTTCTGCTTCGTGCTGGCAAGATAATCATCCTGGCAGTAATTGTCCTCTCTTTTATCAGTTCTATCGGGACAGACGGAAGATTTCGTCTGGAAGAATCGGAAAAATCTATTCTCAGTGCTACCGGAAGGTTTCTCACCCCCCTCTTCTCTCCGATGGGTATCAGCCGTGATAACTGGCCTGCAACAGTCGGACTCTTTACAGGAGTTTTTGCCAAGGAGGTTATTATCGGAACACTCGATACGATCTATGGTTCTCTGGTCGGAATAGAGGAGGAAGAAGAGGAGGAGTTCAAATTCTGGAATGGCATCAGGGAGGCTTTTCAAGCTATACCGGCCGGTTTTGCAGGTGAAGAGGAGGAAGAGGAGATCCGGACCGAAAGTGAAATGGTCAGGCGATTCGGCGGGAGAAACAATGCCTTTGCTTATCTCCTGTTTGTCCTGATATATCTCCCCTGTGTTGCTGCTATTGGTGCCATATATCGGGAGACTAATCTCAAGTGGACACTGTTTGCCGCGCTATATCTGACTATTCTGGCCTGGATCGTCGCGACGATTTTCTATCAATTCAGTATCTTCTGGCATAACCCAGCTAATGCTGCGGGCTGGATCGCATTCAGTATAGGTCTGTATGTTATATTCTACTTCATATTACGTTTTATTGGTAAACAAAAGGAGAAAAAGAGGCTATAAATGAACTTCAATCGCAAGAAAGGAAAAGGCAGACCCTCACTATTCAGAAAAGACCCGGATAACTGCGGATTAAATTGCCAGAGGAAACACAGGCATCGCTTTGGCAAGAATACCGCCGACTGGAACAACTTAGCCAGGCCCGATGTAGTCCTGACCGACTGTCCTGCCGGATCACTCTGTATGATCATGCATAATCCGCACAAGATGACCAAAGAGATAGGGGTGAATCCTGGAAAGACAATTGCCGTCTTTAAAAATGAACCTGCCGATTCTAATATGATAATATGTCTGGATAACACGAGATATATAATTGCCAAGTCTATCGCCAGAGGTATACTGGTTAAAACTCACAGTGAGGATGAACCTGTAGATTGTGAGCAGGTTTCGGTAGTAAAAGAATAAGTCGTCTTCCCTGGAAGGAACAATATACAAGGTGATCGTGATGATACCCGAATTACTGGCTGTACTCAAGGAGCATAGACGAATCTCCCTTACCGAGATAAGCATTCTGGTAAAGCTACCTGAAGAGGTAGTCGAACAGATAATGGAACAACTGGTTAGTAAGCAGCGGGTTAGAAAGGAGACGATTCGCTGCCAGGGTTGTATGAAAGACTGTCTGAGTTGTGTAAAACGGGGTGATTTGATTTTCTATGAGAGTAGAGAACCGACAACTTCGTAACCCATATCGGGAGTTACATCCCTATCCCACTTTTGTCCCTCCGACAGCGTCCAGGTTGATTGTTGGTAGTTTCCCTCCTATCAAGCTTACCCGTCAGCTTGTGGATGATGGAGGAGATAATATTATCAGAATCTATAACAGCTACCTGAAACGACATCCTAAAACAGAAAAGGACATTGACTTCTATTACGGGAGTGAAAAGAACTATTTCTGGAAGCTCTTTGCCGATTTACACGAGACTACACTTCCCGACCTGAAAAGCATTAAGAATCTACTGACGGCGACTGATACAGCAATCACCGATATCTTCGAGATATGTATAAGAAAACTCTACGATAAACAGAGAAAGAAACTTGTTCTACCCTCAGTAGCTTTGAGTAAAAATTATGATACTAACCTTGCAGTCAGTTCCGGTGACAGCTCTCTATATCCCCTCAGATTAAGAGATATTCCGGCTATCTTGAAAGATAACAGAGGGATAGAATGTTTGATATTTACGAGTAATCTCGTTGCATCTCTGTTCAGAAAGAATTACACGATATCTGACCATTTCGGTCGAAACGGCGATACCTATCTTACTCCCGACAGGAGAAAGATCAAGATAGTCCTCATTCCCTCCCCTTCAGGAGCGGCCAATATCAGTATCGGCAATAAAGCCGAATACAGGAAAAGAAGAGAAGCTGACCCCCAATACAACACATACCAATACCGTTTAGAGATTTATCAAAAGGTTCTGGTCGGATAGAGAAATAAAGAGTCAGCCAGAGCAGGTCTTGATAAACGGTTCCCGTTCTGAGCTGACAGACTGAAAAGTCAATTCAGAAACAGGGTAGTGTCTGTTTAAATCTACCTTTTTTCTCTCAGGAGAGCAACAGCATAACTCGCCACACCATCTCCTGAGCCACTGACACCAAGACCCTCTTCGGTTGTCGCCTTGACTGATACATTACCTATATCCGTGTTAAGATCTTCTGCTATCCGGGCTCGCATAGAGCTGATATATGGTGCGATTCTCGGTTCCTGAAGACAGACAGTACTATCGATATTCCCGATCTGATAACCATTTTCTCGGATCAATTCGCTTACCTCTCTCAATAACTTTCGGCTTTCTATGTTCCTGAATTTATCCTCAGTATCGGGATAGAGGCATCCGATATCTCCGAGAGCAAGAGCACCGAGCAGGGCATCAATGATGGCATGCAGGAGAACATCAGCATCGGAATGGCCTGCCAGGCCTTTAAAGTAAGGAATTTCAACACCACCCAGAATGAGCTTTCTTCCTTTTGACAACCTGTGTACATCATAACCGAAACCGATTCTCATATTAATCCACCGTTATAGATTTAGAAACATTCTTTGGCACATCGGGATGAACGCCGTGATCCATCATACCAAGCCGGTCGAGATATTTCATCTTCTTGATACTCATCTTGAGTGCGAGCAACTGCAGCACTATGGTAGCTGAAAAAGCTGTCATTAATGTATCACCTGTCTTCGGTAAAATAATGTATCCGGATCCGTAGTATGTAGAATCATTATGGGGATTCTTTCTGGCATTTTCAAACAACCTGTCGTTCTCCTCAGCAATAACAAAGGTATCGGCACCTCTGATCTTGTGAGTGTTGATCTGTGAGATTGTCAGATTGATATCTCTCTCCTCTGGTCCCGTGATATAAATTAAAGGATAGGTTCGGAAGAGCGGTAGAAAGATGTTATAGTCCTGAACGATTTCTTTGAAGAGATCGGTTGCTTCTTTGGAAAAATGGAAGGGAAAGGTCTTGTCAAAGATATACTTCATCAATGCTTTGGTTACCTCTCGCCTCATTTCATAAGGGATCTTCCTTCTGCTGCCCAGAGCCTCTACCCGGTCAGAAATCTGTTCTGTATACTTGATCATCGCCTTGATATTCTTTAACCCGAAGACCGTGTTTTTCCCCAGAATCGTGTTCGGACCGTGCTTGAACTCCGAACCTTCCTGACCCTCTGTATGGTTGAGAACTGTCTCCCTTACTTTCAGAGCACCCTCTTTGGCTACTCCCACAAGCCTCGTAGCCAGGATATGGATCGAAGGCTCCATATAGATCTTCCCGGCAACATAATCGATCTGATCTTTTGTCGATTCTATCGTCTCTCTTATCAATAATGGAATGTCTCGGAAGAATTTCCGGTACTTGATAAAATTCCGGGAAGTCAGATTTGCCTTTTCACAATTCCGTAACTCCCCTTTCTTGATCATCTGCTGCTTCATCTCTGCCGTCCTGATCGCCAGATAATAGAAGAGGGTTATCTGATTGATGAAACTCTTCGTTGCTGGAACAGCTATCTCCTGGCCGCAAAAGATTGGAATAGATACATCGCTCTTCTCCTGGCCGAGAGTGGAATTTACATTGTTGACCAGAACAATCGTATTGATCGTCACCGGCAATTTGTCTATATCATTGAATATGTCTATCAGATCCTTCGTCTCGCCACTCTGTGAAACGCCAATTACCACATCGTTCTCCTGAAGACATTTACTATACTGCCCGCGGAATTCGCCCGGCAGGACAGGGATTATCTCAACTCCTGCTATCTCGTTGAAGAACATGGCACCAACCTTTGTAGCATTGAAAGATGTACCACAGGACATTGTATAGATATTACGGCTGTTGCGAAGTGTATTACCAACGAGTTCGGTAAACTCCTTGATCTTCTCTTCAAAGTTCTTATAGTCATCGTATTCAGTTACCGAATCAAGCGCTTTACTGACCAGGATCCGCTTCTTGTCAAACTCCTTGCCGATCAGGTCAATGAATATATTCTTTTCACTTGAGAAAAAGTATTTCCGTTCGAAATCCTCTTTTACAAGCTCATCGTAAATCGGGGTATAATACTCTTTGATCTTGTCGAGAAACTGGTCGGATTGCTTCTGGGAGATGAATCTATCGAAGAGTTTCTGTTGTCTGGGAAATTCCTCCTCGCCGAGTATCTTCTCTGAGAGTTCCTCAAAGAGTTTACGCAACTTGTGCTTCTTCAAAAAGGCGAGCATTCGCCTCCCCGTATTAGAACCTCCATTGATGATCTTTACCAGACGTCCGGTCGTTTCGATCTCCGCATTGATCTCCTGCTCCATAAAGTATTCATATTCGGGAAGAAGTTCAGTATCTTCAACTCTCAACTTTGATCTTACCGGCTTCGTATCAATTATATCACCTTTACCATACGAGAGATGAGGCTTGTTCAATTTTCTGAAACAGAGATCTTTGAAGGCAAAAATCTTGTAAGAATCGGCACTGAATTCGATAAAAGAACCCTCTTTCAGGTCAACGAGATATTTGGTAAATTTCAAGACCGCAGTCAGATCTGATGAGACAAGTGAGAAACGGTTTTCCTTCTCCAGTGTCCCTGTACCAAAATATAGAGAGCTACCCGCCTTGATACCATAGGTCAGTTCTGTAACAGGGTCCACTATCACAGCAGCATAAGAACCGATCATCGTTTCAGCAGCAGAGACGATCGCCCGGCGTAAACACCCCTTCCTTGTCTCCAGATCGACCTTCTTGTCCGGTGACTTCTTCTCAAGTTCTATGTCGAAGTAATGCTCCACCGTATGAACAAGCATCTCACCGTCATTATCTGAGAGTACCTTATGCCCCTGATTAAGAAGAAAGTTCTTTAACTGTGGAGTATTGGTGATATTTCCATTATGTGCTCCGTAGAGATGTACCTTACAATTCACTTCGTGAGGCTGGGCATTGACCTTGTCTACCTGGCCGAACGTCGCCCAGCGAACCTGTCCACAAAATAACTTTCCCTTCTGCTTGTTGATCTGCAAGGTTTCGATCAGGGTACTGGGTGCCCCTACGTCCTTCATCCCAATAATCTTCTTCTTATCGTCCTGAAAAACAGCACCTGTTGAATCATAACCCCTATATTCCAGGGATTTTAACAAAACAGAAGCATATTCTCCCAGGCGTGGTGAAACCTTAACAAGGCTGAGGCCGAGAACACCACAACCCACGCCAAAGATAGGAATGGGTATTCTTATTCTATCCACTCGGGATGTAATGAGACATAATAGTTTTACGAACTTTTTGATCATAATGATAACCTTTTCTCTATATCTTCATATTTTCGGGATAAAGAGCATCTCTCCTTCCTTTCTTTATTCATAATCTCTTATTGATCAGGAGTTTTACGAACTCATAATCGGCAGGTTCGGTAAGCTTAATGTTATAGGCTGAGGATTCGGCAATATAGACCGGATAGCCATAATATTCCAGAATACCGGCATCATCTGTAAAAACCTTCTTATCTGTGACAGCTCTTTTATGTGCTTCGATAATCAAATCATAAGCAAACACCTGTGGGGTGAAAACTTCATAAAGCGATGTTCTCGGTATTGTTCCTACTACGATATTATCTTTCACCTCTTTGATCGTATTCCTGATTTTATGCCCTGGAATAACCACTTTATGCCTGGATGCGAGTTTCAGCAGTTGAGTAATCTCTTCCAGGGTTATAAGAGGTCGGACACCATCGTGGATAAGAACATATTCTGTAGTCGGAGCAACAAGCGAGAGAGCATTGAAAACCGATTCCTGTCTCACCGCACCACCTCTGACAACAACGATATTCTTATCGGGGAAGTGGGTATCGAGCATCTGTTTTGTATAGCTCAGGCTGTCTTCTGGTGCTGTCACAAAGATGCTCTCTATATCAGGATGGAAATAGAAATTCTCTACAGACCAGACGAGCACAGGTTTACCGTTTATGTCCAGATACTGCTTCTTACACTTTCCTGGATAACGCTTCCCGATTCCACCTGCTGTTATGATAGCAACACTTTTCATATGCCTCGTTTTTTCCTTATTTATGAATCTCAAACTCAATATTCAAACAGAGAATCAACCTAAGTTCGTCAAGGAAAATTGGGTTTAATGGTTCTCTGCCCCCCTTTTTTGCCGAACAGGTTTGCAGAGTCCAGACAATGAAACCCGGATCGGCCTTGTAAGAGGAAAAGATAGTCTGAAAACCTGATGATACGATTTTCATTGACATTATACAGGATGTCTATTCTTTATAGGCAAAACTTGTTAATCAAGAAGTCGGATAAACTATCCGGCATTATTATGGGAGTATATGTTGTTTGACTTAAGACAGGTAATAACTGATAAACCTGATCAATTCAGGGAGTTATTCTTCAAACAATCGGCACTAACCACAACATCGAATTACCATCTAATTCAGAGAAAATCAATCTCATAAGATTATAAGGAGTTAATGATGAAGGTATTAGTTTGCTTGGTCTTGATGATGAGCTTGAGTCTGTTTTTGTCTGCTCAGGACATATCGATCAGTATGAATCCACAATACCAGTTCTATAATGTACTACCAGCCTCAAGCTTCGATTTCCAGAATCCGGCCAATCAGCCTCTCTTCTTTACTGTCACTGCCAGTAATACCACCGGCCAGCCTATCGAAGAGTTCTATCTGACCTATTCGCTCAGCTGGAACGATGAGTATTTGATAGATTTCGAAACCAGAGCAAGAAATCTCGATCCTTTGGCTGCAGATATCCCACTGATTTTCAATAACCAGGATATACTGAACGAGACAGGTTCACGTTATTTCGGAAGGCCGAACCCTTCTCTGACCCTGACAGAAATAATTGACCGTATCCCGAATTTCCGGGATGTTATTATCAATACCGGTATGCTTCCCGACGGGATCTTTATCTTCGTCGTCAGGCTGGTCGATGCCAATGGCCAGTTGTTATCAAATGATGACAGCATGGAGATCAGAGTAATGAATCCGGGTGGAATATTTCTAGTCAGTCCGGGGGTATCATTAGGCAGCACCATACCTACGGTCAGCAGTATGCCGGCCAATTTCATCTGGTCGAGTAATCTGGCTGCCAGTCCGCTTAACCCTTTCAGATTGATCATCAAGGAGTTTGACGATCCGTCGATGCTTACTCCCGATTATATCGAGACAGATGGACTCACGATTAGTGATATCGATAATCTGCAGAGTACCTATTATTCAGACTATATCCCACTCCAGGACGGCAGGTATTATGCCTGGCAGATCTCTACTGAGATCATAGACCCGACTCTGTCCATTCCACCGGAGATCAACAGCCCCTATTATGTCTTTCGCTATGAAGAGGATTCATCTTACGATCAGGAGGGGGCTATGAATGCCATCAGAATGTATCTACTCAGCTTGAATATATCCTGGGTAACCGAAATGCTGAATAACGGTTTTGACCCGAGTGGAATCATTGATTATAACGGAACTGTCTGGTCAGGGAGTGGAGCTGAGAATCTGATTTATGAATTACAGAATCGTCAGGTTATTGACGTGAAGTTAGCTGATTGACAGGAGGTAAGGATAATGAGACAGATATTACTAATCACTGTAATGCTTTTAATTTTATCAACTATCTGCCTGGCAGAATCTCCAGTCGCTCTGACCCTGAGAATGAGAGGAGATATTCTACTGTTACGTGGTGATAACGAAAGTCAATTAACAGAAGGTAAACCGCTGATTAATCAGGATATACTGAACAGTAAAGACGATTCTTTTGCTTTCATCAAATTCATTGATGACGGTGCGACACTGAGATTGTTTGCCAATACGATCCTGACGATCGATACGGACCGAGAAGATGGAAAGATGAATAAGAGCTCCTTTCTTCGCATCGGTAATGTCTTCCTCAACATCAACAGCCGTCGGGGAAATTACGAGATCGAAACCCCGACTACAGTCGCTTCTGTTAAAGGAACTGAAGGTTTCGTTGAAGCGGAAGATGACGGAACAACCTATGTAATTACGCTCAAGAGTGTTTTTGAGGTCGAGAATACAATCTCTGGCCGCAAAGCGGATGTTCCTGCTGGATATACATGTAAATCCAGTCCGAACGGCGAACTGGAGGTCTTCCCCACTGAAGAGATCAACGAAGAATGGTTGGAAGCTATAGAGGATATGCCTGAGAGCGAACGAAATCTGCTGAAGATCGAATTACTCGATCAGGACGATGAACGTAGAACTATTGAGATCGAACTGGAATAATTAAGGAGTAAGGGATGAAAGTTGCTCTGATTATCCTGCTATTGGGGATTATATTCGCTCTGAATGCCGAGCTTATTCCCCAGCATTTCCCACCGGCAGAACTGAATAGAGGGACAGAGACCATACTGCAACTCAATCTGACTGGACAATTAGACAGCATAGAAGAGATTATCTTCAACTACAGGGAGATCGGCAGACAGGATTATAAAGAGTTGAGCAAAAATCAGACAGAAATCGGAACTCAAGAGGTTTACTTCAGGTTACCCCGCATCTATCCTCCTGCTAATGGCTATGAGTATTTCTTCACAATCCGAACGGTAAATGAAACCATTACCCTCCCCGAATATCAACCACATATAAACCCTTACAGACTCTTCATCTCGACAGCAGCACAGTCTATAGGCGGCTTTATCCTGCTCAACCCGGATACAAGTATCACTGCCGAAGAAGACCTGGTTTTTGCCCTGTCGTTTTATAACCTGGAAAAAGTGATCGATCCCTCCACGATAAGAGTCTTTAAGAATGGTATGGATATAACCCGCCTTGCTACTATCTCAGCACCGCTTATCGTCTATACAGAAAGCAGGCCACGAGCCGGAAACTTCAGTTTTCAGGTCAGGGGAGTTACCCGCGACGGTAAGTTTATCGAATCGCCAACCTGGAGATATACAGTTGCAGCGAAACCGAACTTTATCGATCAGATACCCTTCGATGTGAGCGGTAGTGCCATCTTCACCTCTAATCTGCGTAATGTTTCCGGAGAGAATTCATCCACCTCAGGTAGTAGAGGGCGTAATGATGCCGGATTGCGGTTGAATCTAAATGCCAGACAGGACTGGTTCTCATTCCGGAGCAGGCTTTATCTCTCCTCTCTGGAGAGCAGTTCAAAGCAACCTGTGAATCGCTATTCATTCGGATTCTCGGTTCCCTATCTCAATCTCAACCTGCTCGACTCAACTCCGAATTACGGAACCTATCTTCTCAGTAACAAGAATATCAGAGGTGTTTCCGCTGATTTGCACTATAATAATCTGAGCCTGAAGACAACTTACGGTCAGCTTACTCGTGCAGTCGATGGTAAGGTAGTTACAGAATCTATCAATACACCAGGCACCTTCCAGCGATATACGTTTGCCAGCAAACTGGATATCGGATCCGATAACCTCTTGAAGTTCGGGCTCGGTTTTGCCAAGAGCAAGGATCGAATGGATTCACTCGCTGAAGAATATTATCTTGAGCGGCATATTACAGAGACCGATACTACTATGAGTATCTTGAGAAAGCCAAAGGATAATATTGTTCTCGGCAGCGATGTCAGGCTGGCACTCGACAATCAGAGGTTAGTCATGGGAGCCGAAATCGCAACGAGCATGTTTAATAACAACATCATCGATGGTGTCATGGACTTAGACGAAATTGAAGAATACTTCGATGTTGAGCTTCCCTTTGACCCATCATCCTTTCATAACATAATTATCATCAACAAGAATGTAGAGCCGATAATACCTAACCGTGGAAGTATGGCCTGCCGGCTTTATCTTAACTGGTTCATTGCCGGGAATTTTCTCAATCTCTCTTATTCGGAGGTTGGTGCCAGTTTTCGCTCGCTCTCTTCCGGATTCTTACAGAATGATGCCAGAATCATCAACCTCTCTGACCATGTCAGCCTGTTCAATAACCAGTTGATTCTGGATGCTGGAGTAAACTTCGTCAGGGATAACCTCTCTGATCAGAAACTGACAACCACAACCAATACGAACTGGTATCTGCAATCAATGCTCCGTCTCCGAAATTATCCCTACTTGAGAATGGGTTACAATACCAACACCTTTGCTGATGATCTCGATTCATCGGAAATCGATCAGACGGCCGGTACTTTTAATGTCGGTGCCGGATATCAGTTCGATAATCTCCCCTATTCAACTGCAATCATCGATCTCAGCATGAATATCTCCACTAACAGGGACAAAACAGAGATGGAGATCTTCGATCTGAACCGTAACAGCCTGCAACTCAATATCAACAATGTTATGCGGGAGATACCTCTGACCACGAGATTCAGCTTTATAAACACGGTCCATAAGGACGATGGTCTGAGCGGTTTCGATTCCAGATACTATCGCTCTGTCAGCTTGAGAAATCAGTATGCACTATTCGAGCAGAGGGTAAGACCCTTTTTCAATCTCAGGTTCAATACTTTCAGTGGTGATCAGGATTCACAGTTAGCCTCTTTCTACGAATTGGGGACTACTTACGTTCCTCTACCCAGAACCACTCTCAATACGAGTGTTGAGCTCTCCGATTATAAAAACAGGGATCTTTCTGAGAACGATTATTCCAGCTTAACCTGGAAGTTGAGTATCTCTCAGAGATTTTAACAAAGATTATCGAGGGTTCTAACGAGGTATTACCTCGTTGGAACCCTTTAGCAAAGATCAAGACCGGCTCTCTCAATATTGAGATTATAAATGCGCTATTCATGCGAATAAAGCATGATTATGCATATGCCTGTTCATTCTAACGATCAAATGGGGGGATCAAAATGTTTAAAAAGAAACTCCACCTGCTGATTATACCTGTTGTCATCTTTATTCTGGCACAGATCATCTATCAGACAAACTTCTGGCACTATCTGGAATACAAGGCATACGATACACTCTTCCGGATGAGAGGAAAGAAGCTGACCTCAGATGAGATCGTTATCGTAGCTATTGATGACGATACTTTCAGTTCGCTCGATATGAGATGGCCATTCCCCCGTGACCTCTACGCCCGTATGATCAGAAATCTTCAGAAGGCTGGCGCCAGACAGATAGTATTTGATATAAGCTTCACTGAAGCGTCTGACCCACTTGTTGATCAAGAGCTTATCAACGCTGCTGACGAATTTGGTAACGTAATCTTCGCCAGTAAAATGATCCACGATGTCAGGGCAGCTTACGAAGTCGTCCAACTGATCAAACCTATCCCGGAGATCAGAGAGATGGGATTTAACTGGGGCCTGGTCAACATCAGCCCCGATATCGATGGATTCATCAGACGCTACACCCTCTTTGAAGAATACGGCAACGATATCTACTTTCCTATAGGTATCGTATCACTGGCTAACCTGGAGGAATATTGCCCCGACTGGCAATCCTTTATCCGAATCGATCAGGATTATCTCCATCTCAAAGATAAGCGAATACCGAGAATAGATCATAACCGGGCCTATATTAAATATTACGGTCCACCTAAAACTTTCGAGCATTTTTCTTTCTCCAGCGTAATAGACGATAGCACCTATTTTCTCCCCGCTATCGAGACAGAAGATTTTCAGATCAATGAGTTCTATCATCTGCTGGAACGAGATGTCTTCAAAGATAAGATCGTTCTGATAGGAGCTACTGTAGATGAATTGCACGATGTTTTCCAGTCACCCTTCACTTCACAGAGACTGATGCCGGGAGTTGAGATCCATGCCAACTTCATCGAAATGATCTTGCAGGATGACTATCTTTACGAATTTTCACCCGCCTGGACCTTCCTGCTCATTCTGCTTACTGCCCTCATCTGTTACTTGATCTTTACCCATCTTAAACCGGTATTCTCCCTCTTCATTACACTTATCTTCTCCTTTGCATACCTCTTCCTCGCTTACGCTTATTTCGTTAATAAAAACCTCCTGCTCGCTATAATCCCCATACCGTTCATCATTATTGTCGTTTATCTGAGCAGCCTGGTCTTCCATTATATAAAAGCCAGCAGAGAACGGAAATTCATCAAAAAAACATTTATGCACTATATGGCACCTGAACTGGTTAACCAATTGCTCAAAAATCCAAAAACCCTCAAATACGGGGGTGACCTGCAAGAAATCACCGTGCTCTTCTCGGATATCCGCTCATTTACCGAATATACAGAAAAACATACACCAGAGGCAACTGTTAGAATCCTTCAGGAATACCTCACTGAAATGGTCGATATCATCATCCAGAACAGAGGAATTGTCGATAAATTCGTTGGCGATGAAATCATGGCTCTTTACGGTACCCCTGTTAAACTGGAAAATTCGGCTCTCGCTGCCTGTAAAACCGCTGTCCAGATGAGAATCAAGCTTAACGAACTACAGGAAAAATGGAGAAATGAGGGAAAGGATGTGTTCGAAATCGGTATCGGTATCAATACTGGACCAGCTGTCGTTGGTAACCTCGGCTCTCAACAGATATTCGACTATACCGCCATCGGTGATACAGTTAACCTCGGAGCCCGACTGGAAAATATCAATAAAGTATACAAAACTGAAAACAAAATCATCATCAGCGAACATACCCTGAAAAAGGTTGAACCTTTTGTAGATGCCAGATTCCTCGATGAAGTCAAGGTTAAAGGAAAGGATATCTCAGTGAAAATCTACGAACTGATAAATATCAAGGTTACCCCTGTTTAGCCCAGGAGTCGGATTACGCTGACTACGGTCCTCCCTAAAGGATTATCTCTTCGTTAGCTGCTGATTAAGCTTCAGAAGAAAGATCCTCTTAATCACCGGACTATATTGATTCACGAAGTTACTGGAAACGGTGATTTTCAGTGGATCTCCATTTACAACATAATTCTCCATCTCCCCTCATTCTGAAAAGACTTGACATATAACACTCCCGGGAATTAATTGAACATAAGTTCTTTTGAATGAACAATAAATGATTCGCAGAGGAGATGATGTCGAGAGCAAAAGTACTCAGGAGGCTGAACGAACTACCGGTAGTCAAGGGGTTCAGACCTTTATGGATGCGGCGTAATTATCGACAGGCCGTGACGATGTATCTGGAGGAGTATGAGGTGTTTCGCCTGATAGATTATGAAGGATTGACTCACGAGCAGGCGGCAGAGGAGATGAATGTTTCCCGGCCTACGGTAACGCGCATCTATGAGCAGGCGAGGAAGAAACTTGCTCAGGCTCTTGTAGAGGGTCGGAGCTTTTTTATCGAAGGTGGAGAGATCCAGCTCTCCGGTAAGCATTATCTCTGTGAGAAGTGCTGGCACAAATTCGTATATGAGAAGGATACGAGTGGTACACCCGTTTGTCCGATCTGTGGATCGGAACAGGTAATCGACCTGAGTGAATGTTTCATTCATGGTTGTCATCGTTGTCGCAGATGCCGATAGATTATTTCAGGAGGAAATATGGAAGAAAAGATAGCAATCCCTGTCAGTAATGGGAAATTGAGTTCACATTTTGGACAAACAGAGCAGTATGTCATCTACACGATCAGTGATGGGAGGGTAACAGAGACTGAACATGCCATACCTCCACCTCACGCATACGGTTCACATCCGAATTTTCTCAGGGAGATCGGAATCGATATCGTAATAGCTTCCGGTATGGGTCGTAAAGCTATAGCATTACTGAGTGAATTCGGAATCAGAGCAATAACAGGAATTGATAATTTATCTCCCGAGGCTATAATGGAGCACTACTTGCAGGATAATTTGGAATCGGGACCTAATCGTTGTGATCACTGATGAGAATTGCAATAGCAAGTGGTAAAGGTGGAACCGGGAAGACCACCCTCTCGGTCAATCTGGCCAGATATGCCTCGCTGAGTCGGAGGACTCTGCTGGCAGATCTCGATGTAGAAGAACCAAATAGCGGAGTTTTCATCGGTGGTAGATTGATTACCGAGAAAGAGGTATTCCGTCAGGTTCCCAGCTGGGAAGAGAAGAGATGCACGCTGTGTGGGAAGTGTTCAGAATATTGCAAGTTCAATGCTGTTTTGAAATTAGGAGGGAAGATCGTCATC
>Ga0334901_1001719_pt1 | contig 21530 bp, 12 predicted proteins | sample GraSluR3_MG_3_FD_207216 | JGI IMG/M metagenome (GOLD analysis project Ga0334901, IMG submission 207216) | Sludge microbial communities from methane-producing bioreactor in Wageningen University, Netherlands - Granular Sludge_15_08-R3 | ecosystem: Engineered > Bioreactor > Anaerobic >... | reverse complement strand
GTTTACTATCCTTTCTATTAGCTTTTCGTCCACGCTGCTGTAGTCATACTTTTTTTCCAACATCTGACCATCCTCCCTATAGATTATACTAGACGGTATTGGCGTCCTTCAACCCTTTCTTTGAATAAACTATCGAAGCGGTGGGACAGGCATTGGCGCAGGCTGCGCACTCCAGGCAGAAGCCCTTGTCTATGACGGGGTAACCGTTCCCACCGTTTGTTTTGACCGCTTCACCGGGGCAAACTCTTTCACAGACACCGCATTTTTTGCAGCCGGTCTCATCTACCCTCCAATAGTATTTTGAAACCGACCCGGTAATATTCAGCAGGGTGCCGTATGGACACAAATACCGGTGCCAGAACGAGGGTACAAAGATAAGAGTAATAGCGGTACCCAGGATCGTAAGAATGGGCAGTACCGGCAGCTTCCTCCCGGTTCTTAAAGTCATTATCATTATACCCAGAAACACTGTCAGTACTCCGTAACGCACTATTTTGTTTTTGGCCCACCCGGGAACCTCAATTCTATTAATACCCATTTTCTTATACAGCCAATCAGTTGCTTCGGTTAATGTATTAATAGGGCATATATAACCGCAGTAAAATCTCCCGAATACGGCTGCCCCAATAAGGCCAACCAGAAATACCGCCATCCAAAGCTGTATCCTTCCCATAACCATCAAAAACACAAAGGCTGCAAGGAATATAATCTGCACAGGACGTCTGTATTTTAAGGTCATTTGATTACCTCCCCGTTTAATAAATATCAAACCCATGATTAAATTATACAGGTAATCAGCAGCAGCTGCGGTAACATATGTTACCCGTAGTTGGGGGTTGTGGAGGGGCGTTGGGACGTGAAAAGGGATGGACTTAGGAAGAGAGGATACTGAAATCGAGATTTCATGCTTCTACTAAAGAATAAGCTTTCCCAGCATACCACATAATGCTAATAATACTAAACCTAAGCCTATATAAAATAGACCATTACGTGGCTTCATAGATATCACCTCCATTAAGTTATATGCGTTTGTCTGGAAGGAATATGACCTATAAGAATATTTAGTAATTGAAGTTACTAAGTGGAGGAGATTAGATATCTACCTCAAAGTGATTAATGCATTAAAAGTTTACTTTGTAATTCGATACGATAATACAAGATATATTAAAAATAGAAGGAAATAGTAATATAATGTAGAATAGTATACATGAAATTGTATGGAATATTTTGTTGTGATTGGGAAACTAAATATGCCAATGATGCTAATAATAAATCACCTCTAATTCAACGAAAATTCAAAAGATATAGTTGCAAGTCATATAACAAAATAAAGACTCTCTCGAAGGTTCATCCAGAATATCAAATGGGTAAACTCTTTCATCTATAGACCGGTATTCCCGAACAGATAGTTCGCAAACACCGGAACTATACCGGTATTCCCGAACTATTAGTTTCGTGATTATAGAAGTTAGCCGAAATACACATTATGAATGTGTGCTGGAGGGTATTCATGAATAGTAATAATATTTTATTCTTTGTTAAATTCGGTAAAAAAGATCATCTGGAACGTCTCTTGGCTGGTAATATTTATTTCTCAAATGCAGGCAAATTTCGAGAAATTGAAGAAGAACAACTCAAAAAAGGGCAAGGAGATAAGTGTGATGGTATGTTTAATGTATTAGCAGATAAAGCTGTGCTAACATCAAATAACCAGCCAGATACTTCAAGAGAGTTATTTAACCAACTATTCAATATCGATTTTGGAAAAAATGCAATGAAAGCAGTTTTCTGTATTACCGCTGGCACTAAAGAAAACTGTTCGTATTTTAAAGATGAAAGACATTACAAAATTCAATTTTGTGAAGTGCAGGCTAATACATTTAGAGAACATTTTCCAAAAGCTGACTCAGTATTACTTATAAAAAGACCGCTAGATTTTATTGAGAATGTCTATAACAACATAGGACATGCTTGTTATTGTAATAAAGTATTATATTATAAAAAGGATCATCTAACAGTAGAATTCTGTGGTTTTATCTTTGAAGAGATAAAAAAAACAAATACATCAAAAGTAAATATGCGTCAATATGTAGTGGATGAATGTAATGTATATCGCTTTTTATTATGCAAAGACAATTTTTTTAAACTACAGCAAGAGTATAGAATTGTTTTATATAAGACCAAGATCAACAGTCCGCGAGAGTTTGGAGTTTTACCTATTATAGATGGAGAAATTTATACAATAGATGATTTCTTATCTGGTGTTGAGGTGCATATATAAGAAAAAGTAATTAATGTAATTATGCAAAATAAAGAATTTATATGGCAATTCCATCCATGGAGTACTCGTTAAAAGAGGTCGGTGTACTTCGGCTAACACTGTGTTCCCACAAGGGCGCGCGGGGCAAGGGTTTGGGGCGGGCGCGCCACATCCCCCACCCCAAGTCAGGTATGACCCGGCTCGCCCGGACTTAAGAAAAGAGCTATCTAAAGCCCGGACTTCGCCTTAGGGCTGGGGGACGTCGGAAACACGGAACGTTAGACGCGATGTGATTAATTAGGAGTGATATTGATTGTCAGGAGGAGTAAAAATTCAGGTAGAAATTTTAACTGATGAAAACGGATTACTTGGACGTGAATGTCCAAAATGTAAAAAATACTTCAAAGTTAAGCCAGGGACAGGTCTTTCTAACAGCACATGCATATGTCCATATTGCCAACATAAAGCTGAAAGTGATGAGTTTTTCACCGAGGACCAAACGGAATACTTTAAATCAATTGTATTACATAAGGTTGTTAAGCCAATGCTAGATGACTGGGGGAATAAGTTAGAACAATCTTTCAAAAAAAGTTCTTTCTTAAAATTCAAGTTTAGCGGTAGAGATATTGAGTTTCCTATACAGTATTATTCAGAAAAAGATTTAGAGACTTCTGTAATATGCGATTCCTGTAATCTCAGTTATGCAATTTATGGTGTATTTGATTGTTGTCCAGACTGTGGGCGTTATTCAACTATGGGTGTTTTTAGAAAATCTCTTGAGGTATCGAAAAAGAGGTTAGCTTTGCTTAAAAGAGTGCCAAATAATGAAGAGGATTTATATGATGCTCTTCTAGTAGATGCTTTAAATTCTGGCGTTTCAATCTTTGATAGTTTAGGAAAGTATTTACGGAATGAATATCCTAAGTTATTACCTCAGAAACCAATTAATCTATTTCAAAATCTTGCGGCATTAAACTTGGCTATCGTTTCATTTTCTTCAAGAAACCTGAATGTATTAATAGGTGAGAGCGAATATTCAAAAATACAAAAAATGTTTCAAGTACGCCATATTTGGGCTCATAATTTTGGTGAAATAGATGAAGATTTCATAAGAAAAACAGAGTGCAGTCCAGAAATGTTAGGACGGAAATACAAGTTGGATAAGAGAGAAGTCGAAGAAACTCTTCAAATAATAGAGCAGGCAGGAATAAAGATAAGAGAAATTCTTGAAGAGTATAATAGGAAATAGCCACACAGCGCTTAACCATGGTTTCACACAACGGGTGCGTAAAGCAGGTTCAACCCGAGCCGGTTTTAGGGTGGGGCTGAAGCCTGCGCGCCATACCTCTTGCCGAGTGCAAGCATCGCTAGAGGAGAAAGTCTTATGGGTCTGGCATAGAGGTGTTGGGAAGACTGGGACGTTAGGTGTCATGTGGTATTCTTGTGGTTAAGATTTTGGAGGTGTTAAAATGGAATGGGGCAAGCTATTAAAGCCATATCGTTTAGGATGCCCAAAAGAAGAGTGTAGACATAATCCGAACCGCAGTGAATTTCAAAAGGACTTTGATCGGATTATTTTTTCTCCAGCCTTTAGACGGCTTAATGGGAAAACGCAGGTTTTCCCATTTCCTGAGACGGATATAATCCATACTAGATTAACACACAGTCTTGAAGCGGCATCAGTAGGCAGATCCTTGGGAACTATTGTAGGAAATGAAATAAATAATAGAGATAAAGAAGTATTGGGTTTCGAGTTAGGTTCAGTAGTTTGTGTAGCATGTCTAGCTCATGATATAGGCAATCCACCTTTAGGTCATTCGGGGGAAACAGCCATATCCGAATTCTTTAATAGTAATAAAGGGCAGAGAATTATAAAGGATCTCTCATCTGCCGAAAAAGCTGATTTCGAAAGATTCGAAGGAAATGCAATGGGGTTTCATATTTTATCTTATAGCAATCCAAATAAAACATCGGTTACTGGTGGTCACAGGTTAACATACCCTACTCTAGCAGCCTTTACTAAATATCCTAGGCCCGTCTTAATCGAGAACAAGAAAGACGGGGTTAGTGAAAAGAAACCTGGCTTATTTCAATTAGATAAGGAGTGCTTCGCAGAAATTGCTCATGAACTAGAAGTGAACGAAAAAGAAGAAGGTGGAAGGTGGTATAGACATCCTTTAGCTTTTCTTACAGAAGCTGCAGATGATATTTGTTATGGAATTATGGATCTGGAAGATGGTTACAAGCATGGCATGATAACTTATGCCATAGCATCAGAATTATTTAAAGAAATATGTGATGCCCCTTCAGGAAAAACAGATATCTCAAATATAAGAAATATTAAGGATGAGAGGGAAAAGGTAGGATATTTACGTGCGAAGGCTATTAATAGCTTAATTCATCAAATGGCAACAGTATTTCTCGATAATGAAAGCGTGATATTGCAGGCCAAGTTTGATCAACAATTATGTAAGATCATCGAATCCAATGAGGTAATGGAAAGAATTATTAATATTTCTGTGTCTCAAATATATAGTCATAGGCCAGTAATTCAGGTAGAAGCGGCCGGTTTTCAGGTACTACCTGGATTGCTCGATGTATTTTTGACAGCATTAAAAGATATTAAAAAGGAAAGTAGTAAAAAGATATTACAGCTTATTCCTGCAGAATATAAATTTGATTATGAGAAAGAGCCATACGAAGCAATAATGAGCATAACGGCATATATTGCTGGAATGACGGATACTTTTGCAGTTAATACATATAGGACCTTACAGGGCATTCAATTACCTAATTATTAAATCACACAGCACCAGCACTGATTTCCCATTTGGCGCGAAAAGCAGGGGTAGCGGGGGAAGGATTGAGGGCAGGGCTGAAGTGGGCGGGCCACATTCCTTCGCCTGTGGCAAGCACCGCCAAAATGCAAGGCTCTGAGGGTTAGGTTAAAGAGCATCGAAAGAACATATCCATTATCGGGAAAATGCGACAGAGCCGCTACGTGCTGCGGCGAATTTGAAGGAGGAGAGGTTATGTATATTTTGAAATCACAAAAATTATTGTTTGATCCTCTAATAAACGAGAAAAGAGAACTTCCTGACTGTAATGGAATATATGTATTATGCTCACGGGATCTATCGTGCCTTCCTGAAAGCATGAGCAATTTAGATTATGCATATTACGAGAATTATCCTGTTGTTTATGTTGGCATATCAGGCAAACAAGGGCTAAGAAAACGGAATAACAATCATTTTAGAGGAACGGCAAGAAACTCAACGATTAGAAGGAGCATTGGGTCGCTATTAGGATGTTCGAGGGAGTATTATAAAGACGGGAAATATAAATTTGTTAAAGCAGATGAGGAGAAAATATCATATTTAATGAATAATAATTTGGTCTTTTTTCACTGGCGTTTAAAGTCTTTCTCTGAGAAGGGAATAGATGAAATGGAAACGAGAATGATAGAGTATTTCAATCCTCCATTAAACCTTTTTAAGAATAATTCACCAATTAACCGAGATTTCAGAAATGAATTAAGAATACTTAGAAACAGGAAACAATAAGATACGAGAGAGCAACATCCTAGCGTATCCTGGTTCCGAGGGATCTTATCCTCCGATACACAGGCTTCCCATTCAGCGCGAAAAGCAGGAGCAACTATGGATGGGTTCCATTTTAAGCTACAACTACTCGGGAAATTCCAAACAAATTATTTGACTAAATACACTATGCAACAAACACATTAGAAGCTTAATCGTATAGGCTGTTATCCTGCTGACCTCTAATTATGGAGATTTGTTAATATACCAGGTATCTTCTATCTGTCTTCCACCTTCCTAAATAACGATGGATATAGCAAAACATTATGCTACATGGAAAGGGAATAAATCAGTATACAATGATTGAGGATCAAACGTCTAAAAGTAAAAAATTTGGAAATGAGTATTTTACCATGATATACTTAAATATATCGTATTATGACCTCGTTTTTCAAAGTAGTCTAATGGCTATTAGCTCTAAAAAGCTTTGGGAGCTACTGCTAATTAATAAGAATATGAAAAAGAAAGAGCTACGAAAGGCAGCTGGGATCAGTTCTGCATCCGTCACAATATTTGGGAAAACTGAAATATGATATCAGTAATATAATGGAAATATTGTCGGATGGCCCGAAGAAGACAAATACCTAAGGAAATGAATAGAAGCGTAGTAGCAAACAACAATTAAGCGGTAGCTGTTATCAGATTCGAACAAGGGAGCGCAGAGGAATGGCAGCATCTGATACTTTTAATAACAAAAAAACGCATGCTAATCAGCATACTCTCTTATCATCTCTTTCATTAAGAGATGCTTTTCTTGATTGGCTTTCTTCAAGACATTCCCAAAAATATGCTCCTATTGTATTGGTAAATTGTATTGATAACACTTCGAAATATGTACTTCGAAAGAAGATGTGTGCGGTTGGCTTATGGAATATTTCAGATCACTTCGCATTCCAATCTGTATATAACAGAATACTCAACGACAAACTGATGCGGATAACCAATAGACGTACATATAAGGTTTTCATTATTGCCGGGCAATTGTATTTGAAATTTTTAAAAGAAAAGTCATATGTAAAAGCAAAAGCTTTCTCGAGTGAATTGGTCGATGTAAGAAACGCTACAACATTAATTCCCCAAGATACGATTGTACTTGCCCATACAGAAAAGCATGATGACATTACGCTGTTTGTGGATTTTACGCATCCAGAACTCTGCGCACAAACACGTCCAGTGAAATGCTTGATAAATGGACGAGCCATTATACCTGAAAAGCAAAACTGGTCTCGGTTATTGGTTGCAATTACCGAGCATTTCATAGAAGAGGACAATCCAAACATACGTGAGCTTCACAGGAGATCAATATATGGCAGAAAGGTATTTCTTATGCCCCGAAAGGCAGACCTCGGTACTTGTTGCGAACTATCAAATGGTAAATGGATATATACCAATTACAACCCGCAGACCATTGTAACTATTATAGGCAATCTATGCCGACACTGTGAGGTCGCTCTTAGCGATGTTATTATTAGTTATTTACCAAAGGGCACTACTTGTGAACAGTCAGCAAAACCTGTAAATCATGCGGATAAGGATGTCGCAACGACCGTTTTGCCTAAAATAGTTAGTGAACCTGCGTTTACCGAGATGATAATAGACATAATGTCAGCGCATTTCCCTAATGGCTTTAGAGTAGATTCTCCGATTGAGTTGTTGCGATTTCGCCGTTTCGCGGCCGAGGATTATGTTGAAGATATTTCGATAACAGATGAAGAGTTAATGAAGTTCATAGCCTCTTGTGGCATGTTGTTTGATGGCAAGGTGTATGTCATAGACAATGAAACTGAAAGCAGAATACAAAACAAAATTGATTTGGAAATAAATAATGGAGCAGAAATCATATTTTATAATTCATTTTACGCGCGACACGAAGAATGGCTTTTTGCTGGAAGCATTATCTCGGAGGAAATGCTAAAAGACATACTTGTTAAGCTATACCCTAAATACATGCATAAGGCAAAATACTTTTCACCGAAAGCGGAAAATGGAAAAGAACTTGCTAAGATCAAAAATGAAATTATGCGCGTCTGGGGTAATGATGTAATACTGAACTATGAACAGCTTTCCGGACGCCTGCCGTACATTCCTCTTTACAAGATAAAACATGTATTGGCACAAAACAGTGAGTTTATTTGGAACTCCAAGGAAGTATATACTCACGTTGATAAGGTTGAAGTGACTGATGAGGAATACGCCGCTATCGCCGACTATGTTGCGGTTGCCTGTCGGGCAGATGGCTACGCTTCCCTCAACTTTGTTCCGCTTGGAGAGATGAAAGAATGTAATTATGAATTGACGCTTACTGCAATTCATAATGCAGTTTTTGAGATTGTCCTTGCCGATAAATATGACAGACACGGTAAAATCATAACCCGCAAAGGCGATACACTCGATGTACTAACCATAATGAAAGAGTATTGCCGCATGCTGAATAAATGCTCTATCCAAGATTTACTCGCCTTCGAGAAGAAGCTCACGGGCGAATCACATCGCTGGATACCGATAGAAGTAGGCTACTCCGTAATGGTTCGAACGGATGAGAATAGCTTTGTCGCGGAAAGATTTGTCCATTTCGATACCATAGATATTGATGAAGCACTTGAACTTTTCGTAACTGGTGATTATTTGCCGCTTAAAAGCGTCACTACGTTTGCAGCGTTCCCACATTGCGGACAGGCTTGGAACTTGTTCCTGCTTGAAAGTTATTGCCGACGGTTCAGCAATAGCTTTCGCTTTGAGGCATTATCGGTCAATTCTAAGAATGCTGGTGCGATAGTCCGAAAATGCTGCCATTTGTCTTACGTTCAAATAATGGCGGATGCAGTTGCCAAGTCCGACATACCGTTTGAAAAGACAGCAATTAAAGAATTCTTGTATAACAATGGCTACATAGGCAGGCGATCCTATGCAAAGATCGATGAGTTGATTGAACAGGCGAAAGCCATACGGGAAAGGAGGGATTGAGGTTGTACTCTTATACCTACGACAAGAAAACCGGAGGAATATTGCTCAATTCCTCGCCTACGGGTTTCTCAAAAGAGCCGCGCCCCGTCTATGCCGCAGAACTTGACGTTTTGGGCTTTGATAGATACTGGAAGTACGATAGGCAGACCGAATTCCCATATATGTGGGCTGAGGCTAATTATTACTGGTATCGCGGAAGGCTAGTTGCGAAACTTAAAGGCGGCAATCTCTACACTGCGCCGGAGATAATTATTCCAACAGATGAAAAAGGCATCTCCGTATTACCTGAGCCAAACGGCAACGCCCTACGTCCTATTGATATTGACGCTATGGTTGCTACGAATGCCGAAATGCTTGAGATTATTGAGCAAACCACTGCAAAAAAGATACTGAAAATCTACGAAAAATACAAAGATAGGATTGACCTATTCCATGTTGCCTTTTCCGGAGGGAAGGACAGTGCCGTTTTACTCGATCTTGTTAAAAAGGCTCTCCCAAAGGGAAGCTTTGTTGTTGTGTTCGGTGATACGGGTATGGAATTTCCGGATACATACGATGTAATTGAGAGAACTCGTCTTGCTTGTGAAAAAGAGAGAATACCGTTTTATGTGGCAAGGTCGCATCTGGAGCCAATAAAGTCTTGGGAAATGTTCGGTCCCCCGTCGCGTACTCTGCGCTGGTGCTGCGGTGTACATAAAAGCGCACCTCAAACACTGAAATTGCGGGAGATTACTGGCAAAGACAATTACACAGGTTTGGCATTTGTGGGAGTTCGTGCACAAGAAAGTGCTAAGCGTGCCGAATACAAATACGAGAATTACGGCAAAAAGCAGAAGGGGCAGTATAGCCATAACTCTATTCTTGAATGGACTTCAGCTGAAGTATGGCTATATATATATGCGAATAATATTCGAATAAACGAGGCTTATAAAAAAGGAAATTCGAGAGCTGGGTGTCTGTTTTGCCCTATGTCTGTTAAAAAAGCTGATTTTATTAAGCACGAAATATACTCTCGCGAGATTGAAATGTATTTGGACTTGATAAGAAAGTCTAATGGAAGGAATTATGGGACGGATTCCTATATTACTGGGGGTGGTTGGGTATCTCGTAGAAGTGGACGTGACTTAATTGACAATGTAATGAACTGTTCTGAAACGCTAAAAAATGGGATTTTGACTATCAAGGTGACTGAACCAAAAACTAAATGGCGCGAATGGTTTAAGACACTTGGTAGTTTTGAAAATATTCCTTATACAGTAAAAGAATTATCTAACGGTTATACTGTTAAATTGCCCGAAACATATATCAAGGAAAACCCGACATTTGGAAAACTGTTCAAACAAGTATTTCGTAAATCAGCTTACTGCGTGAAATGTGGAGTGTGTGAAGCAAACTGCAACTTGGGACATTTGAAGTTTGATGGCGGATTGAAGATTACAGATTGTGAACACTGCTTGAAGTGTCACGATATAGAACATGGATGCCTCGCTTATAACTCATTAAGAATACCAAAGGAGGAGAAAGCTATGTCTATTAATTGTTTTGATTCGGTACTTCCCAAAAACGATTGGTTTACCCGATTCTTTGAGGAAAAGAATGATTTTTGGAAAGCCCATGGGTTGGGACCCAATCAAGTAAAGACGTTCAAACGTTTCCTTAGGGATGCAGGGTTAACCGTGAAGAATAACTACTCCGCATTGGCTGAACTCATTTCTGAATTAGGTTGGAAAACAGATACTGCATGGGGGATTCTTCTGATCAATCTTGTGGCAGATAATCCGCAAATACGCTGGTATGTTACAAAGTTAGAAATTGGACGAAATTATCCACGAGACACAGTAATCTCAATGCTATTAGAAAGCAACAGCAGCAAAAACGTTGTGAAATTTGTTTACAGCGCATTTAAAAAACTTATTAAATTGCCACTTGGTACCTCCTTACGTTTCGGATATGTAACAGACGACGGCGGCCTTGTCCGCACTAAATGCTCCGTGTCCGACCCACGCGTGGTTCTGTATAGCTTATTCAAGTTTGCAGAGAAGTGCAACGACTATAAGGAGTTTACACTTGCAACACTTTTGAACGACAGCATAGACCGTGATGGGATAAGTCCTACCCGCATTTTCGGTCTTGATCGCGAGGATATGACACCGCTCTTAATTGGTCTATCGGCGAAATACCCGCAATTCATAACAGCTTCGTTCACGCACGACCTTGAAAAGATAACGCTTGCGGAAGACAAAACTTCGTCGGATGTACTCAAATTGTTTAAGGAGGAAAACACAAATGACTAATAAATACCGTGAATACTTCGACATCGACGAAGAATACTTTCCACAAATAAACGACTATTCCATTGCAGCGGCAAGTCCTGACTTCTGGACACGTACATACCCACACCAGACTTTTATTGAAATGCTAAGCAGTATGGAGCGTGTGTTGGCACGGCAAGAGAAGCGTTCCCTTTGGATCGAGGGTGCATACGGTACAGGTAAATCGCAATGTGCCTATGCCTTGAAGAAGATTCTGGAGGTGCAGGAAGAAGAACTTCGCTCCTACTGGAATAGATATGAGCCGCTAAAAAAGAAACCCGACTTGCTTGAAAAATTGGTTGGACATAAACAAAAAGGAATTGTAACAGCGCACCGCTATGCCTCTGGCAGCATCGGTTCGCCCCGTGACTTGTTTCTTGCCGTGCAGGATAGTATAAGAGCCGCTTTGATTAGGCAAAAACTCTACGCTGGAGAAAATACACTGAAAGAAAGTGTCATCGCTTGGATTGATGAACCGTCGCATAAACTGTTCTTTGACGAGCTTATGAAAAAGCCGGAATGGTCGGCTTTGTTTTCTCAGTCAACTGCGGAAGAAGTGCTGAGATCACTTCGTAAGGGCGGTGAAGTCAAACAGCTGATGGATAATCTGTTCCGCCTTGCTGATAAGGAAGGAATTACTGCATTAAACATCAATGCAGACAGGCTTTTAACTTGGATAACTGATGTTATCGATCAAAACAACGTGAAAATCGTCTTTATTTGGGATGAATTCTCAGACTATTTCAAAAACAATCGTGAGAGCCTGTCCGAGTTTCAGAAGCTCGTTGAACTGGTAAACTTGAAGCCTTTTTATTTTATAGTAGTTACACACGAGTCAGGGCAACTATTCACTACGGCTGATACAACTTGGACAAAAGTGCGCGATCGCTTTATTCCCGTTCAAATCACTCTACCGGATAATATTGCCTTTGACCTTATAGGGCACGCCTTTAACGTGAAACAGGCAGCGAAAAGTGCCTGGGATAAATGGGCTGACGATTTGAACGGTCGAGTCAGTTCCTCCCGTGCGGCGGTGATGAAAACTGCGAAAATCACACAACCGCAAGTAATGAAAGATATTATGCCACTCCACCCTATGGCAGCTCTCTTGCTTAAAAATATAGCTTCTGCATTCAAGTCAAATCAACGGAGCATGTTCGACTTCATAAAATCGCAAAATGCGGAAGACGTGAAGGCCTTCCAATGGTTCATTGAGAACACTGGTCCCTTTGACGACCATCCACTCCTAACAGTGGATATGCTATGGAATTTCTTCTACGAGAAAGGTAGGGATAACCTTACTGCTGATATTCGGCTTATTCTAGACACGTTCCCCCAACAGCAGAATTTGAGAGAAGATGAGAAAGCTGTTCTCAAGGCTATACTGATAATGCAGGCGATTGACCAACGCTTGGGTGGCACGATTGATCTGTTCAAGGCTACAGAACAAAATCTAAGCTATGTGTTTGAAGGAATATCCACAGGCTTGGACGTGACCTGCAAGAACATTGCGAAACAGCTTGTTGCAAAAGGAATTTTGGTTTCAAATCCGATAGGCGGTGGGACGCATGTTTTTGCCGCCGCTGTGCTTGCAGGCGATCAAGTAAAAATTGACGGCTATAAAAAAGATATCCGCCAAAACAGCACAACCTCTAAACTTGTAACCGAAGGTAGTCTTTCGACTGTACTCTCCTTGTCTCCTGCGCTTCGTTTGCGGTTTGAAACAGAACCCAGTACAGGGAAAATTACGCCTGTGACCATTGCGGATTTTACCCGCACAATAAATAAACTGCGCGACAAATCCACTGGGTGGGATTTCCATTCTGTTATTGCGTTTGCTAAAGACGATGCCGAAGCTGTAAGTTTTCGTAAGACTATCAAGGCGGCAATCGCTAATAAACAATATGAGAATATTGTTTTTATTGATGCGCTCTCAACCCCGCTCGGCATTGAAGCTTACGAGCAATATGTAGATTATTCTGCTATGGCAATGTACTATAGCGGAAACAACAATTCAGCAGCGAGGGAAAATACCGATAAAGCAAGACACGTATTAGAACAAGACTGGAAGAACCGCATTTACAATGGTCAGTTTGTCATATACACATATGCAAATCAAGAGGGTGAGAAACTCGGCAATGGGCAAGGCGTGGCGAGCGTCCTCCAAACCATAGTAACTAATCGTTTCCCTCTAGCGTTTGATTTCACCAAAGGACTAAGTGAGAATCAGTTGAAACTTACCAATGGAAAAGCAAGTGCAAAAAGCGGAATTATACAAAGCACAAGTGGTGTCGTGGTCGGTATAGAGAAGCGCGTTTTGCCTACTGTGTGGAAAGTGGATAAATATTGGGAAGTCCCGCCCACGGCAACGTTGCCCATTTCAAAGATAAAAGTAGAGGTAGACAAATTGATTGAAGCCGCGTTTAATCGTGACGGGCAGATTTCAGTCGGAGAAATATACGACTTTCTTGAAGAGAAGTACGGTTTTGCGCCTTGCAATCTTTCAGCATTCCTAGCGGGTTTTCTGTTGAAAGAATATGGTGGGGAGCCATACCGTTACAGCGATTCATCTGGTGGTCATGAATCCATGACACGGGAAAAACTAGCGGAAATGCTCGGCAACTATATAGGAAAAACTCCGAAACCGACCTATATTGTAAAAATGACCTCCGAAGAAATGGCGTTCTATGAACTGACTGAAAAAGCTTGGAACATTGCCCCTAATTCTTGTTCGTCGGCGGGACAGGCTGCTATTGCCGTGACCGCAAAAATGCGTGGACTTGGATTGCCTGTGTGGTGCCTTGCCGAAGTTGACGATCATGTTGTCTATGATGTTGTTCATAAATATACTGAACTAGTACAAAAAGAGGGTAACGAAGCGCACAAAAAAGCCGTTGAAATTGGCAAGATAGCCACTGCAAAAGAAACACTACCAGAGATCTTAACGGCTTTTATTACGGGAGAAAACTGCCAAAAGGGAATGCGCGAGTTTTTGACTTCATTCGAGGGAGGAAAAATTCTCTCACTTGCAACTGAAATCGGCGCAAGTGAGAATGTCCTTGCGGATATTCGTGCTTTGTTCGCGGTAAAGCATTCCTGCTTGTGGGATAGACAGACAGGCGAAGATGAAATTCGTAAACTTATTACCGATTACGGTGTTGTCAAAGAAAGCAACATCCTTTTGAATGTGACTGCCCATTCTCTTTCGGAAGCATTCAAAGAATGGCGCGAACGGCTGAAATTTATCGGACTATCTTGCGAGGCATTACGAGCAAGGTTTCCTTCGCTCACTAAAGTTCTTGATATACTTCTAAAAATATATCAGCAATCGGACGTATTGCCGGACCAGCTAAAGATTTTCCTTTCAGAACTAATGTTACAAGGCGTAGAAATACGTAATATACTTAATAACGAAAAGCGAATATTTACAGAGGTTTACGCCCCTTATCTCGACAACTTGAGCGAATCCGATATAAGTGAGATAAAGAGCAAACTACCGACGGGAATGTTTGAATTTTCGAAAACGGATTGTAACGCCAAAGTTAAAATGGCAGCGGAAGAATTCCGTAAGAACCAGTTAAAAACACAACTGTTCAAACTCTGGAAAGAGAAGACTGGCACGAAAAATCCTCGTGAATGGTCAAGCCATTATAGAACCCCGATACTTTGTTGTGTAACTGAAAGCGAGTTTGGCATGGCGAAAAAAGCGTTTGACACACTGAACAGAAACTGGTCTACAGATGCAGAAATTAAATCTGCGCTTGCGTTCCTTGAGGTAACGAGTCTATTTGAAGTACTAACAGACGAAAATAAACGCGATAACTCATTCAAACGAGATATCGTCGGCGAATATAGTGCTCTGCTCCCGAATCTGGACAAGGTTAGGGATGTACTTGAGCGTCTATCCGTTGACACTTACGAATGGCGTGAGAATCCGAGTGTCAAAAACAAAATCAAGCAACTTGCTGATGCGGAATACAACGCTGGCGGGAGCGAAAAGGCCCTCATGAAAATTGACGAAATGGACGATGTCAAGCTTAAACAGTACCTAAAGCGGCTCGTCAGGGAAAACATGACCGTAGGGATTGAAATTTTAACGGATGGAGGAGAGTAGATAGATGATGATTGAGGAAGTAAAAAAGTATCTGTGCTCCAGCGTTGAGTTGCCTTACTTTTTAATAGTCGGTGATAGAGACTATAAGGGTGTCAAGAATAAATTGTCGGAATTAGGACTTACCTTTGTCAAACTAAGCGACTATAGCGTCGACGATAAATTGCCGGATATTGATGATTTGTTTGAATGCCTTAAAACCGCCAATGTGAACGCGAGTGGCAAAAAACTGGTTGTTATAGGATTAGGTGAATATCTTGCTCTTCGTGGAGATAAGGAAGCCGCGAGTATTTTGTCGCGATTTAAAGACTTAACTATCGGAAGTGCGAGAGTTATTTTGCTTTTACGTGGAGTTGCCACTCAAATCAATGGCATGCAAGCGGACCTTCGCTTTGACAGTCGACGTTTTTGCATTCTTAATGAAGCAAATAGTGATTTGTCGTTCACAGTTGTTGCTCCTTCCGTCGATTTGCCGGCTTTGCCAGGAATTAAGGCTCTTCTCACAGAACTTGAAAATGGACTATGCGGAAATGTTGTCGTCAACACAGCAATTTGTCTTGATAATGCTATGTTTACCGTCCATAAAATAACCAATGCCTACGAAGGTATTAAATTTACCTCGCCTAGCTTTAACTTGCCGCGTTCCTGCGGTAATGATACGCAGTGGGCTGAACTGCTTATGGAATTGATGCAAAACGGCGGGTCGCTAGAAGCAGTGTTTGAAAAAAATGGTCTTGGCAGCACCCTTGAAGCAGATTTTCATGTAAGAGTTACAGGGTTTGAATATAAAAATTGGCTTTACTTCATTGTCTTAAAAAGTAAATCTGAAACGCTGGCAAATAGCTATTTACGCTACGTGTTGGATAATACTAACCGTTTTGAAGACTTTAAAACGAACTTGCTGAACGCTATAATAGAAGTTTCGCACACTGATAAACGATTTCGCACGTTTTACGCTAAGAGAAAAATACTTGTTGAGAAATTCCCGGAGTCGGACATCGCTGATTTCGTTGTAAATAATCGCAAGAACACCGCTGAAAGTATTTACAAGCTGACGGACGGCACAAAAACAGAACGTGAAGAGATTATTGCTTGGACTTCTCAAAATGGGGTTATACCGGAAATTACCTATATATACCCTGCATTGACGGCTTATTTAAAAAAGTATGTCTTTAATTGTGGAGACCTATCAACTCTGCTGACTGAGTATTTTGATGCATATAAACGGCAGAAAGTTTCCAATAAGCTTGAAGATGATTTTATAGAAGAAGTGGAGAAACTCGCTAAAAGCCGTGATTATAACCGATTGCCCACGCGAAACGAAATAATTGACGGTTTGAATAAAGATGATACCTATCTTTATTGGCTCGATGCGCTCGGTGTTGAGTATTTGGCATTCATAGTGGAGTTGGTGCGTATGCATGGGCTATCTGTTTCAATAGATATTGCCCGTGCGGAGTTACCGACCATAACCTCTATAAATCGCGATTTTTATGATTCTTGGCAAGGTGATAGAAAAGAAAAAGGCGATGAACTTGATGATACAAAGCATAAAGATGCGGGCGGGTATAATTTTGAGGACAATGTTTTGCCTATTCATCTTGCCAAAGAGTTGGACATCATCTCAGGAGTTATTGATAAAGCAGCTACAGAACTTGCCCTTCGGCATTATAAGCGTTTCCTGATTGTAAGTGACCACGGGGCATCTCGCCTTGCTGTATTGCAACGCAAAGAAGAACAGTACGAAACCGATACCAAAGGCGAGCATTCCGGACGTTGCTGCAAATTGTTTGAGCCGTACGACTTACCGTTTGCCGCCGAAGAGAATGGTTACCTCGTGCTTGCGGATTATGGGCGTTTCAAGGGAAGTCGTGCGGCCAATGTCGAGGTCCACGGTGGGGCTTCACTTGAGGAGGTTGTTGTTCCGATTATTGAATTAACGCTGAAAGACAGCAATATAACCGTCAAAATGGTAGAAGAATCCGTAACCGTTGACTTTCGAACGGGAACGGAGATAACGCTATTCTTCAACTACTCATTGAAAAATGTGTCAGTTGTTTTGTGCGGCAAACGTTACTCCACTTCTCAGCTTGATAGCTATCACTACAAAGTTGTGCTTCCTGACATAAAGAGGGCAGGTACGTATCCTGCTGATGTTTATGCTGGAGATGACCTAATCGGAAAAATACTTATTAAGGCACAAGGTAAGAGCGGCAAGATCAACGATTCATTTGACGATTTATTTTAAGGGGGTGCTTCCGATGATTGAGAAATTAAGAAACTGTTTCGACGAGATGGTCGTATATAAAGATCTTAAAAAAAGCAACTTCTTTTCCGCATTAAGTTTGCCTTCATTCATGCGTGATTGGCTCTTGAAGAGATTTGAGGATGAGAATGGACATTTTGATTCGGAAGAATTAGTCCGATTTGTGCGAACGTATCTACCGCGCAAGGACGATTGGACAGCAATAAAGAATAGAATAATTATTGAAAACGAACGCGTAAAATTTCTTGCCAAGATTTCTGTCGATATTGATATCAAAACTGGGGAAGTATCTTTTTCACTTCCTGATTTTGGACTTGCAAGCAAAGATACCATAATTGAGGATATTGTATGGGACAGTTGCAAGGATGATTTGGTTTGCGGACGAGAAACGTGGGGTATGGTTGAAATAGGATATCGACCTCCCGATGACTATGACTTGGAGTTTTCTCGTAATAAAGCTAAAGGAGCTAATAGAGGCAAAATCAAGCTGACCGCTTTCAAGAGTTTCTGTCCATATACGATTGACATTGATTATTACAAAGATGCCCGCAGAGAATTCAGCACCTCAGAATGGTTGGATGTGCTATTGGGTGCGGTTGACTATAATGCGAGTGGTTACCTCGGTGATGAGGGAAAAAAATTGACAATGTTGACTCGATTACTTCCTTTTGTCGAAAAGCGGCTGAACCTTATCGAGTTTGCACCAAAAGGAACGGGAAAATCATATCTGTTTGGACGCGTCAGCCGTTTTGGTTGGCTTTCAAGCGGTGGCGTTATGAGCCGTGCAAAAATGTTCTATGACCAAAACAAACGCACAGAAGGCTTAGTTGCTGGAAATGACTTTATTACTCTTGACGAAGTGCAGACAATATCGTTCACAAATGTAGATGAAATGAGAGCCGCTCTAAAGGGTTACCTAGAATCAGGCATTTTCACTGTTGGTAATTACGAGGGAACCGCCGAAGCGGGTATCATTCTCTGCGGCAACATTAAAAAGGAAATAATGGATGCCGATGGCTACAGCAATATGTTTGAAGAATTGCCTGTCGTATTTCACGAATCAGCCTTGATAGAGCGTTTTCATGGTTTTATAAAAGGATGGAATATTCCGAGAATGAACGATGACCTTAAGGTTTCCGGGTGGGCACTTAATTCAGAGTATTTCTGTTCGATATTGCATGAATTGCGAGAGGATATGAGTTATCGTGCCATTGTGGATGAACTCATTGAAGTTCCTGAAGCTGCCGATACACGTGATACCGAAGCAGTAAAACGCATTGCGACTGCTTACCTGAAACTATTCTTTCCAAATGTACGTGAACCCGGCGATATTACTGCCCGTGAGTTCAAACGCTACTGCCTAGATAGGGCTCGCAAAATGAGAGACACTATCAAGTACCAACTAGGTATCCTTGATGAGGAATACAGGGGTAAAGATATACCCGCATTCAGTGTTAGACCCGATCCAGATATATAGGAGGAGTAACGCTATGGAAAGAAAGGTTTGTTATGTTTGCGGAAAAGATAATTTAAGCAAGGATGAAATTGGGCTTACAAAAAAGTTGCTTAATAAAAATATCAAGTGCTTTTATTGTTTTGATTGCCTTGCGGAGTACTTGGAAGTAGACACCGATTTTCTTCTTGAAAAAGTTGAAGAGTTCAAAACGCAAGGCTGTGTACTATTCTAATCTAAGGAGGCGATACCTTGATTTATGCTGATAATGCCGCTACAACAAAAATATCAGATAGCGTCTTTGAAAAAATGCTCCCTTTTTTGCAGGAGCAATATGGCAATGCCTCCAGCCAGTATTCACTCGGAGTAAAAGCAAAACGTGCTATTGAACAAGCTCGCCAGCAGGTCGCCGTGGCTATCGGAGCAGAGCCTTATGAAATCGTGTTTACTTCAGGAGGTTCTGAGAGCAATAGTTGGGTTCTGTCTTCTGTGAATAATGGACACGTTATTACCTCATCAATCGAGCACCATTCTGTGATAAACTCATGCCATTCGCTTGAACGCAAGGGTATAGATGTGACTTATCTGCCTGTTGATAGCAAGGGACGCGTTTCGTTGGATAGCGTAAAAGAAGCTATTCGCTCCGATACTAGACTTGTTTCTATTATGTTAGCCAACAATGAAATCGGTACAATCCAACCAATAGCAGAAATCGGAGAATACCTTTGTGGACGTAATATTCTATTTCATACGGATGCAGTTCAGGCAGTCGGACATATACCTGTCATTGTTGAGGAACTTGGGGTAGATTTCTTAACCGCTTCCAGCCATAAATTTAATGGGGCAAAAGGAACGGGTATTCTCTATAGTCGGAATGGTGTTTCATTGCCTCCTCTAATTTTTGGAGGGGAGCAGGAACGTGGAGTTCGTGCTGGAACTGAGAATGTTGCGGGAATTGTGGCAACGGGATATGCAATTGAGGAAAGCGTCAAAGATATGACTGTAATGGCCGATAAACTTTTGGCGTTTGTTCGAGCAACGATATACGGGATACGTGCTAAAATTCCAAATATTATTATTAACGGTGATGAGAATAATCATTTGCCGGGGATTGTTAACATCGTATTTGATGGTGCCACAGGCGAATCGCTTATGCATTTGTTAGACTTGAAAGGAATATGTGTGTCTACAAGTTCTGCTTGCGCATCGGGAAAGGATGAAGCTTCGCATGTGCTAATGGCATTAGGCTTAACTGAACAGCAGGCAAAATCTGCAATCCGCATTTCATATGGCAGATACAATAATATGAATGAAGTAAAAACTATTGTAGCGGCCATTTGTAATGCTTACAACAAAATCTTATCAGTAAAGTTTTAGGTTATGCACAAGCGGAAATATGTTGTTATAGCTTTTCATATTATGTTTACAGATAGCTATATCTAACATAAAACTTCATTTTGGTGTGGATGATCACATTTTCGATGTTTCCATCTGCATATTCTAGCGTATCTGTATAGCAAAATCGGAATTATCCATACACTAAACCGGACGCATCCGGATGCTTTATCGATAGGTTTGATCGATTATGTTCAGTAAAGTTCGCAAATTTATCGGAAACTCCGATAAGCTATGCTACTCGTTACCTGTGTTCTAGGATATCTTTGATGACACTGCAATTAGTCATAAATCTCTTATGGATTAAATATAGTCGAACGTAATAATGTAGAATCATGCATTATGTGTTTGCTATTATCCAAAAATATGAGGTTGGCAAGATAGCCTTTGCAAATGAAAAGGATTTTTTTGTATTTTATAGAAAGAGTCAGTTAGTCAAGTATAGTTACAAAGGAATGATGATAATGATATATATTCTGCTTGACACCAATATTCTCATATATGACCCATATGTCGTAAAGAAGTTGGTAAGAAGTAGCTATTATGTGGTTATTCCAGTTATGGTGCTTGATGAATTGGATAAGCTCAAAATGAAAAAAGACCTGAAGCAGAACATAACCAAGACCGGGCAGGTAATAGAAGAGATAATAAACGAAAAGAATGAATACTTAAACCTGACAACTGATCTAGAGGAGGTTCCGGGGCTCCAATTAAACAAACCGGACAACTACATCCTTGCTGCGGCATATCATCTGAAGAAGCAGCAAAGGGATGTAATATTTATAACAAACGATAGGTTCCTAAGGCTAAAATCAGAGGCATTGGGGATTAAGATGATCTCCGGCTATGACCAACTGGAGAAAGCTGTTAAAGAATTGCAAGTAAAAAAGCCCGTTGTCTCAAACCCCGCACAAACTATACGTATTGAGAAAATGAAGAAAGAAACTCCTCTAGCTGATGTCAGCAAACCCACTTTCAGCGGGGAAAATGTTGTTGAAGAGTTTTATGACAAGGGCTTTCTCACACTGGAGCAAAAACGTGAAATATTTAAGTCCTTCCCCGAACTCACAGAAGAGATCGATAAATATGGTAGGGTTAAATATAAATATTATGAAAGTGCAATAACGAGAAAGGTAATAGCCTGTGAACTATCCCATACCGGAAACGGGT
>Ga0334901_1001718_pt1 | contig 21534 bp, 22 predicted proteins | sample GraSluR3_MG_3_FD_207216 | JGI IMG/M metagenome (GOLD analysis project Ga0334901, IMG submission 207216) | Sludge microbial communities from methane-producing bioreactor in Wageningen University, Netherlands - Granular Sludge_15_08-R3 | ecosystem: Engineered > Bioreactor > Anaerobic >... | reverse complement strand
CACCGATTCCGGGGCGTCGAAGATCTCTTTGAGCAGGAAGTGCTCGTGCTGGCCGCGGTTGATGTCCCGGGTGGTGATTTCGGCCACCCGCACGTCGGATTCGTGAAGGACCAGGCGGTGCCCGTCGACCGACCAGGCCTCGATCCCCTCCAGGCCTCCGGAGGCCTTGCGATCCAGGATCAGGATCTGTCCAGCGGTCTCCGGCTGACCCGGGACCCGCTCGGTGGTGCCGTCCATGCGCAGGAAACGGGACGTCTGCTCGACGACGCCGTACAGCTCCGAAGCGAAGGTGTAGCCGCCCTGGCACAGGCCCACGAACATGGACTGACCGCTGCCCCGCAGGGCCAGGTAGACCCGGTCGGGTTCCAGGCTGGAGTGCATGACGATGGCCGTCGACCCCTCGAATTCGGCCACGGCCCGTCGGAAGGCCGCACCCAGGTCGCCCATCTGGCGCCGATAGTGGTCGACCATCACCGGGATGATCTTCGCGTCGGTGGTGATCCGGGGCGAAATGCGCCTTCCGGTCTCGCGTTCCAGGTGGGCCACCAGCTCCTGGTAGTTGTCGACATCTCCGTTGAGGGCTGCGGTGATCCAGGGGCCGTTGGGACACGAGGCGGGGTCGTTCGGCGTCTCTTCATCGACGGGGTGGCAGTTGGCCTGGCTGATGATGCCGTTCGAGGCCCAGCGGGTGTGGGACCATGTGTTGGTGGTGGTCCCGGGGGCCGTGAAGGCTGCCCACATCAACCCGTCTGCGCGAAGCTCCTGGCGCAGGGCGTGCACGTTGTCGCCCAGGGCGCCGACCTCTTCAGCCACCTTGTAGGAGAACTGAAGGCTGGGGCGGTCGGAGACCTCGTCGACTCGGATGGCCCGGTTGAGCAGGTCGCGGCCGGAACTGCGTTCAGACCATTCCGGCTCGAGGCCGTCCTGGCCCAGGCGTTCCAGGAAGCGCCGGTAGGCATCGGCGTCCTGGAAGGCTACCAGAGCCGAGATCCCCAGGCTATCCCTTCCGCGAACCTCCATGCGGCCGATGTTCTCCAGCACCGCCGCCATCTTCCAGGCTTCGTAGCGGGCGCGCTCGTCCTGGGCCAGACTCTCGGGCAGGAGGGCCCGAACCCGGTCCAGGCATCCCAGGACGTCCCGTTCCAGGGTCCAGGCCAGGTCGCGGCAGCGGACCCAAAGCGAGTTCCAGCGCTCCAGGAGGTTGGTGGGGGTGGGCCGGGTCGGGTCCAGCACCGCGGCGCGACTGCGGGATTCCCAGTCGACCAGGTCGCGGGCTCCTCGGGCCAGCAGGTCCACCAGGCTCCCGTCCTGCCAGAGGGACTCCATGGCGCCCAGCTCGCGCAGCCCGACGATGGCGGCTTCCAGGTTGTCCAGAAGGTCGTCGGGAGGGGCTTCGGGGGTTGTCGACGCGTTCGAGACCCCCTCCAGGGAGGTTCGAAGTCCGACCCAGTCGGGGCCGTCTGCCCCACGGGAGTCATAGACGATACCAGCGATGCCGCACACGAGAGGCTCTCCTTTGTTCCTGAGACGCGTCGTCCTGGGGGCTGACCGGGCAGGATGCCCGAGGGGGCCCCTTCGCTTGCTTCCGCCGGCGACCTTTCGGGCCGGATCCGCGGGGGGCCTGGATCTTGAAGAGAGCCCAGGCCGGGGCTCTCTTCAAGATGGGCTGGGACCTGGAGGTTCAGCGCGGGGGCTCCTCGCCGTCGCCCCGGTCGCGTTGGCGTTCCTGTCGGCGCCGGGAGTAGATCGCGTAGCGCAGGATCGTGTCCCGGTCGGACTCGGACATGTCCTCGAATTCGATTTCCGAGAGGTGCTTGCTCTTCAGGTCCGGGTGTTTTTCGCTGCCGACCGCCCGCCCTTTGGTCCGGATGTCGGGAGTGCTGGGAATCTCCAACTCCATGTGCAGGTTGGTTCCCGGAGGGATGGGCAGGTTGGTGGCCAGGACCAGGCCGGCCGAAGTGATCGCGAAGGTCTGGGCCACCTGGGTGTGGGCCGTGTTCATGGCCCGATATTCCACGGTGATCGGGACCTCAAGCCGGAAGTTCTCGTCCCGGGCGGGCAGCTCTTCCTCGTGGACGTTGGTGGGCGGCGTGATGTCGAACTCTCGTTCGGTAGCATCCAGGACCGTGGCCTGGAAGGCATACAGGACGTTCTCGTCCAGGGTCGTGATCGTGACCTGCTGGCCGGGGATCATCCGGATGGGACGGCGCTCGGTGCCCGGGGCCTTGAGGATGACCTTCTTGCGCTGGATGTCCAGGATTCGGGTGAAATGGCATTCGTAGCCGTCCGACTCGTCGGACAGGAATTCGATCTCCACCTCCTGCTTGGGCCTCAGCTTCAGGCCGCCCTTCTTCTTCTTGAAGAGGTTGAAGATCATGTGCCGCTTCCTCCTGTACCCTCCGGTCCAGGCTCGGGCCTCGCAGTGGGAGGTTGGCGAGGTCTGGAACCGGGTTCATGGGCGTTCGGCTGGAACCTCCCATCTCCTGCGATCTCCCACGGGTCGGCGAACCAGGGATGGATCCGCGCGCAGGAGAAGATCCTGCGGTCAGGGAGGGCTTCCAGGCGATCCGATCTTCGCGCCTGGAGGCCCGAAAGCCTGGGAGAGGGGGGCATCATGGAGATCCTTGTCCTGACTTCGAATCCCAAGAGCACGGGGGCGCTGGCCACCTTGACGGACCTCGTCGCCCAGAGCGCGCGGGCAGCCGGGGCCAGCGTCGAAGAGATTCGCCTGGAGGATCGACAGATCGGCTATTGCCGTTTCTGCATGACCTGTTTCCGCGACCGGGAGTCGCCCGTCGGGCCTTGCGTGCAGGCGGACGACATGCCAGGGCTCCTCGAGCGGTTGAGACAGGCCGACGGCTACATCTTCGCGACGCCGGTCAGTTCCGGTCATGCCAACGCCCGCTTCAAGACCTTCGCCGAACGCTGCTGCTACACTGCGGGTCGCTGTGGGCGCTTCCTGTGGATGGTCGGACCGCCCGAGTCGCGCTTCACCGACAAGGCGAGGTTTGCGGCCACCGTGGTGACCTCGGGAGTGGTCCCGCCCTGGCTGGCGCTGCTCTGCGACACCACCACGCGCGAAATCGCCGAGCTGGCCCGCTGCGCCTTCAATGCCCGGGTGGTCGGCACGCTCTACGCCGGGGCCGTTTCGGTCGCGGGGCTCCGGACCGCCTATCGCGACCGGGCCTGGAAGCTGGGGCAGGCGCTGGTCGGCAGCATCCGGCGCCGCGATCTGGCGAAGAGCCCAGCCCGTGCGCGGGTGGGCTCTTGAAGGACCCCTCCCGCGCCTCCTGGGATTTGCGTGTTTCTGCGCAGGAAGGCTGGACGGGGCGGCTTGGAGTCCGCTATACTAGCGGGCGATTTACCTGGAGGAGTCTACCCGGTCCCCTAGAAGCGGTGGGACCCCCGGGTCGGCCGGGCAGGCGCAGGAGGAAACGGCTCATGCCGCAGTTCAAGGAAGAATACCTTACCGGAAACTTCGACCAATTCGACTTCTTCGATCCGCAGTGCCGGGATCGGCGGATTCGCGAGATCAACATGCGCACCAAGCGGTGCTTGCCCTGTCCCGGCTTCGAGCGCTGCCAGACCCACCCCGAGTTCTGGCTGAAGGGTGAGGAGGCACGCCAGGCCGTCAACGACGAGTTGTAGGCCTTCCTCCCCCGGAGCTCGGGGGATGGCTTTCGCGATCCCCCTGCATGGCGCCCGACGGCGCCATGTTGTATTCTCTGGCCGAGCAACGCCCGGCGGCCCTCCGCACGCGCAGCTCCGCTGGCCGAGAAGTGAGGCCTCGTGCACGTCGAGAAGCATCATCCCTACAGTCATCATCTGGGGACCACCATGTCGGTGGCCGTGTATGGCCATTGGGGCGTGCCCATCCTCTTCTTCCCGACCGCCTCGGCGGACTACGAGGAGCTCGAGCGTTTCGGGATGATCGACGCCCTGGCCCACCACCTGGAGGCCGGGCGCATCAAGATCTACTCGGTCAACAGCAACAACGCGGCCAGTTGGCTGGACCGAAGCGTCGGGCCGGGGGAGCGTGTCTGGCGCCAGGAGCTCTATGACCGCTACGTCCTGCACGAGGTGGTCCCGTTCATCTACTGGCACTGCCAGGGGCGTCTCCCCCTGGCCACCGCCGGAGCTTCCTTCGGCGCCTACCATGCCGCCAATACCCTTTTCCGTCACCCCACCCTATTTCGATGGTGCCTCTGCATGAGCGGCATCTACGACGTGAGCAGCTTTCTGGACGGCTACTTCGACGACCGCTGCTACTACCACAACCCGGTGTGCTATCTGCCCAACCTGCAGGACCCGTTCTTGCGGGGGGAGCTGGACCAGTGCAGCATCCACGTGATCTGCGGGCAAGGCGCCTGGGAACGCGTCCACTGGTCCAGACAGCTTCACGAAGTCCTCTCTTCTGCGGGGATCCGGCATCACTTCGACCTGTGGGGGCATGACGTGAGTCACGACTGGCCGTGGTGGAAGCGTCAGATGGACCACTACGTGCACCAGCTCTTCTCGTGAGCCAGGTCGAGCGCGAACTGAAGATGCGGCTGGAGGGGGCTGAGGCGGCCCAGCGCCTGGGCATGGCTCTGGGCCTGCCCTTCGAGACCGTCCAGCAGGTGAACCTGTACCTCGAGACGACGGACCATCAGGTGGCCTCGGGGCGCAGCATGGTGCGCTTGCGCTGCGAAGAAGGGCGTTGGATCCTGACCTACAAGCGAGGACTTCAGGTCCAGGCGGGCTACTTCGAAGCCCGCGAGGTGGAGGCGGTTCTATGCGCCAACCCGGAGGCCGGCTGGTCGCAGGCCGACCTCCCGGGATTGGAACCGCTCGCCCCTCTTCGGGCGCTGCGCGCCGACGGTGTGGTGGGGGACCTGTCGGTCTCGGGGGAGGTCCACAATCTGAGGGCGCGCTACCGACTGTCCAACGGCGACATCCTGGAATTGGACCGGACCCGCTTCCCCGGCGGCCGCGAGGACTGGGAGGTTGAAGTCGAGACCCCCCGGCCTGAAGAGGTGCGCGCGCTCCTGGCAGGCCTGGCGGACCAGGCCGGCGTGGCCCTGGAGGAGCAGCGGCAGACCAAATACGAGCGCTTTCTCGAGGCCATCCAGCCGTCTTGACGCCTCGGGTTTCGGTCCTTCTCCCCGTCTTCAACGGCGCCGAGACCCTTCCGGCGGCTCTGCGCAGCATCGCCTGGCAGACCTGGCGCGAGTGGGAGCTGGTGCTGGTGGACGATGGCTCGAGCGACCAGAGCCTGGCGCTGGCCCGCGCCGCCGCCGCCCGGGATCCGCGGATCCGGGTGCTGCCCCGAGCTCACGAGGGCCTGGTGGCCAGCCTGCAGGCCGGCCTGGTGGAGTGTCGAGGGGAACTGGTGGCTCGTATGGATGCCGACGACATCGCGCACCCGGACCGACTGGCCCGGCAGGTCCTCTTCCTGGAAACCCACCCCGACATCGCGGTGGTGGGAAGCCGGGTGCGCATCTTTCCGGCGCGCACCCGGACCGCTGGCATGGCGCGCTACGAATCCTGGTTGAATTCTTTGGTGGAACCCGAGACCATGGAGCGGGATCTCCTGGTCGAAAGCCCCCTGGTGCATCCCTCGGTGGTCTTCCGCCGCGCGACCATCCAGGCCGTCGGGGGCTATCGCGACAGCCGCGGGCCCGAGGATTATGACCTGTGGCTGCGCCTTCACGAGGGCGGAGCTCGCTTCGGGAAGGTGCCGGAGGTCCTTTTGTTCTGGCGGGATGCTCCGCTGCGAGTGACCCGGACCGATCCTCGCTGTGGGCGGGATCGCTTCCGCGAGGTGAAGCTGGACTTCCTGTTGCGCACGCGGCTGGCCGGCATCCAGCCCTTCATGCTCTGGGGGGCCGGACCCAACGGCAAGGCCCTGGCTCGGGAACTGGCGGCCCGCGGCAGGACGGCCCGGGCCTTCATCGACTCCCATCCCGCTCGCCGCGGGCAGAAGATCGCCGGGCTGCCGGTCTTGGGGCCCGAGCAGGTGCCCCCCCCGGGCCAGTTCCTGCTGCTGTCCACCGTGGGCCACCCTCAGGCCCGGGCGCAGATCCGTGCGCTCCTTGCCGAGCGGGGGCATCGCGAAGGCCGGGACTTCGTGTGTCTGGCCTGAGCTCAGGGGTCGGTGGCCGGTTCTGGCCGCTGTTCGGCGATCGGGGGGTGGGTTCCGCTGGCGGTCACCAGGACGACTCCCACTCCGATCAGCAGGGTGCCTGCCCAGCGCAGCGGACTGACGACCTCGCCCAGGAACGGGCCGACCAGCAGGGCGTTGAAGAGGTAGGTCAGGGCCGTCAGGGGAAGGGCAAACGACAGGTCCTCATAGGACAGGACCGTCATCCACAGGAAGAAGAACACGGCAAAGAGGCCGATGGCCATCCAGACCCGCGCCGTGGTAAAGACCAGAATTCCCAGGTCCAGGACCTGCGGCAGGCTTTCGAAGCGGACCTCGCCCAAGGACTTCATGGCCTGGGCCAGCAGGATGTCCCCGAAGGTGCAGGCCGCCATGGCCCAGAGCATGAGGACCAGCGTCTTGATCCGGCGGGCCGGGAGCCTCATCGGGCCAGGCGCTCCAGGAACTGGCGCACCTGGCAGCGGATCCCCTCCAACCAGGCCACCAGGACGATCAACAGCTTCTCGGCCAGGCTCAGACGGGCCCGCTCCCGCCAGACGTCCGCTCCCAGGCGTTCGACCTTCTCCAGGACGCCGCGGTAGATCCCCCGCATGGCCAGCAGGGCCGGGCGGCTGCAGGGGTCGATCCGTCCAGGCAGGTCTTCGGCCAGCTCGTAATAGTGTCGGGCACGTCCGGCCAGGTGGTGGATCAGGTCTCCGAAGGCCGGTCCTGGTTGGCCTGCCAGCAGGTCCTGGGGCGACATCCCGAACTCCGAGAGGATCTCGGAGGGAAGGTAGACCCGCCCCATCGCAGCATCCTCGGCCACATCCCGCAGGATGTTGGTCAACTGAAAGGCGATGCCCAGATGCTCGGCCATCTTCTCGGTCTCCGGCCTTCCGTCAAAGCCGAAGATCCGCAGGCAGACCAGGCCGACGGTGGAGGCCACCCGGTAGCAGTAGCCGTACAGGTCCTGGAAGGTCTCGTAGCGGGTGTCATCCAGGTCCATCAGCGTTCCATCGATCAGGTCCGAGAAGTGACGCACCGGGATCCCGTAGCGCTGGACGGCGTCCCGGAAGGCCTCCAGTCCCGGCGAGGGAGAGTCGGGTTGAGCACCCCGCACGATCTCGCGCCAGCGCTCCAACCTCTCGCGACGCTCGTCGGCCTGGCCTTCGTCGGACAGATCGTCGCACTCGCGAAAGAAGGCGTACACCGCGCACATGGCGTCCCGCCGGGCGGCGGGCAGCATGCGGATGGCGTAGTAGAAGTTGCGGGCACGGTCCCTGGTCAGGTGGCGACACCACGCGTACGAAGCGACGAGGGACGTCACGGCGAGGAAACGCCCGCAAGCTCTGGAATGGACAGGTTGGATTCCAGGATGATCATGTGTGTGGGGGATACTCGTCTCACCCCCGGGTTCCTGCCCCGGCAGGAACGCCGCCGTCCGACGAGAACGCAGCGAACCCATCCGTTTCGGGAGGTTTCCCCGTGTTTTCCATGCCAGACTCGAGCAGCCGATGAGCGTCCTGGTCACGGGCGGCAGCGGTTTCCTGGGCAGCCATCTGGTGCGTCTTCTGCTCGAGGAAGGCCAGGAGGTCCGGGTGCTGGTGCGCCCCACCTCTCCTCCCGACAACCTGACCGGTCTGGACGTGGTGTGCACGCCGGGAGACCTGCGCGAGGCCTCTTCCCTGGAGCGCGCCGTGCGCGGGTGCCAGCAGGTCTTTCACTGCGCGGCGGATTATCGGCTGTGGACTCCGGATCCTCAGGAACTGTACCGGGTCAACGTGGACGGGACCGAGAATCTGCTCAGGGCCTGCCGGGAGGAGGGCGTCGAGCGCGTGGTCGTGACCTCCTCGGTGGCCGCCGTGGGCATCCCTGAAGACGGCAGCCCGGGAAACGAAGAGACCCCGGTCCGCCTCAAGGATATGATCGGGCACTACAAGCGCTCGAAGTTCCTGGCCGAAGAGGTGGCGATGCGCTTCGCCGCCGAAGGGGACCCCATCGTGGTGGTGAATCCCTCCACGCCGGTGGGCCCAGGCGACCTCAAACCCACCGCGACCGGTCGCATCCTGACCGACTTCCTCAACGGGCGGATGCCGGCCTACGTTCAGACAGGCCTGAACCTGGTCCCCGTCGAGGACGTGGCCCGAGGGCACCTGCTGGCGGCCCGGCGGGGGACGCCGGGAAGGCGTTATATCCTGGGGGGCGAGGACATGACCCTGAAGGAGATCCTGGACACGTTGGCGGAAATCACAGGACTGCCCGCCCCCGGGTTCGAGATCCCCTTGTGGCTGGCCAGTTGCATCGCCCATGTGGACACATTCTTCAACGCCAGCCTCCTGCGGCGCGAGCCGAGGGTGCCGCTGGAAGGCGTCCGGATGGCCTGCAAGAGGATGTGGTTCGATTGGAGTCGGGCCCGCTCCGAGCTGGGCTATGATCCAGGGCCGGTGCGGCCGGCCTTGGAGCGCGCCGTGCGCTGGTTCGTGGACCACGGTCACGCCCCGGTGCCTCCGCGCCTGCGCCCGGTTCGCGGGTTGCCCGGGGCCGTGACCCGATGACTGGAAGCGCGCGCCATTCCGGGAGGAGGAGAACAAGATGAGCCTGAATCTGAGCGGCCCCACCCGACCGGTGGGTCTGGTCGTGGCGGTGGGAGAGGAGGCCCAGGCCATCCTGACCAGCCTGCTGCCCCGCACTCGGGGACACCTGGGGCGCTTCCCCTTCTGGCGCGGGCCGATGGCCCGCCGCGAGGTGGCGATGGTCCAGTGTGGTCCTGGTCTGGACCGGGCCCGCGAGGCCGCTCGACTGCTGGTCGAACGTCAGAACCCCAGGATTCTGCTCTCAGTGGGGATGTGCGGGGGGCTGGTCCCGGGCCAGCAGACCGGCGACGTCCTGGTGGCCTCCAAGATCCTGACCGGCGGCGAACCCCTCGTGGTCGACCCCCGGGTCCTGGCCGTGGTCCAGCGGGTTGCCGTCGAGTTCCATGAGCTGGGCAGGATCCCCGAGAAGGGCACGACCATCAAAGGCTACCGCTGCGCCGAAGCCGTCCTGGTGTCTCGCGACCAGGTGCTGACCACGGCGGCCCGCAAGAAGGCCGAAGCGGCCGCCAGTGGGGCGGAGGCGGTGGACATGGAGTCCAGCGCCGTGGCGGGGGTGGCCGAGGAGGCCGGTATCCCCTGGTGCGCCGTTCGGGTGATCTCGGATACCGTGCACGAGGACCTGCCCTTGGACTTCAACCGCTTCATGGACTCCTCCGGGCAACCCCAACGCGTCAAGATCTTCGTGAAGGGTCTGCTCAACCCGCGCTTGATGGCCCGCCTGATGACCATGGAGAAGACCACCCGGGATATCGGCCGGGTGCTGGTCCGCTTCCTCGACCTCCTCCTGCCGGAAATGGTCCGGGAGAGCTGAAGTGCTCCTGCTCCAGGCTGCTTTGGCGGGCCTGGTGCTGGCGGCCTGTCTGTATCATCTGCTGGCCTGGGCGCTGACCCGTCACTTCGTCCGCGCCGAGGCCTCTCGGGATCGCCTCGGCGCCGAACCCAGCGGGAGCGGCGCCTGGCAGGCTGCCCGCAGGCGTCTGTGGCCCTCGGTCTCGCAGATCAAGCCGATCCATCGTCTGGATGGAGAGCTGCGGGAGGCCCTGGCTTCTTTTCTGTCCCAGGACTATCCCGGCTCCCACGAGGTGCTGCTGGTCTGCCGGGAGTCGTCCCCGGAGCTGGTCTCCCTCTTCGAGGAACTGGCCCGGGCCCATCCCCGGGTTCCCCTGCGCCTGGTCGTGGGAGGGGGCCCCGGCAGCAATCGGAAGGTGGCTTCCTGCGTCCTGGGCGTGGAGCACGCCGAGAAGGAACTCCTGGTCTTCTCGGACGCCGACATGCGGGCTCCGGCGGGCTATCTGAGGCGGGTCGTCCAGCCTTTTGCAGACCCCCGGGTGGGTCTGGTCACCTGTCTGTACGCCGCGGGCCGGGTCTCGGGCCTGGCGGGCGCCCTGGAAGGCCTCTCCGACGCGGACTTCAGCGCCTCGGTCCTGGTGGCCCGACGGGTCGAGGGCCTGTCCTTCGCCCTGGGTGCCACCATGGCCGTGCGCCGGGAGGCCCTGGACGAGGTGGGCGGGATGTCGGTCTTGCAGGACCACCTGGCCGATGACTACCAGTTGGGCCATCGGGTGGCCCAGGCGGGTTGGAAGGTGGCGCTGGCCGGCGTCGTAGTCGAGGACCTGGTCGGCCGGCCCCGCTTCTCGGACTATTTCTGGCACCAGGTGCGCTGGATGCGGACCTACAGGATCTGTCGCCCGGCCGGGCACGCGGCCTTCCTGGTGACCCAGGGGCTGCCCTGGAGCCTGGGCTTCCTGCTCAGCACCGGCCTGTCACCTCTCGGCTGGGGGGTCCTGGGCGGCTGGCTGGGCCTGAGGATGCTGACGGCCTGTTCCGTCTGGCGGAGTCTGTCCGGCACCCCGGCCGCGATCTGGGGGGTGACGGCCCCGCTGAAGGACGTGCTCTACCTGGTCTTGTGGGTCTCATCCCTGGTCGGAACCACCGTCCGGTGGGGAGGTCGGACCTTCCGGGTTCTCCGCGATGGCCGGATGCGCCCTCTCTGAAGCGCGGACCCGGTAGAACCAGGCGTTGTCCCGTCCCCAACTGAACAACAACCGGCGCGCCGAGACCAGTTCCAGGGCCGGATGGCGACATTCCCAACCCACCGAGATCCAGCGGGTGCCCGGCGTCAACCCGGCGACTCGCTCCAACAAGAGCTCTCGGGTGGCCTGGGACCAACTGCTGGCGGCCGCGTACAGCACCGTCGCCTCTCCCAGGTCGGCTTTCAGGAAATCTGCGTGCTGGAACTCGGCTCGGCCCTCCAGCCGCAGGGCTCCGACGATCCGCCGGGCGATCAGCGGGTAGCTGGCCAGCATCTCCATCCCGACGGCCCGACACCCTGTGGCCAGGGTTGCCAGGAAGGTCATCTTGCCCTTGCCGGCGCCCAGGTCGTAGAAGACGTCGTGAGGGCCGACTCGGGCTTCCTGGAGGATTTCCAGGCCGGCGGAGTAGGGAGTCTCTCCGAAGCGGAAGTCCTCCTTGGGGCGGGACAGATGACGCGTCTGCAGCCAGATATCCCACGAGGGCAGCCGCAGAAGGTAGAAGGCACCGAAGAGGGCTTCCACCTTCCAGAGGCGGGGCACCCGGAAGAGGGCAGGCCACTCCCGGGGAGCCAGCGTCAGGATTTCCAGGGCTTCGCGCAAGATCAGCCGGTGATCTGCCAGGCTGCCATCTTGAGCATGTCCTTGACGTTCCCCATGGCCGCCTGCACGGCGCTGTGTTCGAATCCGGAGTGCATCTTGCAGTTGGCGCAGCGGGGATCCTTGCGGGACTCCCACCGTGCCCAGTCCACGTCCTTCCAGAAGGTCTGGAAGTCCTGGTAGTACTTCTCGTCCAGGAGGTAGCAGGGGGCCTTCCAGCCCAGGGGGCTGTAGTTCACCGTCGAGTAGGGCGAGCAGTCCAGCTCACGCAGGCCGGCAGCAAATTCCAGGAAGGCCGGCGTGGACGTCAGGCGGTACTTGTGCGAGATCTCCAGGACCCGACGGAACTTCTGGTGGGTCTGCTCGAGGTTCAGGAAGACATCCTCCTCGACGCTCTCGTACTGATAGCCCGGCGAGACCAGGATGCCGTCCACCCTCAGGGAGGTCAGAAGGTCGCACAGCTCTTCGAACTCTTCGATTCGGCTCTCTTTGAAGATGGTCGTGTTGGTCCAGGTCTGATAGCCGAGCTGCTTGCTCTGCTTGATCATGGCGATGGCGTGGTCCCAGACCCCGGGGCGGTTGCAGACGAAGTCGTGGGTCTCGCGCATCCCGTCCAGGTGCACGTTGATGAAGAGGTGCCGATCCGGCGGGATCGTGTCGAAGACCTTGGTCTGCAACATCAGCGAGTTGGTGCACAGGATCAGATACTTGTCTCGCTCGATCAGGGCGGAGACCAGCTCGGGAAGCTCGGGATAGAGCGTGGGCTCCCCCCCGCAGACCGAGACGATGGGAACCCCGGAATCGTCGACGGCCTTCAGGCACTGCTCGAGCGAGAGGCGATCCGACAGCTTGCCGGTATGACGCTCGGTCGAGCAGCCGCGGCAGGCCAGGTTGCAGGTATACAGGGGCTCCAGCATCAGAACCGTGGGATAGCGCTTGCGGCCCTGCCTCTTCATGGCCGCCTGATAGCGGGCCTGGGCCAGGGTGAAACCAAGGGGGAATCGCATCGGGGGGGGCTCCGTCGGACCCGCGGGGAGGTGGGAGCGGGCTTCGTCGATCCTGGGATGTGGTCCGCGTTTTCTGGGAGGACTCCGGGGAATCCTTCCACTCCGCCCCGGGCGGCCTGCTGACGCAGGATTCCAGGGGTTCCGAGAAGAACGCAGGCGGCCATGTCCAGGCCCCCGCGCAGATCCCCCCGCCCCGCGGCCAGGCTTCATCTGCATGCGCAGAGGTCGAAGATCCTCGACCTGCGGTTGATGGGTCTGGAGCGCGTCCAGTTCGCCATGCTGTCGCTGGAAGGCCCCGACCTGTATGCCTCGGCGGGCGGCTTGGGGGTCCGGGCCACCGAGCTGTGTCAGTGTCTCGCCAACCTGGGGTTTCCCACCCACCTCTTCTTCGTGGGCGATCCCGAACTGCCCGCCCGCGAAACCCGCTTCCAGGGAAACCTGGTCCTGCATCGCTGGGGACAGTGGCTCAGCGCGCGCCATCCCCGCGGGGTCTACGACGGAGAGGCCGAGAAGGTGGCCGACTACGCCAGCTCCCTGCCCCCCTGGCTGGTCGAAAACCTGGTGGCGCCGGCGGCCGAGAAGGGGCTCTCCACGGTGTTCCTGGCCGAAGAGTGGCAGACCGTCCCCGCGGTGCTGAACCTGGGGCGGCTTCTGGCGGAAAGAGGGCTGGAACACCACGCCCTGGTGTTGTGGAACGCCAACAACCTCTTCGGGTTCGACGGGGTGGACTGGTCGGGGTTGCAGCAGGTGGCGGGCTTGACCACGGTCAGTCGCTACATGAAACACCGCATGTGGCTATGGGGCGTCAACCCGATGGTGGTCCCCAACGGGATCCCCGATCGCTGGCTGGCGCCGGTTCCCGAGGCCCAGACCCGGGCCCTGCGCGAGATCTTCCCCGACCTGCTGCTGACCAAGGTCGGTCGTTACGATCCCGACAAGCGCTGGGTCATGGCCATGCAGGCCCTGGGTGAGCTGAAGCGCCGAGGCTTGCAGCCTCGCCTGCTGGCCCGGGGAGGCAGCGAGCCCCACCGGGAGGCCGTCCGGGAGGAGGCTCGACGCCAGGGTCTGTCCTGGGCCGAGTTGCGCCTCTCCTCCCGGGCCTCGGCGCTGGAAGTCTTCGACGAGATGGCCCGCCATGCCGAGGCCGATGTCCTGGAGATGTGCTTCTACGTCCACGAGGACTTCATGCGGGTCCTGTACGCCGGTGCCGACGCGGTGCTGGCCAATTCGGGCAACGAACCCTTCGGTCTGGTGGGACTGGAGGTCATGGCCTGCGGAGGCCTGGTCTTCACCGGGTCGACCGGAGAGGACTATGCTCGCACCTTCTCCAACTGCGTGGTGGTCGAGACCGATGACCCCCGCGAGATCGTCGAGTCGACCATTTCCTTGCGCTCGGCGCCGGCGCTGGTGGCCGAGATGCGCAAGCACGGGCGCCGGACCGCGTCCCGCTATCTCTGGGAACGGGTGGCGGCCGATCTGTTCCAGAAGATCAAGTTCGTCGCAGCGGTCCGAGGCATCCCGCTCTCGGCCCCGTAGTCGATTCACCCCGGGTCGGTCCCGGACTTCGGGCGCACCTGGGGGCACACGTCAGATGTGGAGGAGAATTCGTCATGAGCCATCACCGTGAAGACATCCAGAGGACCCTGGTGCTGTGCAAGCCAGACGCCGTGGCTCGGGGACTGGTCGGGCAGATCGTGGCTCGCTTCGAGGCGCGGGGCCTGCAACTGGCGGGCCTGAAGCTTCTGGCCATGGAGCCTGCTCGCGCCGAGCGTCTGTACGAGCCCCACGTGGGCAAGAGCTTCTATCCTCCTCTGCTGCAGTACATGACGTCGGGTCCGATCGTGGCCATGGTCTGGCAAGGCGCCCACGCGATCGAGGTGGTGCGCACGATGATGGGAGCCACCAATCCGACCCAGGCCGCTCCCGGCACCATCCGGGGGGATTTTGCCCAGAGGGTGGACCGCAATGTGGTGCACGGCTCCGATTCGCCCGAGAGCGCCGCTCGCGAGATCCCCATCTTCTTCGAGGACTCCGAACTGCCCGTCTATCAGGCCCATCACGCGGCCTGGCTGTAGGGGCCCGATCGTGGGGGACCCTGCCTTCGGGACGCTCTACCTCGTCGCCGTGCCCATCGGGAACCTGGGCGATCTGACCCGGCGGTCCCTGGAGGTCCTCTCATCGGTCTCGACGGTGGCCAGCGAGGACATCCAGGCCACCCGGCGGCTTCTTTCCAGCCAGGGGATCCACTCCCGGGTCGTCTCCTACAGGGAGGCGGGCCGGGAGGCCGCCGGACGGGAGATCCTGCAGGCTCTGCGGGCCGGGGATTCCGTGGCCCTGGTCTGCGAGGCCGGGACACCGGGGATTTCCGATCCGGGGCGGGACCTGGTGGCGCGTTGTCACGAGGAGGGCATCCCCGTTTCTCCTCTTCCGGGGGCGTCGGCCCTGACGGCGGCGCTGTCGGCCTCGGGCCTTCCCGCTCGGAGGTTTGCCTTCGAGGGTTTCCTGCCTCGCAGCGCGTCCGAACGCCGCCGCTTCCTGGCGGGTCTGGCCCGCGAGCCCCGGACCATGGTCTTCTTCGAGGCGCCCCACCGCCTGGTCCAGGCCCTGCAGGATCTGCGTCAGGCGCTGGGCGATCGGCGCGCGTTCCTGGGGCGGGAGCTGACCAAGCGCTTCGAGGAATGCCGGGCGGGTCTGCTGGGGGAGCTCCTGGAGCGCTTTGCTGCCGAGGAACCCCGCGGGGAATGCGTCCTGGTCGTCGAGGGCGCCAGCGAGACGGCTCCAGCCGTCGAGGAGGAGGCCCTGGCCGAGGATGCCGTCTTCCTGCGCGGTCTGGGCCTGGGGGCAGGGGACACGGCCGAGGTGCTGGCGCGCTTGCGCGGAGTGCGCAGGAACCTGGCCTGGAAGCTGGCGGCCCGCGTCGGGGGCGGGCAGGAATCCCAGGCCTGAAGGGACGCCTGGAAGGTGGGCGAACGGTCCGCCCAGGAGGCCGCTTTCGGACCTGCTCTTGGAAGAGGCAGGGCTGGAAGACCCCAGGCCGGGAACTCGCTTCCCTCCATCCCCTTCTCGGAGGCCGGACCCGCATGGACAAGCTTGAACCGACCGCAGAGGAACGCCGTCGCTATTATCGGATCAGCCCTCAGGCCGAGGTCACATGTCGGATCGAGGGGATGGAGGTCGTCCACCTGGTCGGCCTGGGTGCCAACGGGGCGGGTCCGACCCTCACCTTGAAGGGGCGGGTGGCCTGGCGGGACACCTGGGACTTCGACTTCTGCAGCCGGCACGTGGCAGGGATCGAGTTCGTGGACCTGGGGGCGGAGGAGCGCGGCCACCTGACCGGTCTCCTGCCGCCCCCGGAGGAGCGCTCGGAGGCGCCCCTGACCCCCTGATTCCGGCGGTCAGGCCAGCAGGTACCCGTCCGCCGGGCCGCTTGCAGCCGGAGGCGGGGAGGCGTGACGGGCCAGGATCTCGTCGATGAAGACCAGGTTGGCGGCCGCCACCGACTTGCGGATGGCCTCGAGCTGGGTTCGATCCGGCTGGAAGCTGCGGCCGATCTCCAGGGTCATCGAGAAGATCCCGTTGGCGTGGTGGATGTCGTGGGACCCGCCGGAGGTGGGATACAGGCTGGAGCTCTGCATGACCCGGAAGGAGTTGTTCAGGGCCTTGTTCATCTTCTCGCCGACCTGACGGTACTCGGCCAGGTTCTCGACCGGCTTGTTGGTGACGCCCCAGGGATACAGCACCATCTGGCCGTAGCCGTGATGATCCAGGATCCCCTGGATGTTGCCCCGGCCCAGCTCCAGCTTGAGCAGGGCCTGGATCTCGGACTCGGAGGCACCCGAGGGCCCCCGGTAGGTGTCAGCCCGGGGGTTGTCCGAGGTGGCCCTTCCAAAGTCGTCGTCGGTCCGCCCCGGCAAATCCCCGGCCGGCCGGTAGAGCGTGGCGTGTTCGGGCTTGCCGTCGTCATAGTTGCGGTTCAGGTCCACCCCGACGGCAGAGGAGCCGGTCTCCGGCAGCGGACGGCGGTTCTTGCGCCACCAGTTGTCCTCCTGGCGGCTGTGTTCGTAGCCGTCGGGGTTGGCGCAGGGGATGATCCAGATGTCGCCTTGTTCCAGGCGGCGGCGCATCTCGGGGTCGCCGGTGGAGCCTTCGGCCATCTGCCCGGCCAGGTACAGGGGCGCCTCCATCGAGGCCCACTCCCTGGCGTGGTGGGCCCCGGTGATCACCACGCCGGGCTTGGAGAGGGTGTCCCCGTCACGAACCCCGGTGGACAGGTGCAGAGCCCAGATCTCCCGGCCTTCGGGGGTCTGCCCCAGGCTGACGCGCTCGGCCACCTCCGGGAAGCGGGAGGCCAGGCCCTCCAGTTCCTCGGCGACCTGCTCGTAGCTGTGGTAGGCCGACTGCTGGACGGGCTGCTCCTTGCGCAGGTGGACCTTGAAGTCCGAGACCACCTGGCGGACGTCCACGTCGGCCTTGTCCAGGTCGGGGATGTCTCCCCGCTGGATCAGGTAGTCCCGGATTTCGCCGTCCTGCAGGACCTGGTCCTGGTTGGCGTCGATCCCCGCAGCCTCCTGGTTGCGCAGGGGGTGGACCCCCAGCATCTTCTGGCCTTCCTGGACCTTGAAAAGGGAGCTGCTGGTCACGTCGGGACCCATGGTGCGACCTCCAACCGGGGCGGAATATCCTGAGACTCATGCTGGATCGTAGCAGTACGAAGGGGCGCTCCTATGAACCAGATGTTACGGAAGTGCAAAGGGGGCTTCGGTGCCAGGGCAAGACCTCACGACCATTCTGTCTCGGGAAAGCAGAGGAAAATGCGGCCAGTCAGGGGCTGAAGGGTTGTGGTTTGAGGAAAATTCTAAAGTGTCGTTGGAGCCTGGAAGCCCGATTTTATCGGGCTTTGCTCGCGAAGCCCTGATAAATAAGGCTTTACTTACGATGATCGTCGAAAAAGCCCGTATTTTCAGGGTTTCTGAGGAGGAGAGCGAGGCCTGGGACAGAACTCTTTGGAGGTTGGTTGGAAACAGTCTCAACAAGGAGGCCTGAGAACATGGCGGTCAAGTCCAAGTCCAAGGTCATCGGCAAGGCAGATCTCATCGGGGATGTCGCCAACAAGATGGGAGCGTCCAAGAAGGACGCCGGCCTGATGCTCAATGCCGTTCTGGAGTCGATCCAGGAGCATCTCAAGAAGGGAGAGGGCGTCCGCCTGATTCCTTTCGGCTCCTTCGAGATCCGTGAGCGGAAGGCCCGCCTGGGTCGCAACCCCAGCACCGGCAAGGAGATCAAGATCAAGGCCCGCAAGGTGCCGGCGTTCCGTCCGGGCAAGGCCCTGCGCGAGTCCGTGAAGTAGGTTTCCGTCCTGGGGCCCGGCGCTTTCGGGCGCAGGCTCTGTGGGGGCCGCCTGCGGGCGGCCTTTTCCTTTTCCAGGCGCCTTTGAGTCGGCCTCTGTTCTGGATCGGGCGCCCGGGCTCTCAGTCCACCTCGTCCTCGGCTGGAGGCAGGTTGCCGGCCAGGGACCAGCCCATCAGGAAGCCGATGGCCCGCTCTGTGAGCGGGTTCTTTCGCACCAGGGCCCAGAATTCGGCCGAGTGGTCGGGGTGGACCAGGTGGGCCAGTTCATGCAGGATCACGTAGTCCAGGACGAAGCCCGGCATCCGGGCCAGGCGCTGGGAGATCCGGATCTGCCCCGTGGCGGGAGTGCACGAGCCCCAACGGAGGTTCTGGTTGGAGACCCAGCGGATCTGAAAGCGCAGACGGCCGTCAAACCACCTGCGGTTGATCTCCTCGGCCCGGCGACGAAGGTCCGCCTCGGGGTTCTGGGCCCGGGCATCCACCCGGCGCAGGAGCCGCTCCTTCATCTGGACAACCCAGTCCTGCTCCTCGCGGGGGGACAGCCCCTCGGGGAGGCGGACCTCCAGCACGTTCCCGGACAGCGAGGCCGAGACGGTCTTGCGGCGGCGGGGGCTGCGGATGATCTGGATCTGCACGCAACCGGGTTCGATCTCAGGGCATGCTTCCCTTCCGTCGTTGCCCTGAAAGGAAGCTGCGGGGTCTCCAGAGAAGCACGCCCGACAAAGGGCCGCCCGGGCCCGGTCGGCCAGGTCTCCGACGGCCGATCCGTTGAAACCACGCCATCCTGCCTGCCTGCGGGATGGCTTCCATCTTCTTGAAAGCCCCACACCATGGACCAGAGCCTGATTCGTAACTTCTGCATCATCGCCCACATCGACCACGGCAAGTCCACGCTGGCCGACCGCCTCCTGGAGCGGACCGACACCCTTTCGCAGAGGGATATGATGGACCAGGTCCTGGATTCGATGGACCTGGAGCGCGAGCGGGGCATCACCATCAAGTCCCACCCGGTCACCTTGCTCTATGAGGCCAAGGACGGACAGATCTACTGCCTGAACCTGTTGGATACCCCCGGACACGTCGACTTCACCTATGAGGTTTCGCGCTCGCTGGCGGCCTGCGAAGGGGCCCTCCTGGTGGTGGACGCCGCCCAGGGGGTCGAAGCCCAGACCCTGGCCAACTACCAGATGGCCTTGAACCAGGGCCTGGAGATCGTGCCGGTGATCAACAAGATCGATCTGCCTGCCGCCGATCCGGACCGGGTCCGCCACGAGATCGAAGAGGTTCTGGCCCTGCCGGCGGACGACGCCGTCCTGGTCTCGGCCAAGATGAACCTGGGGATCGACGAGCTGATGGAGGCCATCATCCGGATCATCCCGCCGCCCCGGGGCGACCGCAGTGCTCCCCTGAGGGCCCTGGTCTTCGACTCGCGCTACGACCAGTATCGGGGGGTCGTTCCCTTCTTCCGGGTCGTGGATGGCGAGGTTCGCAAGGGCACCATGGTCCAGATGATGAGCACCGGGAAGGTCTATGAGGTGGACGAGGTCGGCATCTTCAAGCCCGAACCCCAGCCCGTCGAGGTGCTTCGAGGGGGGGACGTGGGCTATCTGGTCGCCCAGATCCGCCATATCGAAGAGACGCGGGTGGGCGACACCTTGACCCTGGCCCGGGGAGGAGCCACCGAGCCTTTGCCGGGCTACCGGCCGGCCGTCTCGATGGTGTACTGTGGCCTGTACCCCATCGAATCGACCGACTACAACAACCTGCGCGACGCCCTGGGCAAGCTCAAGCTCAATGACGCGGCGCTGGTCTGGGAGCCCGAGACCTCCGTCGCCCTGGGCTTCGGCTTCCGGTGTGGATTCCTGGGTCTGCTGCACATGGAGATCGTCCAGGAGCGCCTGGAACGCGAGTTCAACCTGGATCTGATCGCCACGGCTCCCAGCGTGGTCTACACCGTCCACCTCAAGGACAAGACCACCATGCAGATCCAGAACCCTTCGGATTTCCCCGCCCAGGGCGATGTGGACTCGATCGACGAGCCGGTGGTCAAGGCCACGGTGATCACGCCGGAAGACTACGTCGGACAGATCATGGACCTGTGCCAGGGGAGGCGAGGCACCTTCCTGGGGATGGAGTATCCGTCTCATGGCCGGTGCATGCTGACCTACGAGATGCCCCTCTCGGAGATCATCACGGACTTCTTCGACCAGTTGAAGTCTCGGACGCGGGGATACGCCTCGTTCGACTACGACCTGTGCGGGACGCGCGAGTCGGACCTGGTGCGCCTGGACATCCTGGTCCACGCCCAGAAGGTCGACGCCTTGTCGATCATCGTGCACCGGGAACGGGCCTACACGGCGGGCAAGGCCCTGGTCGAGAAGCTGCAGTCGGTCATTCCCCGGCAGATGTTCGAGGTCCCCATCCAGGCCGCTCTGGGAGGGAAGATCGTGGCCCGTGAGACCGTCCGGGCCATGCGCAAGAACGTCCTGGCCAAGTGCTATGGGGGCGACATCAGCCGCAAGCGCAAGCTGCTGGAGAAGCAGAAGGAAGGCAAGCGCCGGATGAAGCGCATCGGGAACGTGGACATCCCCCAGGAGGCCTTCCTGGCGGTCCTCAAAGCCGAGGAGTAGGGGCGGCTTGAATCGCGTTCACTGTGTGTCGCAAAAGTTCCGTGATGATGCGAGTCTTTTGGGAGGGGTTTCTGAGGGCGTTTGACATCCCGGCCAGCACTCGCTAGAATGCGCTGACGTTTCATCTTGATACGGCAACCCCGACAGGCCCTCCCCGGCTCGGCCGGAGGAGGCCTGCAATCACCTGGGGGTCTTGTGCCTCCGGGATCGAGAGGAGGGGCGAACCGTGAATCTGGTTCGAACTCTTGTCCTGGCGCTCATTTTGGCGGGCCTTTCTGGCACGGCGGTCCGGGCCATGCCCGTCACGCAGGACCTGGAATCCTCGGGCGAGCGCCTCTCGGGACCCCTGATGGCCCCCGTCGAGTCCGCCGAGCCCGAGACCGTCGTCGCCGAGGCGGCCCCCAATGAATCCCGGACCGCGACGTCTTCCGACATGCCCCCGATCTTCGTGCAGTCATCGTGGGTCGAGTACCAGCGTGTCCCGGTCGAGCACCGCCGCCGCTCGCTGGCCTCGCGAGGCGCCCAGGTCGCCTCGGCGCCCTACAAGACGGTCGCGGTGCGTCGCCACGGGAAACTGGACATCACCCCTTTGATCCTGAAGTACGCCCGCAAGCACCGCCTCGACCCCTGGCTGGTCCGGGGCGTGATCCAGGTGGAGTCGGCCTTCAACCCTCACGCACGCTCCTATGCCGGGGCAGGCGGCCTGATGCAGTTGATGCCGGGCACCGCGGCTGGCCTGGGGTGCCGGAACGTCTTCGACCCGGAAGCCAATATCGCGGCCGGAACCCGGTATCTGCGGATGATGCTGGACCGCTTCGGCGGGCGGACGGAACTGGCCATCGCCGCCTACAACGCCGGGCCTGGGAACGTCAGCCGCCATGGGGGGATCCCGCCCTTCGCCGAGACCAGGAACTACGTGGTCAAGGTGACCCGGGCCTGGCAGCGCCGCGGAGGTCGCTAGTTCAGGTTCAACTCGGTGACGGAGGCCGCGGGTCGGGTCGCCAGGTAGAACTCTTCCAGGCAGCGACGGGATGCCTCGGCGGGATCGATTTCCGCGGAGGGATCCTCCTTCACCAAGCTGGCAAGGTCTGCCGGCAGGTGCTCGCGCACCATTCCGGCCAGCTCTTCGGGCAGGGTCCGCAAGACGACCTGGACCTGGAGCTCGGGGTCGGGTCCCGGAGGTTGCCAGTGGCGAGCCCAGCG
>Ga0334901_1001716_pt1 | contig 21576 bp, 16 predicted proteins | sample GraSluR3_MG_3_FD_207216 | JGI IMG/M metagenome (GOLD analysis project Ga0334901, IMG submission 207216) | Sludge microbial communities from methane-producing bioreactor in Wageningen University, Netherlands - Granular Sludge_15_08-R3 | ecosystem: Engineered > Bioreactor > Anaerobic >... | reverse complement strand
AACAACTTCCCGGTTTTTCGATCCTTCCGATGCGTCTCCGGGACAAAAGGTACTGAACCACATTTTTCAACAATATGTTTTGAGTATAATTGAACAGAAAAAGAAAAAAATCCTGATCGCTAAAGTTGATATAAACTGTGGAATTCATTAAACTTGTAATCAAAACAATAGTATGAAAAATTCGAGACGCGCGTTTTTGAAAAAAACTTCAGTGGCTGCGGCAGGGATTACAGTGGTTCCGAACATTGCCGTTAGCGGGCTTGGGCACCGCGCCCCGAGCGACAAGCTGAATGTTGCAGGTGTTGGCATAGGCGGGAAAGGCCATCCCAACCTGGTTGCCATGAACAGCGAAAACATTGTGGCGCTTTGCGACGTGGACTGGAAATACGCGGAAAAATGTTTCAACGAATTCCCGAAAGCAAAACGTTACCGGGACTGGCGGAAAATGTTCGATGAAATGGGAAACTCCATCGATGGGGTTATGGTTGCCACAGCCGACCACACCCATGCCCTTATCGCAGCCCATGCCTTAACTTTGGGAAAACACGTGTATTGCCAGAAGCCGCTTACCCATTCGGTTTACGAATCGCGGCTGCTGACCAGGCTGGCGGCGAAACACAAGGTGGCGACCCAGATGGGAAACCAGGGAAACTCGGGCGACGGCGTGCGCCAGGTTTGCGAGTGGATTTGGAATGGGGAGATTGGCGAAGTAACGGAAGTTCATGCCTGGACCGACCGCCCTATATGGCCGCAGGGGCTCGAAAGACCCGCTGAAAAAATGACTCCGCCCGATACCCTGGACTGGGATTTGTTCGTCGGACCTGCGCCCATGCGCCCCTACCATGAAATTTACACCCCTTGGAACTGGCGGGGCTGGTGGGACTTCGGCACCGGGGCATTCGGCGATATGGCCTGCCATGTGCTCGACCCGGTTTACCAGTCGTTAAAACTGGGATATCCCGAAAAGGTAAACGGAAGTTCGACACAGATGAACACTGAAAGCGCTCCACAGGCGGAAACGGTGGAATTTATTTTTCCTGCCCGTGAACAAGTCAAAAACCAAAGCATGCCGTCTGTTAAAGTATTTTGGTACGACGGGGGGATTCTTCCGCGAAGGCCAGAACTGTTGCCCGAAGGAGAGGACCTGATGGCCGACGGACTGGGGGGATGTATTTTTGTGGGATCGAAAGACACGTTGGTTACCGGCTGCGGCGGTTTTAATCCACGGTTGCTTTCAGGCAGGGTTCCGAAGGAGACGCCCTATTTGCGAAGGATTCCGGGCGCCGTGGGCTATGTGGATGGTCCCCACGAGCAGGACTGGATCAGGGCATGTAAAGAATCACCGGAAAACAGGACAGAAGGAACCTCCCACTTTGGGTATTCCGGCCCGTTCAACGAAATGGTGTTGCTGGGGGTTTTGGCCATCCGGTTACAGAACCTGAATAAAATACTGAAATGGGATGCCGAAAACATGCGGTTTACCAACATCTCGGATTCGGAAGAACTGAGAATCGTAACTTCCGATGAATTTAAAGTGATTGACGGCCATCCTCATTTTGATACAAAATATGCCAGGTTCAATGCAGTAGAAGCTGCCGGCGAATACATTAAACATACCTACCGGGATGGCTGGGACCTTCCACCGATGCCGTAAAAAATAAATCCATGAATTCAAGGGAACGGTTTTTAACGACTGTCAGCCACCGGGAGCCCGACCGGATGGTCGTCGATTTTGGCGCAACATCCGTAACGGGGATGCATGTGCAGGCTGTTGAAAACCTTAGGAAATATTACGGACTGGAACCCCGTCCTGTCAGGGTAGTCGATCCCTACCAGATGCTGGGCGAGGTGGACAGCGAACTGATCGACATCATCGGCATCGACACGGTTGGCGCAAAAGGCAAAAACAACGCGTTCGGCTTTTACAACCACGGGCGGCTGAAGGAATACGTCACCAACTGGGGACAGACAGTGCTCGTGCCGGAAGGATTTCGTACCACCACCACTGAAAAAGGCGATGTGCTGATTTACCCGCAGGGCGATACATCTGCCCGGCCTTCGGGACGGATGCCCGGAAACGGCTACTTCTTCGATGCCATCATCCGGCAGCAGCCTTTTGAAGAGGAGGACCTGAACCCGGAGGACAACCTGGAAGAATACGGCCTGGTGGCGGACGATGATTTGGAATACTGGGAAACAACCACCCGAAAAGCCCGCGCCACCGAGAAAGCCGTGGTTGCCGGACTGGGAGGCACCGCTTTGGGCGACATTGCCCATGTTCCGGGCATCAAACTGAAAAACCCGAAAGGCATCCGCGATATCACCGAATGGTACATGAGCCTCGCCATGCGGCCCGACTACATCCGGGCCGTTTTCGACCGGCAAACCGAAATAGCCCTCGAAAATTTCAGCAGGCTGCACAAGGTAATCGGGGATAATATCGATGTGGTTTATATCTGCGGTACCGATTTCGGCACGCAGGATTCCACGTTTTGTTCTCCTGAACAGTTCGACGATTTGTGGTTGCCTTACTACAAAAAAATAAACGACTGGGTGCACGCGAACACAGGCTGGAAAACCTTCAAACACTCGTGCGGGGCTGTGGAACCGTTTCTGTCACGGTTTATCGACGCCGGTTTCGATATTATCAACCCGGTGCAAATCAATGCCAAAGGGATGGATCCGGTCCTCCTGAAAAAGAAGTACGGCAAAAATATCGTTTTCTGGGGAGGCGGCATCGACACGCAAAAAACCCTGCCTTACGCCACTCCTGAAAAAGTACGGGAAGAAGTGCTCCGTTTATGCGAAATTTTCGCCAAAGACGGTGGTTTCGTGTTCAATACGGTCCACAATATCCAGGCAAATGTGCCGGTTGAAAACATCGTAGCAATGATTGACGCCATCCGGGAATTCAACGGGAATAAATAACCGTGTGAACAAACAGAAGAATATTGTTTTTTATAATAAACCACTTTAAGTCTGAATTTGCCTATGTCTGAAAAAAGTCTGGCTCATAAAAACCTTGTCGTCATCGGCGGCACCACCGGCCTCGGATTGTCTGCCGCTGGGGCATTTGTTGAAAACGGTGCGAAAGTGGTGGTTGTGGGGAGGAACGAAGAGAGCGCCAAAACAGCAAAAAAACTGTTGGGGGCCAATGCGGTTGCTGTTACAGGCGATGCCGTGGAGCCACAAACGGCGGTTCATGCCATCGAAACCTGCATCAAACGTTTCGGAAGTTTCAGCGGCCTTTACCATGTGGCGGGCGGCAGCGGCAGAAAGATGGGTGACGGACCCCTCCACGAACTTACCCTGGAAGGCTGGAACAAAACCCTCGAACTGAACCTCACTTCGCTGATGCTATCGAACCAGGCTGCAGTGAAGCAATTTTTAAAACAGGGAACCGGAGGTACCGTCCTGAACATGGGATCGGTGCTCGGCTTTTCACCTTCCCCGCAGTACTTTGCCACCCATGCCTATGCCGCCGCCAAATCGGCCGTTGCCGGGTTTACCAAGTCCATTGCGGCTTATTACGCCAAAAACAACATCAGGGTAAACGCAATCGCTCCGGCGCTGGTTGAAACGCCAATGGCCCGGAGGGCTGCCGAAGACGATAAAATCCTGGATTTCATCCGGACGAAACAGCCCCTGGACGGCGGCAGGATTGGCCGTGCTTCCGACCTCGACGGGCTGGCTGTTTATTTTATGAGCGACCTGTCGAAATTTACAACCGGTCAGGTGGTGGCGGTCGATGGGGGGTGGACGGTAACCGAAGGACAATATTAACGCGATAACAGTTTATTTACCAATAAAAAACATAAAATGCAGGAAACAGTCATTGGAATCGACCTGGGAGGAACAAGAATAAAAGCAGTGGCCATTGACGGGCCCGGAAACATTTTGCACCAGCATTACCATCCCACCCGCGACGGCGACAATGAGGTATGGAAAAATGCCGTTGCAGCGGCGGTAGAAGAAATCAGGGAAAAAACCGGAAGTCCTGACGCCCTGGTTGGAATTTCTGCACCGGGACTGCCCAATACGAAGAATTCGGCTATCGCCTATATGCCCGGCCGGTTGCAGGGACTGGAAAATTTTGACTGGACCGGTTTTTTAGGCGTCCGTACATTTGTGTTGAACGACGCCGTTTCCGCCATGATGGCCGAAGCACGATTCGGCGCGGCAAAAGACCGGAAGAATGTAGCCATGCTTACATTGGGAACCGGGGTCGGCGGTGCGTTACTCATCGAAGGGAAACCTTACCAGGGCGCTTTTAACAAGGCTGGCCACCTGGGGCACATGGTCATCGACAGCGACGGGGAGCGGGATATCACGGGAATTCCCGGAAGCCTCGAGGATGCAATCGGCAACTGTACTATAGAAAAAAGGAGCTTTGGGAAATTCAGTTCCACAAAACAATTGCTGGAAGCCCTCAGGAAAGGCGATCCCTTTGCCGCGGAAACTTGGCTCACCTCTGTCAGAAAACTGGCCATCGGACTGGCCTCCCTGACCAATATACTCTCCCCTGAAATGATTGTTCTGGGCGGCGGTATTACGGAAGCCGGGGAAGATTTGTTCGTTCCGCTGGAAAAATACATGGAGATTTTCGAGTGGCGGGCAGGCGGCAATAAAACGGAAATAGTAAAAGCCCGGTACGGCGATCTGGCCGGGGCTGTGGGAGCGGCGTGTTTTGCAAGGGAGGCAGCAGAAATAAAATGAACCATAAAAAGAACAGGAAGATGGACTTTACAGAAGCTTATATCCGGAAATCTGCAGAAATTCTTGAGAAGGTACAGGCGCAGCAGGCTCAAATCAGGCAGGCTGCACAACTGTTTGCCAAAACGATACTGGCGGGCCGCGTGGTGCATGTTTTTGGCAGCGGCCACAGCCGCATCCTGGTGGAAGAGATGTGGCCGCGTTACGGCTCTTTCCCGGGTTTCAACCCCATTGTAGAACTTTCCCTGACGTTCCACAACCTCGTGGTGGGCGCCAACGGGCAAAGGCAGGCCATGTTCCTGGAAAACGTAAGCGGACTGGCAGAACGGATACTGCGCAACTTCGATTTAAAGGAAACCGATTCGGCGCTCCTGATATCCTCCAGCGGTGGCAACGTAGTGCCCGTGGAAATGGCGGAACTGTTTCAGAAAAAAAACATCAGGGTGGTTTCCATTATTTCCAAAACCCATTCGGAACAATCGGCCGGCAAAAGGAGCGACGGAAAAAAACTCGGCGACTTTTCCGATTTGGTGCTGGACACCGGGGCGCCTGCGGGAGATGCCATGGTAAACATTCCGGGACTGGATACGCCGGTAGCGCCGGGTTCCACACTCGGCGGGGTGTTGCTCGTTAACTGTATCAAGGCCGAGCTGGCCGGTTTGCTTACTGCCGCGGGTCAACCGCCCAAAGTACTGACCAGTACTGTTGTGGTTGGAAACGAAAGAGCCGAAGCGTTGTTCGAGAGCGCATACGACCAGCATGCCTGGAATATGGCAAAACTTTATGAAAACGTGGGTAAAGGCAGTAAATAATGGAGATTATCAATTTTAAGGCGATACAGCAAAGTTTTGAAACCGGCATCCTTGTCGTGGGAGGCGGTTCTGCCGGTTGTCTCGCTGCGCTGGCCGCTGCCCGGCAAAACAAATACCCGGTAACGCTCGCCGAAAGGTACGGTTTTCCGGGTGGAACTTCCACGCAGATGCTGGACACTTTTTACGGTTTTTTCACTCCGGGCGAAAATCCGCGAAAGATTGTGGGCGGCCTGCCCGATCTGGTGGTGGACGAACTGGACAAAACCGGTGATATTTTTTTGCGGCCCAACACCTACGGCGCGGGTACTGGAGTAAATTACAACCCAGAACGACTGAAAAAGGTGTGGGATGCACTGCTGACGGAAAATAACGTACGACTGTTTTACCATTCCATGCTGGTTGCCGTCGAACAGGAAGGAGAACAAACTGCCTGTGTATTTTTTCACAAAGGCGAAGGGTTTTTCAAGATTTGCGCAAAACGGGTTATCGACGCGTCGGGCGACGCCGATTACTGCTTTCACGCGGGGCTCCCGTTTGAAAAAGCAGGGGAGTTGGAACCTGCCCAAAGCATGACCACCACTTTCAGAATGTGCAACGTGGATTTGCAGAAATTTAAAAACGCCGGCGGCAAACAAATGCTGAAAGAGAAAATGACAAGGGCGTTTGAAAACAAAACCTACCTCTTGCCCCGGAAGGAAGGTTCGGCCCACGAAATGTGCCAGCCGGGTTGTATATCGACGGTTGCGGTTAAGGTTGCCGGGTTGGATGCGCTGAAAGTCGGCGATCTGACCCAGGCCGAAATCGAAGGACGGAAACAGGCTTTCGAGTATGAACGGTTTTTCCGCGGAGAAGTGCCGGGTTATAAAAACGCCAAAATTATCGGGCTTTCACACCAGACAGGCATCCGCGAAACGCGACGGGTTTACGGACTGCACCGGCTTACCAGGGAAGAGTGCCTGGCAGGGAAAATTCCCAATTCGTCGGTGCTGCTCTGCGGTGCGCCGATTGAAGACCACCGTATGGGAAAGGAAGGGGAAGACGAAACCCGGTGGGAATACATTCCCGGCGCCGGAATTTACGGCGTCCCTTACGGAACAATTGTTCCCCAAAAAAGTGATACCGCATGGGTGGCAGGGCGCTGTTTTTCCGCCACACACGACGCGCACGCCTCGTGCCGTTCGATGGCGCAAACCATGGGGATGGGGCAGACTGCCGGGCTGGCTGCCGTGCTTTCCCTCGAAAACGACTGCAGCGCCGCTGGTGTGCCGGTAAACCGGTTGCGGGAACAGTTAACCGCGCTGGGCGCTGTGCTCGAAATCCCGGATAAGGTTGCCGACACCGGCAGAAACGGGTGGAAAACGAACAGGTAAAAAAATGAATAGTATAAAAAATCTGAATCGTTTATTTGTGCGTACCGTTCTCGGCGATATCAGCTCTTCCGAAATGGGGCTGACCTACTCGCACGAGCATATTATCATTGAAGAAAGCTTTCCCACAATTACAAACCCTTTGTTTATCCTGAACGACGTGGACAAAGTGAGCGAAGAACTCTCCCGGTTTTACGCAGCAGGAGGCCGCACGGTGGTCGATACCATGCCGGCCAATTGCGGCCGCAACATCGAAAAACTGGCCGAAGTATCGCGGCGGACAAACGTGCATATCCTCGCGCCCACAGGAATCCACCTCGAAAAATATTATGTCCCCAACCACTGGCGCTATTTTTATTCGGAAGAGCAGCTTACCCGGCTTTTCACCGACGACATCATGGTGGGCATTGACCGGTACGATTACGGCGGACCCGTTGTTGAACGCACACCTCACAAAGCGGGGTTGATTAAACTCGCTACCGGCGACGGCTCCATCACAAAACACCAGGAAAAAATATTCCGCGCGGTAGTAAATGCCCATATAGAAACCGGGGCGCCTATACTGACCCACACCAACGGCGGACATCTGGCACTGGAGCAGGCTAAACTGTTTGCAAAACTCGGCGCCGATTTGGCACATGTGGTCATTTCACATGCCGACCGGCTCGACGATGTGGATTACCACAGAGAATTGCTGCAAACCGGCGTAAGAGTGGAGTACGACGCCGCCTTCCGGTGGAAAACCGGGGAAGAGAACTTCACCCTGAAACTCCTGGAAAAACTGCTGCCCGATTTTCCCGACCAGATTACCATGGGAATGGATATGGCAAAAAACAGCTACTGGAAATCCTACGGAGGCAGCCCCGGACTGAATTTTCTGATGGAAGAATTCCGGGAAAAACTCAAAAAAAGAGACATGGAGCAGTATTTTGACCGGATATTTTATTCGACCCCTGCAAAATTGTATTCAATTCCCGTAAGTTAACAGGACACTCAAAGATGCAGCAGGGACAAAAATCCAATACCAACTAAAAAATAGTATTAAACTTCTATATTTAGGGTTTTGATTAAAATAGAAAAATGAAATCCAAAATATTTCCGGCAAAACAAATAGCAGCTATTTTTCTGGTATTATTTTTTTTATGTGACATTGTTCTTGTTGCAGAAACTTCTCCTCCCTCCTCTCCTCCAAAGGTAATTATAGATACCGACCTCGACTCCGATGTGGATGATGTTGGCGCGCTGGCCATGCTTTACAACCTGCACCATGCCGGTGAAGTTGAATTGCTGGGTATAATTGTTACCAGCGACGATCCGTATGCTCCGATGTGTGCAGCCGCATTAAATACATTTTACGGGATGCCTGAACTTCCGGTGGGATTTCTAAAAGGTCAGCCTGAACTCAAGCATCACTCCCGATATACAAAACAAATTGCAGAGGAGTTTCCATCGGGAATGAAAACCCGGGAGGATGCCGAAGATACTGTGAAACTTTACAGAAAATTACTGGCCGGGAATCCGGATGAGTCGGTTACGATTGTAACTGTGGGTCATTTGAGCAGTTTGCAGGGACTGCTGCAATCGGAGCCCGACCATAATTCAAATTTAAACGGCAGATTACTGGTCAACCAAAAAGTGAAAGAATGGATTTGTATGGGAGGACAGTTTCCGCAAGGGAAAGAGGCCAATTTTTACCGGCCCGATCCGGCATCTACGGTTTATTGTGTGAACAACTGGGAAAAGGAGGTAATTTTTTGCGGATGGGAAGTTGGAAATCCGGTAATTACCGGAGGAGACTGGCTGAAAGAAAAGCTGGAACCCAATCATCCGGTTTACCGGGGATATGAATTGTACAACAGTTTTGCAGGCCGTCAAAGCTGGGACCAGATTGCGGTGTTATTGCTTTTAAGCCAGGGTAAAAAATTTTTCACTGCAATTAAAGGAAATTGCATTGTAGCTCCCGATGGCAGCAACACGTGGGAAAATAGTGAAGACGGACGGCATCAGTATGTTGTTTTCAAACAGGGAATCGCTCCGGAAAGGGTAAGCAGGTATATTAACAAATTGATGGCAGGAGAAATGGAAACGCTAAAAAATTAACCTGGAAAAAGGTTTTACGCCACAATTTCCACACGGTTTCCATCAGGATCGAGAATTACACTTTCGTAATATCCGTCGCCGGTGGTGCGGGGTTCTCCTGCAATGTGAAATCCGTCCCGGCGAATAATTTCGGTTAACCGGTCCACCTCGTCCTTGCTACCCGCTTTTATGGCAAAATGAGTCAACCCGGTGTAATGTTTCATCGGGTCATTTTTCGATTTGGCAATGTTTGGCATTTCCATTATTTCGAGCCGGCAATCGCCATCGAAAATCAAAAAGTAGGAGCGAAATTCTTTGGAGTGGTTGTAATAAATTTCCGTAGAAGAAGCGTCGAAATAATGCATGTAAAAACTGCGCAATCCTTCGAGATTATAAGTCCATATTGCCAAATGTTCTATTCTCATTTTTCTTCCGGTTATTCATCAAATTTACGCAAAAATCCGACTTAGGTTACCCTGTTTTCATTCCACTCCTTAAAAAATTCATCCAGAAAGTCTTCCATAAACCGGTGCCGCCTCACGGCCATTTTTTTAGCGGTTGGCGTATTCAACCGGTCTTTCAGCAGCAATAATTTTTCATAAAAATGTATTTACTCTATTCATCTTTACTTTCCGCTGACAAAAGATGTTAAAAATAATTTAAACAGAATATAAAAAGTATTTATCCGGTGTTTATTGCTAATTTTGCAGGCTGAACATTAGCGGACAAACTGGTGTTAATGGATTGAAAATTAATGAGCGAGAGCATGACCAAAAAAATAAAATATACTATCCCTGCCATGTTGCAGGAATCTGTAAAAAACTTTGCTGAAAAAATCGCGCTGGTGTATGCCGGAGAAGCAAACTACACCTACCGGCAAATGGGAGACGACGTCGCCAAAATTGCCGCGCTGCTGAAAAAGGCAGGTATCGAAAAAGGCGACAAGGTGGCGCTTTTGGGAAACAATATGCCCAACTGGGGACTGGCTTTTTTTTCCATCTCGTGGGCAGGCGCAACTGCAGTTCCCATTTTACCCGATTTTCACACCAACGAAATTAAATCCATAATCGAACATTCAGAAGCAAAAGTGATGTTTGTTTCCGAGGGACTCTACAAAAGTCTCGATGATGAAATTTCGGGGAAACTGGAGCAGCTTATTTTAATGGAAAATTTTGCGGTTATTCCGAAAGGCACTCGCGAAAAAGATTTGCTTAATCTGAAAACTTCACTTTCAGAATCTGCGGTTCAGGAGATTCCGGAAAAAGTTGAAGAGGAAGATTTGGCGTCCATCATTTATACATCGGGAACAACAGGAAACTCAAAAGGAGTAATGCTTACCCACAAAAACCTGATGTGGACGGCAGAAAAAAGTTTTACCCTTCAGGACATAAGTTCCGAAGACCGCTTTATGTCGGTTCTGCCGCTGTCACACACGTTCGAAAATACGCTCGGTTTTCTTTTCCCGATAAAATTTGGCGCATCGGTACATTACTTACGGAAACCGCCGGTAGCATCGGTTTTACTGCCTGCGCTGCAAAAGGTGAGACCCACCATCATGCTGGTAGTTCCTTTGATCATTGAAAAAGTTTTCAAGGCCAAAATTCTGCCCAAATTTCAGAAAAGCCCGGTAACCCGGTTTATCTATTCAGTTCCGCCCATGCGAAAAGTTTTACACCGTGTGGCTGCAAAAAAGCTTTACGAAACTTTTGGAGGCCAATTACGGTTTTTCGGAATTGGCGGGGCAAAACTCGACCCAACTGTTGAACGGTTTTTATATGAAGGAAAATTTCCTTATGCCATTGGTTACGGATTGACTGAAACATCGCCTTTGCTGGCAGGTGCAGTAGGCAAAAACGTACGCATTGGCTCCACCGGAGTTGCCATGGAAGGCGTTCAGCTTCGGTTGGGCGACGCTGATTTGAAAACCGGAGAGGGCGAAATTCAGGCCAAAGGGCCCAATGTGATGAAAGGCTATTACAAAGAGCCAGAATTAACCCGGGAGGTTTTTACAGAAGACGGATGGTTTAGAACAGGCGATAAAGGATGGTACGACAAGGACAATTTCCTCTACATCAAAGGCCGTATTAAAAATATGATTGTGGGTGCCAGCGGTGAAAACATCTATCCGGAAGAAATTGAATCGGTCATCAACAAAATGCGGTTTGTGCTCGAATCGCTTGTTGTGGAGAAAAAAGGGAAACTGGTAGCCATGGTACACCTGAACATGGAAGAGGTAGAACAGCATTTCAAACATTTGAAAGAGGAAGCCCATCAGTACATTCAGGATAAATCAGAAGAAATTTTGAAAGAAATACAAAAAAAGGTAAACGCCGAACTCAACAAATTTTCACGTTTGCAGGCAATTATCCTTCAGCCCACACCTTTCGAAAAAACACCTACAAAAAAAATAAAGCGGTTTTTATACGCTTAACTTTTGGGAGAAAAAAAGGGGAAAGTCGGGACGCGGCTTTCCTTTTTTTATTACAGATGAGCAGATTTTGTTAATTTTGTACCCGCAAAACCGAATAAAGAAATGGTTACCGAATCGAGATACAATTCAAGGGGGGTTTCCGCATCGAAAGAAGATGTGCACAGTGCCATAAAAAACATCGATAAAGGATTGTTTCCCAAAGCCTTTTGCAAAATTGTGCCCGATGTTCTGGGCGGCGATCCGGCATGGTGCAACATCATGCATGCCGACGGTGCCGGCACCAAATCGTCGCTGGCATACATGTACTGGAAAGAAACCGGCGACCTTTCGGTTTGGAAAGGCATTGCACAGGATGCGCTGATTATGAACATCGACGACCTGCTGTGTGTGGGCGCTACCGATAATATTCTTGTTTCCTCAACCATTGGCCGCAACAAAAATAAAATTCCGGGTGAAGTGATTGCCGCCATTATTAACGGAACAGATGAACTCTTGCAAAATTTACGCGAAATGGGTATCAACGCCTTTTCTACCGGAGGCGAAACAGCCGATGTAGGCGATTTGGTGCGAACCATCATTGTGGACTCAACGGTGGTTTGCCGCTTGAAACGCGACGATATCATTTCTGCCGGAAATATTTCTGCAGGCGATGTCATTGTGGGACTTTCCTCATCGGGGCAGGCAAGTTACGAACAAAGTTACAACGGCGGCATGGGTAGCAACGGCCTCACCTCGGCAAGGCACGATGTTTTTGCAAATTATCTGGCCGAAAAATATCCTGAAAGTTTCGACCCGGAAGTGCCTTCAAATTTGGTTTATTCGGGAAATTACAAACTAACTGACAAAATTGAAGGTCTGGGTGTAAATGCCGGTCAACTAATTTTATCGCCCACAAGAACTTATGCTCCTGTAATCAAAGAAGTGCTTAAAAAATTCCGGAAAAGTATTTCAGGAATGATTCATTGCTCGGGTGGTGCACAAACCAAAGTACTGCATTTTGTGGAAAATGTGCACGTCATCAAAGACAACATGTTCCCGGTTCCTCCGCTGTTTAAAATGATTCAGGAGCAATCGGAAACAAGCTGGCAGGAGATGTACAAAGTATTTAATATGGGCCACCGGTTCGAAATTTATACCCAACCTGACGTAGCCGATAAAATCATTTCTATTTCGAAATCGTTGAACATCCATGCTCAAATAGTTGGAAGGGTTGAACCTTTTGAAGGGAAAAAGCTGACGATAAACTCTGATAAGGGAGAATTTGTTTATTAAAAAAAGACTATGGCAGAATACGCATTATTGGAAAAATATGAATCTATCCGTCACCGGTTTGAAGAGGTGCAGCAGCAGATTACCGACCCGGCAGTAATTGCCGACATGAAACGGTACGTGAAGCTGAACCAGGAGTACAAAAGCCTGGAAAAACTTCTGAATGCTTTTAAGGAATATAAAAGTATGGTGGACAATATTCAGTCGGGAAAAGAAATTCTGGCGGAAGAAAACGACGAGGAACTGCGCGAAATGGCCCACGAGGAAATTGAACTGGCGGAAGATAAAATTCCGGAAATGGAGCAGAAAATCAAAATGTTGCTGGTTCCGGCCGATCCGGAAGACAGCAAAAATGCCATTCTGGAAATCCGTGCCGGAACAGGCGGCGACGAGGCCAGTATTTTTGCAGGCGACCTGTTCCGCATGTACTCCAAATTCTGCGAGAAAAAAGGCTGGCGCATGGAAGTGACCAACATTAACGAAGGCACTGCCGGCGGTTACAAGGAAATTGTGGCCAATGTTACCGGCGAAGGGGTTTACGGTATTCTGAAATACGAATCGGGCGTGCACCGGGTACAACGGGTGCCGCAAACCGAAACCCAGGGACGGGTGCATACTTCGGCAGCTACCGTGGCTGTTTTACCCGAAGCTGAAGAGTTTGATGTAGAGTTGAAAGAATCGGACATCAAAAAAGATACGTACTGTTCTTCCGGCCCGGGCGGGCAGTCGGTGAACACCACCTACTCTGCAATCCGGTTAACGCACATTCCCACCGGCATTGTGGTGACCTGCCAGGACGAAAAATCGCAGTTGAAAAACCTGGCCAAGGCGATGAACGAGCTTCGCACACGGATTTACAACATGGAGTATCAAAAGTATATCGACGAAATTTCATCGAAGCGGAAAACCATGGTTTCCACCGGCGACCGCTCAGCAAAAATACGCACCTACAACTGGCCGCAGGGTCGCGTTACGGATCACCGTATCAACCTGACTCTGTATAACTTACAAGCCATCATCAACGGTGAAATCGACGAAATCATCGAAAAACTGATGATTGAGGAAAATGCGCAGAAACTGAAAGAGGCGGAGATTTAAAGCCCCAACCTGACCTTCCCCAATGGGGAAGGAAAAAAGAATTAGAATTGATTTTACTTTTTGCAATAATATCTCAGAAAATAATTTACTAATCTTCCCCCTTTGGGGGAAATAAAGGGGGCTATATTATGAACAAACAACAACTCTTCCAGCAAATCCAGAAAAAACGCAGCTTTCTTTGTGTGGGGCTCGACACTGATATTCTGAAAGTTCCCAGATATTTACAAAGTGCCGCTGACCCGGTGCTGGCTTTCAACCGGAAAATTATTGACGCAACCGCAGAATATGCAGTTGCCTGCAAGCCCAACCTTGCGTTTTACGAAAGCCAGGGATGGCAGGGGTGGCATACCCTCGAAAAAACGGTTGAGTATATCAAATCAAAATACCCGGAAATATTTTTGATTGCCGATGCCAAACGCGGCGATATTGGAAATACTTCAAATTTATACGCCCGCACTTTTTTCGAAAAACTTAATTTTGATGCCGTTACCATTGCGCCTTACATGGGCGAAGATTCGGTAAAACCGTTTATGGCTTATCCCGAAAAATGGGTGATTCTGCTGGCACTTACTTCAAACAAGGGTGCAGCCGACTTTCAGTATTTAAAAGATGAAAATTCCGGTGATCAGCTTTTTGAATCAGTATTAAAAACTTCCCAAAACTGGGGTACACCTGAAAACATGATGTACGTGGTTGGCGCTACCAAAGCGGAAAAACTGAAGGAAATCAGGGAAATTGTGCCCAATCATTTTCTATTGGTTCCCGGAGTGGGAGCACAGGGCGGCAGCTTACAGGAAGTGGCTCAAAACGGCATGAACAGTCAATGTGGACTTTTGGTAAACTCCTCACGTGGAATTATTTACGCTTCAAATCGCAGTGATTTCGCGGAAAAAGCCGGAGAAGCTGCCCGGGAAGTTCAGCAGGAAATGGAAAATTTGCTAAAAATGAAAAAGCTTGTTTAAACCCTATTTCATAAAATAGGGGGCGAAAAAAACAGCTTAAAAGATCTCGGTACAAGATTAATAGCTATGACTGATAAAGATTTTATGGCGCGTGCCATTCAACTGGCTGAAAAAGGAATGGAAAATGGTTCAGGCGGACCCTTTGGAGCAGTGGTAGTAAAAGACAGCAAAATTGTGGGAGAAGGATACAACAATGTCATTTCGAAAAACGATCCCACAGCCCATGCCGAGATTCTGGCCATCAGGGAAGCTTGCAGAAATCTGGACAGTTTTCAGTTGGACGATTGTGCCATTTACACCTCGTGTGAGCCCTGTCCCATGTGTATGGGAGCCATTTACTGGGCCCGGCTGCAAAAGGTTTATTATGCCTGCACACAAGAAGATGCAGCGGAGATTGCTTTTGATGACCGGCACATTTACGATGAACTGGAAAAAGAACCCGGCGACCGGAAGATAAAATTCGAAAACCTGATGCGCAATGAAGCGCTGCCTCTTTTTAAACAATGGAAAAACAAACCGGATAAAACACCCTATTAGTTTTCAAAAAAATATTCAGGTGATTTGCAGCAAAACCATCACTACAAATCACCATAAATCACTATAAACCTGATATTTTCAAGTGATTTTTACTGACTACATCAATCCCCTCATCATTCCGTAGTAATACATGGGTTTCAGGCCGTGAGCCTTTAAAATCCACCACATACCGCGTTCAATTCCCGGGTCGATAAACGGAATGGTTGGCAAAAGTTTTTTGTCGTATCCAAACTCACACATCAGCACTTTCCCGTATTCGGTAACAATGGGACAAGCCGAATAACCGTCGTATTTTTCTTCCGGTTCTTTGCCTTCCATTACAGCAACCAGGTTTGCCGCAGCAACGGGCGCCTGCATACGAATAGCCGCACCGGTTTTACTGGTTCCCAGTCCTGCCGCATCACCCAGAACCATAATGTTTCTATAATCAGGATGAACCAATGTTTCCTGGTCAACTTTTATCCAGCCGCCGTGACGCAGTTCGCCCTCAGTAATTACGAGAGAGGAGTTTCGCACAAAATCCGGTGTGCCCATTGGCGGGGTTACGTGCAGAAAGTCGAAGTCAACAGTCAACAGTTCTGTTTCATCTGTGACCGGTAGCTTCGCCTGTGTGGGTTCTTCCAACAATTGAAAAACAGCTTTTTTTGCCACAGGATCCACCGAAACCAACCGGTGCTTATAATGTGTTGAAATACTGCGTTCGTCATACAATTCCTGCAAACGGTCGCCAAAAATTTTGGGCGTCATCAAATTAGTGGAGTTACAGAAATAATCGAACTGAAACCCTTCCCTGCGCTCTTCCTTTTTGAGAAAATCTTCGGTTAAAAGTGTGATCTTTTTGGGTGCACCCCCACATTTCAGTTTGGTATAAGTATCGGTAAAAACCAGTCTTCCCGCTTTCTTTTCCGGAAGTCTCTGCAGGGCTTCCCAGCATTTTTTTGCGCCGTTAAAATCGTAGATGGAATGAATGTTTCCTTCGCCCAACGTTTCTTTCGACAATCCTTCAATCTGGTTAAAATCGGTAACACACCCGGGCACCAGCACCAGAAAATCGTAATTCACTTTTCCGTTCTGTGCGGTTATCACCACATTATTGTCCGGATTCAATTCAACCACACTGTCTTTCATCCACTTTACTCCGCCGGGAATAAGTTGCCCGGTTGGTTTCAGAATTTCATCCGGTGTAAAAACTCCCGAGGCAATAAATGTATAACCTGGCTGATAATGATGGATTTCGTTGGGTTCAATGATGGTGATGTCATCGTGCCTGAGCTTGTCGGAGAGATAGGCAGCCATGGTGATTCCGGCAGCACCGCCTCCTACTATTACAATTTTCGCTTTAACCTTACTTTCTGAAAAAAAGTCGAAGGCTCTTTCTGTAACAACTAAACCGCCGAGCCCCAACGCCCCGGCAGTAATAAATTTTCTTCTGCTAAAAGTCATTTTTTTCTCCTATGGTTTATAAACTGGTTATTTGATTTAGGTTGTAAAATCAACAACAAGGTTAACATTTTTTAATGCAGAAAAAAATGAGAAATGTCCGGACGAAAAAAAGTTTACAATTTGTTAAATCCACAAAATTTATTCAGGTTTTATCCAATACGGGGCCGGCGTTAAAATGGTTTTAGGGTGAGACTGTATTTTTTTACCCCCGGCATAACCCGGTATTTCTGCAACTGGCGGTTTGCAGTGCCTCCAACTCCCGACACCTCATAATCTAAATTCAGAATCGTGTGGGGCGCTTCTTCCAACTGGTACGTGTACATTGCCCGTTCCAGATTATCGGTTGTGTATTTATGTAAGCTGAAATTGAGCAGATTGTCACCCCGAATAAAAAGTCCTTTTCCTTTTTCATCCTGCACTTTCAGCCAGCGCACATCCGAGCGGTTGCCATATTCCTGCGGAATGAGGTAAGGTTCATACATTTTTTCGGCACTGGAACGGTATAATCCCACTTTTGCCCCGGTTTTCCGGTCGGGGTAATTTTCAAACGGTCCGCGACCATACCACTCCACATTACTGAAGGCTTTGGGCAACTGAAACTGCAGTCCGATTTTCTGCAGCATATCGGGCATGGGGCCATGCGGAATGATTTCCTGTTCCAGTTCGATTGTGCCGTCTGCTTTAAATTTCCAGGTTTCATTTCGCTCAAACCCTGATGAAAAAAACCATTCGTAACCGCGTTTTGAAGGATCGATGGAACTGTTGGAAAAGGCGCCAAGTTGAATGACAACTTCATTTTCAGAAATTTGTTTCACGCGCAGTTCATGTACTTCGGAAACCGGGTTTTGCAGCCCGAGTGTCCGCAGTTGGTTGTCGATGCTGCGTCCAAAACCGGGTGTCATTTTCCCCTGTTCAAACATGTAGCTTCCCCACGGATCGATGTCGTTAGCCAGCGGCGCCCGCCAAACGTTAAAATCAGGTCCGCTCTCCAGGTATTCCGTTTCGTTAAATTGCAGCGACGTCAGTTTTCCTGTCTTTTTATCCATCGTGTAGCGGAAGCTTTTACCTGAAACAATGATGTTACCGCTGTTTTCCCGGACGGTCACTTTCGCGTCAACCTGAACCGGTTCTCTCACATAAACTTCCGCCGGAATCCGAAACTGCTCCCAGGCAATCTCGTGGCCCGCGTTGGCCCACCGGGTATCTTCTTTGAGTAAAAATACAACAGTCAGCAGGCATTCGGAATCCGCTTCAATTTTTGGCATCCGGAACGGAATGGTATCGGTAATCCGCTCTCCGGGAGCGCAATCGACCTGAAAAAATCCGCGTTGAATCGTATCGCCGTTCACCGTCATTTCCCACATTCCATCCAACTCATTCAGATTCTTAAATTGATGGCGGTTGGTAATTTCCACTAACCCGTTTTTAACATCGACGGCTTCTATTTTAACCGGCTGCCCCGATTTTTTAATCTGAAAAATTTCAGGCTGAATTTTCCGGTCTGGCCATATAATACCGTAAGTGCGTCCACCGAGGCCAACAGCAAAAAAGTCTTTTCCTGTTCTACTGTCGTTTTCAAAATCAAGTGCCAACACGGCGTCCCCGGTTTCATTTTTCAGAAATTCCACTGAAACTGCTTTGTCAAAAATTTTCACCTCGTCAATCACCATTTTTGACAACCTCCCGGAATATTCACCCTGATCCTGCGTATCGGCTTCGCGACCAATACACAGTGGAAAAGGAGTTGAACTGATTTCGCCGCTGTACCGGACTTGCGCCACACGTTCCTCGTCCACAAAAAGCTGTAAACTGTTGCCATCGTAAATCCCGGCAATGTGATGCCAATTTCCGTAGAAATCGTGTCCTACCCTTGCTTTTGCTGAAATGCGTTTGCCTTCGCTGTGAATATAAAACTCCAGCGTTTGCGGATTCTCCATTTGAATGCCGTACTGAAATTTTCCTTTCATTAAAAAACTGTTGGTTTGCGGAATCTCAAACGGGTTCACCCAAAAACCGATGGAAAGCTGGTTACCTGAAATGTCGAGGCTCGGATCGCGGTAAAACTCCACCCAGTCGTCGTGTCCCGAAAATTCGAGGCCACGACCATTTTTCCCTTCTGTGAAAACCGGCCTCCCCATAATCTGGCCGTCATTTTTATACGACGAAGAATCGGGCAAAATCCAGCGCGGCGTTTTAATTCCCGGACTTACCCAGTCCCAGATTGCTCCGCCGGTCAGCCGCGGGTATTTCCAAATCCATTGCCAGTATTCATCCATTCCGCCCAGGCCATTTCCGGTGGCAGCGAGGTATTCGTCCATAAACGAAGCCCGGCGGTCATTTTGGGGAAGAACTTTACCTTCCGCCAGATTTTTATAGTCGATGGGCAGCCAGTACCGCGGACCCACAATATCTTCAAACGGAATGTAAAACGTGTTTCCACCGTACATCCATGCGGGGCGACTGGGGTCGATTTCCTTGCCGGTTTTTATCACTTCGTTGATGTTGAACCCGCTGCCCGACTCGTTTCCGGCACTCCACATAATTACCGACGGATGATTCCGGTCGCGGTAAACCAGTTTACGGCTGCGGTCTTTGTACATTTCGGTCCAGGCGCGGTTGCCCGATAAATGGATGTTGGCATGGGCTTCATCGCCCACTTCATCCACTACATAAATTCCCAGTTCATCGGCTAAATCGAGGTATTCCGGTGTTGGCGGATAATGCGATGTGCGTACGCAATTGATATTGAATTGCTTCATCAAAATCAAATCCTTTTTCAACGTTTCCAGCGGAACGGCCTGCCCGTGTTCCGGGTGGTGCATGTGGCTGTTTACGCCGTTTAGTTTTACCGGCACGCCGTTCACCGTTAAAATGTGGTTTTGGTATTCCACCTCGCGGAAACCGATTTTTTTTGTAAATACTTCAAGCGTTTCGCCTTTTTCATTTTTAAGCTGAATAAGAAGTGTGTACAGGTTTGGAAACTCAGCCGACCATTTTTCAGGATTGACAACCAGCGTGGAAAGCGTAACTTTTTTAACGGAATCGGGGGCGGATTTAAAACTCATGGACTGAATGCCGTCTCTTAAAATCGATTCGTTTTCATCATTAAAAACATCAAATTCCAGCGAACAGGCCGACGTGTCTTTTCCGGCATTTCTTACCACGGTTTCTACTTTCAGCGTGGCATCTTCAAAGTTGCGATCCAAATCGGTGACTACATAAAAATCGTGGATGAAAGTTTTGGGGTAAGCCACCAGTTTCACATCGCGGTAAATGCCCGAAAGCCGCCACATGTCCTGGTTTTCGAGGTACGAACCGTCGGAGAACCGCAGCACCTGAACCGCCAAATCATTTTCGCCCTTTTTTACAAACGGAGTAATATTAAACTCTGCCGGTTCAAATCCTCCCTGGTTGTAGCCCACCCGTTTGCCGTTTACCCAGATGTATGCAGCCGATTTTATGCCTTCGAACCGCAGTATGATTTCCCTGTCATTCCAGGTTTTGGGGACTTCGAATTTTCGTTTGTAACAACCTGTAGGATTATAATAACCAGGAATCCTGGGCGGATCGCTTTCAAAGGTGAGCGCAACATTGCGGAATTTGGGATGCCCAAAACCTTCCATCTGCCAGTTGGAGGGCACTTTTATTTCGTCCCAGCCTTTGGTTTCGAATTTTGATTTCCAGAATTCTTCCGGCACCTGATCAGGTGTTTCCACCCACTTGAACTTCCACAATCCGTTAAGCAACTGAAAATTTTCATTCCGGTCTGTACGGTTGGCCTGCGCCGCCTCCTTTGTTGAAAACGGAATATGAAACGCGCGGGGCTGAACTTGTCCCTTTTCAAACACAGCCGGATTTTCCCAGTCACCGGGCAGAAATTTAACCTCCTGGCATTTTGCAGTGCCAAACAAATAAAAGAACAACAGGAAAAAAGAAAGAAAACGGTTCATGGCAACAGGTTTTAAATATTGTAGAACAAAGCTAAAAAATAGTACGTTTTTCAGGCAACTGAAATCAGCAAAAACCAGGGGCCAGACTTTCTTTTTTCCCTTTGTCAATCAGCCGGTCTGAACCCTTCAATCAGCATTTTTAACCCTTATTTTCATCTGCTTAAATCACTCATTTATTTGAAGATGTGCTTTTCTTTGCAATGTAAGTTCAATGCCAGAAACGTTCAAAAAAATATAAAAATACGATGGGAATTATTTACTGAAGAAATTTTTCCATTACAAACCCAAGTTGGTAAACCTGAGAAAAGGTAACGAGACGCTTTAAAACCATTGCATAAAAATGCAGTGGTTTTTTTTATCTTTCTTCATTCATGAAACCGCTGAAAATACTCCGTCGGTGTCATTTTCGAATGGCGTTTAAACGTACGGTTGAAGTTGGACAAATTATTGAACCCGCTCTCGAAACAAACCTGAGAAACCGAAAGTTTTCCCTCTATTATAAGTTTACAGGCGTAGCTGATGCGCAAATCAGTGACGTATTCAGAAAGCGACTTTCCTGTTTTTTCCTTAAAAAAACGGCAAAAGGCCGATGGATGGAGATGGGCAATTTCGGCAACCTTTTCCAGTTCAATTTTTTGCTGATACTGCGTGGTTAAAAAATGGAGGACTTTGGTTAGCCGATCGTCGGTAAAATCGTGGTTTTGCTGTTGATACAACTCGCCCGCAAGCAACCTGTATTTTTCGGTTTTAGCCAGCTCGTGTAAAAGTTTCAGCAGTAAAATCACCCGGTTGAATCCTGAACTTTGGGCAATCTTCAACACCTGTTTTCCTGCCTTTTCAGAAAATGGCGGCAAAAACCGGATTCCACGCGACGAACGACTGAACAACTCCTGTATCACATGAAACTCAGGGTAT
>Ga0334901_1001708_pt1 | contig 21664 bp, 25 predicted proteins | sample GraSluR3_MG_3_FD_207216 | JGI IMG/M metagenome (GOLD analysis project Ga0334901, IMG submission 207216) | Sludge microbial communities from methane-producing bioreactor in Wageningen University, Netherlands - Granular Sludge_15_08-R3 | ecosystem: Engineered > Bioreactor > Anaerobic >... | reverse complement strand
ATAATTGCTGCATTGGTGGCATATTGTTTCTTTCCCAAAAAGCCTTCAATCAAATTTGAAGTGGAAAAGTCAAGTCAATTAACCATTTGGGGATAATATGTTATCCCGAACTCACGTTATTAAACTATGCCTGTCAATCTGTGTTGGACTTGTGATGTTGCCGGTAAGAACGGTCAGAAACATATCCCGGTTGATTGCTTTGTAGGAAATAAAAGCGTGACTGGATTGAAAATAAGTAAAAATCCCGTATCGATTGTGGAGCTTTTGCTATAATAATTGTATGGGAAGGAAGTTTTATTCCTCCTGTTTTTGTAATAAGTCAATCTGGAAATATAAAATTTTATAACATAATGAATAGTAATGCTGATGAATTATTTGATTTAAAATTACAACTTGCAAATGAGTTTTTAAGAAATGGAGGAACGGAAGGAATTTATGATGTTGGTCTATTGCAAGATTTAATAGACTTCAATCGACATGATGAAATTACACATACCTCACGATTAAAAGCATTTATTAATGCTATATTTATGATGAATATAACCCCACCTCCAGTATTATTGGATAATAATATGAATGAATATAAATCATTTGTACAAAAAGACATTTTTTTTGATCAAATAAAAATTGACACTGAAGAACAGATCAATGAATTATTTGATAGATATAAAGATACCAAAGATTATATTTTTCGGGGACAGAGAGAAGCGGCATGGAGGTTATATAATACAATACAGCGTTCATGGATTTTCAATAAATATGAGGGAAAACATGATTATGTTTCTACTCTAAAAAAGATGGCTGAAGTTTGCTTGAAAAATCATAAAGAAGATATTAAGAATATTATTGAAAAAAGCCATGTAGATACTTTTAATGATCTTGCGCTACTTGGTTTTTTACAACATCATGGTTGCCCGACTCCTTTACTCGATTGGACTTCGAATTTTTACAATGCACTTTTCTTTGCGACTGATGGAGTAATTGAAAATACTGCTGTTAAGGAAATTGCAGATTACGTGAGCATATACTTTCTGCATAATGAGAATATTGAACCTGGAGGAGCTGCAAGTGTCATTGATTATGCCCTAAAGGAAGAAAGTAAAGATATAAAATCAAAGTTAATAGCAATGGTTGCTAAAGATGAAAAGCAAAGGTTAGAAATGGAAGAACATTTTAAAGATAGAGATTTTTTTGATCGAACTAAAATAGAAGGTTCTGGATTAGTATCTCATATGTGCAAAATAGAGAATATGGTATCAATTCCCACGGGAATAATGTATTATAGAGATAATTTTGATTATGAAGGCATTGCGTTTTCTTTATTAAATAGCGAAAACATAAAAGCCCAACACGGTGCTTTTATATGGAATTCATCATCTTTCAAACCTTTAGAAGTCGTGGCATTTGAGGCATTTGAAAAAGAATCAGGATCTGGATCATACAAATTTTGTGAGTGTTATAATATCAATAAGAAACTTGTTCCTTATATCCATAAAAAGTTAATAGATTTAGGAATAAAGAAAGAAATTATTTATCCAGATGAAGAAATTGATACTAAAAACATATTTTCTGAATCTATCTGTGAGTTAGAAAAGAAATAATTAATGTTGGATACGCAACTTTCAAGGTATCGCAACTCTATTCTTGTGTATGCTGTAAATAAAATAGAGCCGTAAATACGGCTCTTACTATTTCTATTCCTTTTGTTTAGGTAACAGGTGGCAAAGGTTTTCATCGTTGCGGATCCGTTCCAACTCGTCGGCGGCTATCTGCTTGGCTTCGGCTTTGATGCGGTTATAATTTTCCTGTATCATTTCTTTCATGTGATCCACGCCTTGTTCATCTACAAAATTGGATATAACCGGAATCTTTTTGTACGCTTTGGTTTCGGCGGCTACACGCTCGTTATCGACGACAATTTCACAATGGAAAATCTTCTGCTCGATGCGCTCGTCGAAATTGTCGGCCACCGCACCGACGAACATCCCCTGCGTCAGGTTGGAAATCTTCGAGGGTGGTATCAGGCTATCCATTTGGGTATTTATTGAGGTGGATTTGTCGTTCCGGTTAATGGTCATGGATTGCCGTTTCTGCAACACTTTTCCAAAGCGATCCGAAAGGGTCTTAGCCGTATCGCCGACCACCTGACCGGAGAATATATTACCGACAGTGTTCATCACTACGGCGGCCTCTTTGTCGCCGTAGTCGCGTTTCAACTGCGAAAAGTCCTGAAAGCCCAACAGTACGGCTACTTTGTTGCTTCGAGCGGTGGCTATCAGGTTATCCAATCCCTTAAAATAAATAGTCGGCAACTCGTCAATCACAACCGAACTTTTTAACTGTCCTTTCTTGTTAATGAGCTTAACGATACGGGAATTATACAATCCCAGAGCCGCACCGTAGATGCTTTGCCTATCGGGGTTATTACCAACTACCAAGATTTTCGGATGTTCCGGATTATTGATATCCAGCGTAAATTCGTCAGCCGACATCACCCAGTATAATTGTGGAGAAATCAACCGGGAGAGTGGAATTTTTGCCGATGCTATCTGCCCCATTAGCTGGTCGGCAGCCCCGCCCAACCAAGCATCCATGAAGGGTGACAGGTAATTTTCCAACTCCGGATAAGAGGTTAGAATCGGAAATATATCTTCGTACCTTTTATTCAAAAATTCTATCGCATGGGGGAACGTACAATATTTACCTCTCTGATAAATGCGTAAATACCAGATGATTGCCGCAAATATAATTATGGGTGATTCCACAAAAAAGTCGCCCTGTTTCTGCACCCAGGTCTTGTTCAAGTTGAGCATTATCGTATATGCCGATTCGTAAGCGTCCGATATATCATCCATGAATGAAGGATTAATCGGATTACAGCGATGGGAGCGGGATGGATCGTCGAAATTAATCACAAAAAACTCTGGAACCACGTCATAACCGTCACGGTTATTCAGCAGGTGGTTATAGGCAATCGTGGAAAGATCGGGGAATTTAAAATCGTACAAATACATCGAGTATCCCTTTTCAATCTGCTGCTTGATGAATTGGTTTACCACGGCATACGATTTCCCGGAACCGGGAGTACCTAACACGATGGATGCCCTGAATGGATTGACTATATTTATCCATCCTTTCCACATTTTCTTTTTATACCAGAAACGGGTAGGAAGATTTACGGAATACTCGTTTTCCAGCAAACGGGTCTCTTGCATAAAACTTTCATTTTCAGTATTGAAAACATCCTCCATGAGATTGCTTTTCAATAGTCGTGACATCCATATACCGGCAATGAGAAGCAGAATATAGCCGAGCGTCATGGTAAAAATGTAGAGTGCGGCATTTGCTATGACCGGGAACGGCAAGGCCAGCAACCACCAGTTCAGGAAAAAGAGAACGAACCCGGAAGCAAGAAAGGCATAAATCTTACTCCATGTTATTTTCTCGTCTTTTACGCCTCTGGTTCCTAAACAGGACAGGGCAATGAACACTACCGCAAATATTTTCGTCCAAAGGATTGAAGTAAATAGTCCTGCGGTGCGGTTGAAATTGAGAAGGATTTTATCGACTACTCCAATATCGACACCCCACTCTTTTAATGCGCTGTAACAAAACCAATAAATATTTATCACGACAAACAGAATACTTAACGCCCGCATAAAGTCCATGACCTTAGCCAAGCCTCTCAAATCATCTTCTTGCGACATAATCAATTTGTTTTTAATTGTTTAATAATGGATTGTGGAGCGAAAGTAAGAAGACAAAAACACCCCGGAACTATATTTCCGAGGTGTGGTAGCTTGTGGCGTTGATTTGGCTGCTTGTGGCTTCTATCTCAATCTTAAATTGCAGATTGAAATGATATGAGATTAGTTATTCGGATTTAATTTTGATAAATCTACAAAACCATCAGATTCCTTTCTCCAACGTTTTCTCACGAAATCCTCAAAGGATGCATTTGCAAGGATTAAATTATCTGCATGGTCTGAAATAATTATCTGTGGAACAATATTAAATTCCTCATTTGTATTAATGATAAATGAAACAATCTGATCGAATAGATTCGTAACTGCATTTAAGTCATCATCCGGACTTTTTATATTCCCTTCCAATTCTTTTAATCTCTTGGGATTGAAGCCTTCTTTATCGTTATCAACAATCGTTGGGAAGTAAACTTGGCTTGGTTGGTCTAAAAATAATACTGTTGGGATTAAACATTTACTACCTAAAGAACAAAAGTATTTTTGGAGACTCAAAAAGAGGCAGATATGAGAATATAGCCAATTTGCACCACTTCCCATTGACCTAAGATATATTTTCTTCTCCGTAGTATCGGATTCGTTCTTTTTAAGGTGATACAACTCAAAAGTTGTAATGTCAAAGTGAAGATTTATAGGTTGATATGACTTCTCAAAATCAAGTTTACTTCCAATCTCATTCATCGTTTTGTTAATGAAATTTTCGGCATCTTTTAATTTACTTTCAACGTTGTAATCCTCATTGATCTTCTTTTCTAATATATCAATTTCTTTTTTTAATTGTTCAATATTGGAATCCTTGATCTCATTTTTCCTATCGAGAGACCACTCCAGAAGATTTTCTATAGAGAGGCGGATTTTAAACCCTTGTTCTTCTAAGGTCTTATTTTTCTCTAATTCAGCATTAACTTTTAATATCTTATTAATTTCAGAATGAATTATTCTCAATTTACTATCTATCACAGATAATTCTTGTTCACATTTCTGTTTTTCAGGTAAAAAAGAGTCAATCATTAAGGGTGCCTTGCGTAATTCTGTATTGAGCCAATTAATAGCATCTGTTAGCTTATTAATTTGCTTATTCGTATGTTGATTTTCTTGTAAACAGAAAGGGCAATGTGAATCTTCTTTTATGGCTTCCGATACTGGATGTATCTTGTCAATAGTTTCGCTATATTTTTTTGCATATTGAATTGATGAATTAATATTTTCCAATTTCAAAGAGACTTTTCTTCGAGATGCTAAAAGTTCGTTTCTTTCAATCTCGAGTTTTGCATATTGTTTCCTAAAAATATCGGAACTATCATCTACATTGACCGAATTTAGTTCTTGAATTTTATCTAAATATAATTTAGGAGCTTCTAATATATTTTGAGCGGAGTAACCTTGTAATAGCTGATTTCCAACAACCATATAATATTCATCCAGCAAGCTTTCTAATTCACCAACTCTTTTTCTCTTTTCATCACGGAAAAGAATTTCTTCTCTTTGTTTTTTCTCATATTCCTGCTTTTTCTCGTTTATTTGCTGTTTAATAATAAAGTAATCTTGATCAACAAACCCTGCAAAAATTTTAAATTCATCAATTGTTCTTTCTCGCTTTTCTTTTTCATCAAAACGGTAAAACAAAGAATGCTTATTAGCAATGAGATTTTGGTGTTGAAGGATATAGGAAATCATATTCCTAACAGACGGACGTCCTTTTTTACTCTTATAGTTTAGAGTTTGATTATCTTCATCTGTTGATGAAATATTTATTCCAAAATATCTACCCAACTCTTCTTTAAATGTTTTTATTGGTAGATAGTAATCAGTTTGGAAATAATCTAAATTTAAGGTATCTATACTCGGAAAGTTCGGGTCAATACGGAAGAATACATAGGTACTTTTCTCTTCTTGTTTCCTTGCCAATACTAAGTTGGTATTATTAATTTCGAACACAACAAAATATAGCATTGCGCTATCTGTAATAATACCATCAGGAATCGTATTCTCGGAATTTCCTAAACAAAAGTCAAATATCTCGATAATGGCACTTTTACCGGTCGAAGAACGTCCCGTTATAATATTTAGTCCTTCCGTCAAATCAATATAATGACAACTATCCAGTTTATCTAATAATCCAATGTACTTAATATGGCTTCTCATAATCCTTTTATTCCAAATGCATAATATGTATTTATTACGTCCAGCGTAAACATCTTTGGTAATTTAGAGGCCAGATTTATGGCACTCTCTAATGTACTATCAGTATATAAAATATCTTTATTGGTTACTTTGATGCTTATATCTTTATCCACCTTTATATAATCGCAGTCTATGGCATATTGAAGACAGTCATTCGTAATTTGTTTAAACTGCCCGAACCTATCTTGAAAACCGGCCATGAATTTTTTGTTCGTGACCAGTCTTGTTAAACTTGATTTGATAGTAATACTTTTTACTTCATCAACTATGTCAGGATTTAATGTGATAGGAAGTATAAAGTAAGCAAGTAACAAATCGTTCTCTCTTGACCTATAATTTTTATAAAAAGATATAATAATTGGGGTCAAGGAAAAAATATTATTGTGTATTGCAAAAATGTTATTAACTAATTTGCTCATATTATTCTAATAACCAAGTAAAATCATCATTCTCTTCTGCTAAAATATGTAACATACCATTGTGGAAATATCTTGGAACGGAATTATATATATAAAAAGAACCATCTTCGGAGGACATCATTCCATCATAAAAGTTCTTGGAATGATTCACCTTTTGTGTTTCCATGCAATTTCTACAAGCTTTTCGATATTCAGCGTTATGTCTCTTATGAAGACTTTCTTCATATTCACACAAAGAATCAGATATTTTTTTTGACGTCCTAATTTCTGTTATTATCAATTCTTTTGTTTGAACATATTCTGTAACAGCGTCTAAGATAACTTCTTCGTATTCAATTTGACGGATTTTATTCACAAAATCATTCTCATTATACTCTTCATGTTTTATATCTCTTAAATTAATTTTAGCCGGAAATTGAGTGGTCGTGTCGATTAAAGACTGTGCAAGCAAATTAACCTCGTGTCTAAAATCCTCGTAAGAGATTCTCCAATTATTATTAACAGTAGGAGGTGATATAACATAGCCTAACATAGAACGAATATATTCATCTTGACGTATATCTGGAATGGTTTTAGCATGAATTTGTTTGATCGCATCATACAGACTAATGTCACTCGATGCATTATTATCAATCACAAACTTTCCCAATATAGTGATTAATCTTTCTAATTTGGACTCATCCAAAACAGAACTCAATAACTTTTCCGTTTTAGGGTCTTTATTAGTTTTCCGTCTGGAGTACTTTGCTGAAATATCTTTTAAAATTACTAATTTTTCAGCATAGCTTTTAGTATTCCAGCCATACCATGCCGATGTTGACTTAACTTTTTGAGTTGTCAATAATACCAATGAAGAAAAAGAGTCTAAAGAAAATTCTTCTCTAAGCCAGTTATGTAAGGTATTCCAAACATTATGGTCTGCATCAGTTAAGTCATCTTTGTAGAATTTGGATTCGATTTGTTCACTATCTCCATTACTAAGGATAGATATATCACCAAACGTTTCAATATACACAGCTTCCCCCTCTTGTAGCTCAAAACATTTTTTTAATGCTACAAGAAATTGATAAATAAAACCCTTTATAGTCGATGTAGAATTATTTCTTTGCTTCGCCATAATTCACAAGCTATTACCAGATTACAACACAAGAAACTGCTTTAATACAAAGATAGGGAATTTTATTTATTGTTAATAATAAAAGAAAAAAAAGCAACCTATAACCCTTTATAATTAGTAGAAAGTCAAATTGGTAGTTGTAGCTGACCCTTTATTAACCAGTTCCATCTTTGATGGCTGAATACTCTTTATTTAGGAGAAATAAAAAGTGTGACACCACATTTTGCTTTATTCCATTGAAGAACAATATCGTTATCAATCTATTTCTATACACTTTTAAGTTATCTTCAGTAATGAAATAATTTATAAATTTGTAGTTTATTTATATTCAGTTTATTATGGGACAAGTAAAACAACAATGGATAGAGGATGAGACAAGAGGTTTTTCTCTTCCCGATGAAAAATATGTTTGTGGCGATCATTTTGATGATATATATCTTCAGCAATATATACAAGAACATTCTAATTCTGGAAAATGTGAGTATTGTGGACGAAAAACACAGGTTATTGATTTGCGAGATTTCATGGAATATGCAGCAGAAAAAATTACAGACTATTATGGTAATCCAGGAGAGGAATCATTATATTTAGCCAGTTCATTCTATGACGATGGAGAGGAGGAAATACCCGGATTCAAACGTGTTGGCAGTTTTGTTTCACCTTCGTATGCGGATAATTTTGATAGTACGGTAGAATTACTGTATAATCTGGATTTAATAACAGATAATGATCAACTTAACAAGGATATTGAAGATTGTTTTATTTTAGACGAATGGATTCAGCACCACCCATATATGATGACTGAAGGACAAGAATTATCTTTCATGTGGAAGATGTTTGAGCGAATGGTCAAACACGAGCAAAGATTTACATTTTTCAAAAAACCGGAATTTATGGGAGAGAAATTGTCGGAAGATAATAGTCTCATGGACATCCTGACAGAATTAGGTGCAAAAATTTCAGAGTATAATCTTTGTAAAGAGATTGATATCGCTACTGAATTATATAGATGTCGTTTTTTAGATGCTGGAGAAAGAGTTGAATTTTTCAGTGAAATCTCTTCTCCGCCAGATAATAAAGCAAAACAAAGTCGTATGAGCCCTGCGGGTATTTCTATGTTCTATGGTGCTTTTGATAGAAATACGGCTGTCCTTGAAAGTAGTCCAGACGGAATCACTACAAGTGGCAGACATAATGTAGGAAGATTCAAAACGAAAACAAAACTAAAAGTTTTGGATCTCACGGATCTTCCACAGTTAAGTTTTTGGATGCCATCAAACTGGCAAGTAATTGAATTTCTTTACTCGTTTAGGAATGAAATTACAAAAACCATAATGCGAGATGACAGGATTCACATGGAGTATGTTCCTTCGCAAGTATTTACCGAATATTTACGCTATATCTATCGGAATACTAAAAAAGAAAAAATAGACGGACTTATTTATGGGAGTTCTCTTAAAAAAGCGACCAGTAGTAACATTGTCCTTTTTTATAACCAAAGAACAAGTGCTGACATTTTGGAATTGATCGACATAACATAACTACATCTGCCGTCCATACCTCCGTTTTTTCTTCTTCCTCTTTTGGGGTATTTGTTGTTCGCTATCGTACTGATCCGGCTCCGGTGTCAGAACCGAGAACAAACTACCAACGGGAGAATCGTCATTGGTTTGCTCTTTGGGTGCGAACGGTTGTTTTTCCTTCGGCTCATGCTTAACGACGGATGGACGTACCGTTTCTTTTTCGGGTGCAGACAAAACGGATTGTTTATCCTCGTGGGTTGTAACTGGTGAAAAATCGGTGAACCGTGAACCGATTGCGTTGGCAGAAAACTCCTTACCCAATGTGGAACCATTCAGGACAGTACGACTGTTATGGTCGATGAACGTTACCCCATAGAACCGTCCCTGTTCGTTACGTCTAATTACCAGGTCTATACCTTTCTCCTGCAAGTCTGCCCGGAACTCGTAACCGCTAAGGGAACTTGTCAGGGATTCCAAAACAAGTTTGCGGGTTCTGGCGACTACTCCTTTCACCTTGATTTCCTCTCCCGATTTCTTCATTGACAGTTCCAATGCTTCAATGCCGCAATCCTTTCCGAACAGGGAAGATTTGAGCGGCTTGCCGACTTGGTTTCCATCACCATCCAACGCCGAATATATCAAACCGGAATACCGGTGTCCCTGATTGTACCCTTCCACTTTCTCCACACCTATATTATATAATGACAACAACGCCCGATATTCGCCGAGCGATTTAAACTTGTACATGGACACCAGCGGTTTCACTACACCCATAATCTGCTTTTTCAGGTTGCTTTTCTCCGCAACTACGGGTGAAAGTTGCCATACCTCCGCCTGTTTGTGGTCTTTGGTATGAAGACCGTATTTCTGCTCCAGATAGTCGGTTATCTTCTTGCTTTTCTCGTAATTTTTCTTGTCGCTGATTAATGTGCCGTCGCTCCGGATACGGGTGGATACTATATGTAGATGTTGTCGGTCTATGTCCTCATGCTTGAAAATTATATAGGGTTGGTTGCCGAACCCCAAGAGTTCCATGTACTCCCGTCCGATCTCGCCCAGTTTTTCATCAGTCAGCTTGTCGTCGGGGTGCGGATTCAGGGAGATATGGATAATGCCACGGGTTGTATTTACCTGCGGAGGGATTGCCCGTGCAAAATCACGCATGCAATCCCACACGGAAAAATGCCCGTCGGCAGGAACAAAGATGCGGTTGGTCTCTAAAATCTTACCCAGCCCGGCATCAATCTTCTCCTGATTATAGGTTAGTGCACCGTACAAATTGTTCCCTATACGTATATCCGCAATCATCTTTCAAGGACTATTCAGATAAAAATTCCCGCTTGAACTGCTCGCACAACTGCAACACTTCACGCCCGATTTTCGATAATTCGATGGTGTCCTGCTCCAATTTATAGAGCATCGACAACGCTTTTTTCTCACCGAAAGTGGTATGGAGCTGTTTCACCACCTGATTGTAATTCACGCCCACGGAACGGATTTGACCGTATAGGGCGGACAGCTTCATCACAAAATCGACCGCCGAACTGTCGGTTTTTATCACACGCAGCACCTCCCCAAAAATACGGGCAAGGATAAACCGTGCTTTGGAACGGATGCCGGACTGCTCGTACATGGAGAGGAACTCGGCATATTGCTTATCGGAAAAACGCACCATGACACAGTTCTGTGCCGGGTCGCTCTTGGGTGGCCGTCCACCTTTTCCCCGTTTACGGGATTCTTTGCTTTCATTCATAATCCTGATTTTTAAATTCTCATAAATCTGTCAAGGCGGGCGGAGCACCGCCCTAAACTATCGACTCCGGAGATAGTTTCCCTCCTGGAAGGGCAAGGGGTTTTCCGGTTACGGAAAACGTTTCGAGTAACTCGAAACATACCTTGCTATTTGCCCAGACGCAAATAAAAAAATGCCCACCGGAGTAGCTTATGTTCCGGGTATGGCAATAGAAAAATTCTCTTGTCAAAGGGTAGCCGGAGAGAGTATCGCCAGAACCCAAAAGGCGACCAACGAACCTGACCTCAACATTACCGCCGCAAAGTTATAACTATATATAACTGACTGTATGTCACCGACTGGCGCCACTCGAAGCCACAAGCGTCCAGCGGTCAAAAACATGGTGGTTACCTCAAAAAGATGGCTTTCCTTTGCCGCTGAAAATGATTTTATAGGACTACATGAATACGAAAAAGCGAATGTGTTCCAAACTGTAAAATCAGGCAACAATAAACATATGATTGCGTGAACAGGCAGACAGGCAAACATGGTAAATTTTCAAATTATATGATTTTGAAAATGCCAAAATATAAAAGCGCATATGCGCATTTATCCCGATACGTTTTTATGCTTTTAGATTTTTACGCTTTTACGCTTTCATACAAATAGGCCGATACGCAGATACCTGAATTTACATGGGTATTCAGGTATAAATGAATGTGAGAACAGACAGACCGATAAATAAATGAATGTACAATTTAAAATGTAAAACAATGAAAAAGGAACCGATTTATGTTGCATTTTCGACCCAGAAGGGCGGAGCCGGAAAAACAACCCTCACCGTGCTGGTAGCTTCCTACCTCCATTATGAAATGGGTTACAATGTGGGCATCATTGATTGCGATTTCCCACAACACAGCATTCACAGCATGCGCAAGCGGGATTTCAAAATGCTGGAGGAAGACGAATTTTACAAGGGGATGGCCTACGAACAGTTTACCCGTCTGGAAGGAAAGAAAGCCTATCCCATCGTGGAGAGCGATACGGGCAGAGCCATAGCGGATGCCGAGCAGGTAGTGGAAGACTATGAAATGGATTTCGATATAATTTTCTTCGACCTCCCCGGCACGATGAACAACAGGGATTTGATTATTACCCTTGCGCACATGGATTATCTCATCGCACCCATTGCCGCCTCACGGGTGGTCATGGAGAGTACGCTGGATTATATGATTTCCGTGAGGGATAATATCATCACTACCGGACAATCCAATATCAAGGCGATGTACCTGTTATGGAACCTTGTGGACGGTCGTGAGAAAAATGAGCTGTACTCGGTTTATGAGGATGTGATCAGCGAACTGGATTTTCCAATCCTCAAAACATTCCTGCCGAATGCGGTACGCTTCCGCCGTGAACAGAACATCGAGCATAAGCCTCTTTTCCTCTCAACGCTGTTCCCTGCGGACAAGACACTACTGAAAGGGAGCAACCTCGATGAACTGGCCGGAGAACTTTTGAAGGTAGTAAACCTCACTGGCCATGAGTAAACGAATAGATACATCCGGCATAAATCCCGATTTTGTCATTGCCCAGGCCAAAAGCAGCAACCGGGAACAGAGGCCAGATCTCGTGCCATTACCCGACTCCAAAGAAGTACCGGAGGAAACGGTACAACCGGAAGCGGCATCCGTGGATGCTTCGGAAACGATCAGGGCTGCGGAACAGCCAAAGGAGGAAGGCAGACGGAAGAAAAACAAGTCGCAGGAATACGAGAACCTGTTTTTCAAGGAGCCTGCCGTCAAGACACGAAGCGGAAAGGTGGTCTATATCCGGAAGGAGTACCATGACCGTATCCTTAAAATAGTAAGGGTTATCGGTGAGAATGAATTTTCGCTGTTCGGTTATCTCGATAACATACTGGAACACCATTTCAACACGTATCAGGACGAGATTACCGAACTCTACCGCAAGAAGAATACAGACCTGTTTTAATAAACCCACAAAAAAGAAAGAAAATGAAAAAGATTGTAATAATGGGGCGCAGCAAAGCCGCCCCGGAGAAAGAATGTAAACCGGAGGATTACAAGTCGCAGTTTATTCACGAAGCCGATGTAACAGCCCGGTGCGGCAAAACAACCTACATAAGCAAGGAACATCACGAACGGATTACCAAAATAGTACAGGTAATAGGCAAGAATGAAGTCTCCCTGTTCAGCTTTATCTATAACGTGCTGGAACATCATTTCAACACCTATCAGGATGATATAAACGAACTGTATGACAGCAACCTCGAACGGAAAGTATTTTAAATCCCTAAAAATAAACAAGATGAAAATGTTAAGATTATTCGGACGAAAGAAAAACCCGCAGGGTGCGTTCACCGACAAATGTACTTCGGCAAAAAAAACAAGGATGAACTATGCAAGCCGCTTCCTTGAACGTCACGAACTGAAAAACCGGCAAAGCGTGTATATCAGCGATGATACCCACAAGACCGTTAGGGGGCTGGTGCGGACTTTTGCCAACCACGGTAAGGAGACTACCATCAGCGGTTTTATTGATACGGTACTGACGGAACACTTCAAGGAGTACCGTCAGGAAATCAATGAATCCCTTCAGGACGCCGGTACTCCATTATAGGCTATGGAACGGGTATTTATCGTGGCAATCATGCTGTACATGCTCATCCTTGCCTGTTACCTCGTATGGGAACGGTCGGTAAAACGAAAACACAAACGGAAAGGAGCAATAAAACTGTTCAAGCCCTCCCCGAAAGAGGATATTATAGGGAAGAGTGGCTTTGTCCTGCGCCACTCGCCGCCACAAGCTACCACGCTGATTAAAAGCGAAAAACGTGAAGAAAATGCCCTTATATTTGCCCCCGAAAACGTAAAAGAAGAAACCGAAAACACCCCGGTAACAATCCCTCCCTCCGAACTGGACAGGGTATTTTCCTCCGGTGATGAAACGGATAATTCCGGTGAGATTGATTTAGTTTTCAATGACGAGCCAGAGGGGGAAGAATCCATTTATTACGAGGATCAGGTGGATACCTTTGAAAGTGACGAGTGGGGGGAACCGGCCGGGGCAAGTATGGCTACAGGAGTAAACTTTGATGATTTGTCGGGTATGGTGAGAACGGTGGATAACCCCGATGACGCCACTCCCGAAGAAAGGGAAGAAGCCGGGCGGGTGATGGCCGAAATACGGGAGACCGACATGTTTGAACAGGTCGTATCCGGTGAACCGAAGAAGAAAATTACCGCCGGCAAACTGATGGACGACTATTTTGCCGCATATCACCGTCGCAAACGGGAAACGGGCAAAGTAACCGAATCCGGAATGAAAGCGCCCGGAGATTTTGACATCCACGCTTTCGCATAGTAGATAACAATTAAAACAACGAGGTATGAAAGAAAGAGATTACGGTTAGCTACGCACTAACCACCACTAAAAAAATCAGATAAACAAGTAATTATTCATTCCGGCGGTGCGTGGGGGACTAATCCCACCCTCACCCCGCCATTTAAACAAATTAGCAATGAGAAAACAAAAATTTCTTATGGCGGCTGTCTTTGCATTGACTGCTGCATCGGCCTTCGCACAAGGCAACGGCATCGGTGGTATAACCGATGCCACGAATATGGTAACCTCGTATTTTGAGCCCGGCACTCGCCTAATCTATGCGGTGGGTGCGATTGTCGGCCTGGTCGGAGGTGTAAAGGTTTACAATAAATTCTCGTCAGGCGACCCCGATACGAGCAAGACTGCGAGTGCGTGGTTCGGGGCATGTATCTTCCTGATTGTAGCCGCTACCATATTGCGTTCCTTCTTCCTGTAACCTCCATGATATCAATGATTATGGAGTACAATGTAAACAAGGGCATCGGGAAAAGTGTGGAGTTTAAAGGGTTGAAATCGCAGTATCTTTTCCTGTTTGCAGGTGGTCTTCTGGCCATCTTCGTACTGTTTGTGATTCTCTACATGGTGGGTATAGACCAGTGGATCTGTATCGGATTCGGAGTGGTTGCCGCTTCGCTACTCGTATGGTTCACATTCAACCTCAATACGAGGTACGGTGAACACGGGCTAATGAAGCTGACTGCCAAACGGCAACATCCCCGTTTCCTTATCAACCGCAAAAACTCCCGCCGCCTTTTCATTTACCGTAAGAGAAAGGAGGCCGGGCATGCGTAATGTGTTAAAGGCAGCCACCATCGAGAGCAAGTTTCCCTTGCTTTCGGTGGAACACGGCTGCATAGTAAGCAAGGATGCGGATATCACGGTAGCCTTCCGGGTTGAATTGCCGGAACTGTTCACTGTGACCTCCGCAGAGTACGAGGCAATCCATTCCTCGTGGGTCAAGGCAGTCAAGGTTTTGCCGGATTACTCGGTGGTACAGAAGCAGGACTGGTTTGTAAAGGAACGCTACAAAGCGGCTACGGACAAGGAAGACATGAGTTTCCTGTCACGTTCGTATGAACGCCATTTCAACGAAAGGCCATACCTCAGCCATACCTGTTTCCTGTACCTTACCAAGACGACAAGGGAACGGATGCGCATGCAGTCAAACTTTTCCTCCCTTTGCAGGGGTAACATCATCTCCAGGGAAGTGAACAGGGAAATGGCGGTTAAATTTCTGGAGGCTGTCGGGCAATTCGAGCGCATCCTGAACGACAGCGGTTTCGTGCGGATCACCCGCCTTACCTCGGAAGAGATAACGGGAACGACCGAAAGTGCGGGGCTTGTTGAAAAATACTTTGCCCTGTCTCTCGACGACACTACCTGTCTGGAAGATATGGAACTCGGGGCGGACGGTATTCGCATAGGCGATAAACATATCTGCCTGCATACGGTGTCGGACGTGGAGGACTTGCCCGGAGTTGTCGGAACGGATATGCGTTATGAACGGCTTTCGACGGACAGGAGCGACTGCCGGTTGAGTTTTGCCGCACCTGTCGGCCTTCTGTTATCGTGTGACCATGTGTTCAACCAGTACATTTTCCTCGACGACAGTGCTGAAAACCTGCGCAGATTCGAAAAATCCGCAAGGAACATGCAATCCCTGTCGAAGTACAGCAGGGGTAACCAGATCAACAAGGAGTGGATCGACAGGTATTTGAACGAGGCTCATTCGTTTGGCCTGACCTCCGTGCGTGCGCACTTCAATGTGATGGCGTGGAGTGACGACTTGGCCGAACTCAAAAACATCCGTAACGATGTGGGCAGCCAGTTGGCACTTATGGAATGCAAGCCCCGGCACAATACCGTGGATGCGGCAACGCTCTACTGGGCGGCGATGCCGGGAAATGCCGCTGATTTTCCAAGTGAAGAATCGTTTTTCACGTTCATTGAACCGGCATTGTGTTTCTTCACGCAGGAGACGAACTACAAAAGTTCTCCCAGCCCGTTCGGTATCAAGATGGCGGACAGGATAAGCGGCAAGCCCATCCATGTGGATATTTCAGACCTGCCGATGAAGCAGGGCGTGATCACAAACAGGAACAAGTTTATCCTCGGCCCTTCGGGATCGGGAAAATCCTTTTTCACGAACCACATGTGCCGCCAGTATTGGGAACAGGGAACACATATCCTCATCGTGGATACGGGTAACAGCTATCAGGGCTTGTGCAATTTCATCAACCACCGGACAAATGGCGAGGATGGCATGTATTTCACCTACACGGAGCAAGACCCGATCAGTTTCAATCCGTTCTACACCGCAGACGGGATATTCGACATTGAAAAGCGTGAAAGTATCAAGACACTCATCCTGACACTCTGGAAGCGGGATAACGAACCGCCCACACGTGCCGAAGAGGTGGCGCTCTCCAATGCAGTGAGCCTGTATATCGACCGGATAAAGACCGATCATACGGTAACGCCATCCTTTAACACATTCTACGAATTTGTCAAAACCGACTATGCCACCATTCTCCTTGAAAAGAAAGTACGGGAGAAGGATTTTGACATTGCCAATTTCCTGAATGTGCTGGAACCTTTCTACCGGGATGGCGAATACGACTTCCTGCTCAACTCGGACAAGCAACTGGATTTATTGTCTAAACGGTTCATTGTCTTCGAAATAGACGCAATTAAGGATCACAAAATTTTATTTCCTGTCGTGACCATTATTCTTATGGAGGTTTTCATCAACAAGATGCGGCGGTTACAGGGTATCCGCAAGATGATCCTGATTGAAGAGGCATGGAAGGCGATAGCACGGGAAGGCATGGCGGAATACATAAAGTACCTGTTCAAGACGGTCAGGAAATACTTTGGGGAGGCCGTTGTGGTTACGCAAGAGGTTGAAGATATCATTTCGTCCCCGGTCGTGAAGGAATCCATCATTAACAACTCCGACTGTAAAATCCTGCTCGACCAGCGCAAGTACATGAACAAATTCGATTCCATTCAGGCGCTGTTGGGTTTGACCGAAAAGGAGAAAGGGCAAATCCTCTCCATCAACATGGCCAACAATCCATCCCGAAAATACAAGGAGGTATGGTTCGGTCTGGGTGGGGTACAGTCGGCGGTGTATGCTACCGAAGTGAGTTTGCAGGAATATTTCACGTATACCACGGAAGAAACGGAAAAGTTGGAAGTATTGCGTAAAACCGATGAACTGGACGGGAACATAGAACTGGCCATTAAACAGATTGCCGAAAGCAAACGGCAAAAACAGTAAGTATTAACCGGGGTGAAAACCCCATAACAACTAAAAAAATCATGTATAGTAAATTAAATAGGGAACAACTGACAAAACTGGTGCTATACACCTCGGAAATCAACCATATCCTGCTGGATGCGGTGTTTTCGCTGTTGCCGGAACAGGAGAAACGGGAAGTGGAGCTGGAAATCCATGTCGTCGAAATGGATGGGAACCGGGATAACGAAGTGGAACCGGAAAACCTCGACGTGCTGTGCGGCGAGTGGAAAAGTGCCGGGAAAAAACCGGCCATGCTCATCTTCAAGGCGGCTCCCGGCTATATGATAGTCCTGGGCAAGAAGCCGAAGAAGCACGAAGCGGAAGAATGTTACCTGATCCGCAATATGGACGGCAACCTCTGTTTCAACACGGGAAAAGGGATTGTTTACCTCGCCTACGACGAGTACAAGGACACCATATCCCTCTATCCCGGCGGCGAATACACACGCATGGACGAACCTCAAAAGTAGGGAGGGATGACCATGTTCAGGAGTGATAATGGAACCGACCCCGAAACCGTGCCGTGGCTGGATTTTCCCCTGCGGGATATCACGGGGCGTTGGGTAAGTCCGGAAGGCGCACCTTCGGTGCGGATATTCCAAAACGATTTTATTAAAAACGGTGGCCTTTGGCTGGAACTTGCTTACAACAACCCGCAGGCAGTCTATGCACGTCCGGTGGAGGAATTGTCCGGCCTCCATTATTTCGACCTGTTCGGGCGTGTAGGAATAGCCTACGACAAGGAGCGGGATGTTCTCCTGCTCTCCATTTATGGTGAATATGTCCGGACGGACGAATAGCCCGGCAGGGGCTATTCCCGTCACGGATAAAAGCAAATCAGTATTAACAATCAAAAGAACAGAAGATGAAAAAGATGTATGTATGCCTTATGGCAGTGGTGCTTTGCTGCACTTTTCAGGCACGGGCGCAATGGGCGGTGATCGATCCGTCGAACCTCGTCCAGAATGTCCTGACGGTTTCCAAGACCGCCACCACGGCGAGCAATGTGATCAATTCCTTCAAGGAAATGCAAAAAATCTATGATCAGGGGAAGCAATATTACGACGGTCTAAAGTCGGTGCATTCTCTTGTGAAGGATGCCCGCAAGGTCAAGGAGACGGTGGAAATGATCAGCGAAATTTCGCAGATATACGCTACCAGCTATAACAGGATGCTTATGGACAAGAATTTCACCGTGGCCGAACTGGAAGCTATCGGGGAAGGATATACCATACTGTTGAAGGAAAGCGGTAACCTGCTCTCGGATATCAAACAGGTCGTTTCGGCTTCCAACGGCCTTTCCATGAACGATGCGGAACGGATGGAAGTCATCGACAAGATACATGGGAAGATGTTGGAGTACCGCAACCTGACCAAGTATTTTTCCAACAAGAATATTTCAATCTCCTATATCCGCAGCAAGGAAAAGGGAGATACGCACAGGGTACGCACCCTGTACGGTGACCCGTCAGAAAGATACTGGTAACCATGATGCTGCTTGCAATAGATTTTGACAACCTCCACCAGATTCTTCGTAACCTTTATACGGAGATGTTGCCCCTTTGCGGACAGATGGTCGGGGTGGCTAAGGGAGTGGCCGGGCTGGGTGCGCTCTTTTATGTGGCCTACCGTGTCTGGCAGGCGCTGGGCAGGGCGGAACCTATCGACGTCTTTCCGCTCCTGCGGCCTTTCGCCCTCGGATTGTGCATCATGTTCTTCCCGACGCTTGTGCTGGGTACGATCAATGCCGTCATGTCACCTATAGTCAAGGGGACACACGGTATTCTGGAAAGCCAGATAACAGATGTACAGGCATTACAGGCGGAAAGGGACGGGCTGGAGTATGACGCCCGGATGAGGGAAGGCAAGGAATGGCTGGTGGATGATGCGGCCTACGATGAAAAACTCTCCGACCTCGGCATCCGGCATATCGGAAAAGTGGTGTCGATGTGGTGGGAACGGACATCCTATAATATCAAGTTATGGTTCCGTCAGTTGATTGCGGACTTCTTTGAACTGCTATTTCATGCCGCTGCATTGGCGATAGATACCCTGCGGACGTTTTTCCTGATCACACTTTCGATTCTGGGGCCGTTATCGTTCGCCCTTTCGGTTTACGACGGTTTTCAATCCACGCTCACAAGCTGGATATCCCGGTATATCAGTATTTACTTGTGGCTACCGGTAGCCGACCTGTTTTCGGCGGTACTTTCCAAAATACAGGTATTGATGCTGAAAGCCGATATTGCCGCCCTGCAAGACCCTTCCTATGTACCGGACGGTGCGAATGCCATGTATATCGTCTTCCTTATCATAGGGATAATCGGGTATTTCAGTATCCCGACCGCAGCGGGCTGGATTGTCCAGGCTGGCGGTGGGGGTAGCTATAACCGTAACGTGAACATGGCCGCAACGAAAGGAGCCGCATTGGCCGGAGGTGTCGCGGGATCAGCCGCAGGAAACGTGTCTGGACGCTTGCTCGGCAAGTAATAACTACTAAAACAAACAGATTATATGGAGTTTAAAAGTTTGAAAAATATCGAAACGTCATTCAAACAGATACGTTTCTTCGGCATTGTCTTCCTTGTCGTTTGTGCCTCCATCACGGGGTATTCCGTGTGGTCGTCATACCGTTTTGCGGAGGCGCAGCGGCAAAAGGTATATGTCTTGGACGGGGGCAAGTCGCTCATGCTGGCCTTGTCGCAAGACCTTTCGCAGAACCGGCATGTGGAGGCACGTGAGCATGTGCGGCGCTTTCACGAACTGTTCTTTACGCTCTCGCCCGACAAGGCGGCCATTGAATCCAATATCAACCGTGCCCTGTTCCTCGTGGACAAGAGCGCCTTCAAGTATTATCAGGATATGGCCGAAAGGGGGTATTACAACAGGATTATCAGCGGGAATATAAACCAGACCATTGCGGTCGATAGCGTTGCACTCGACCTTGATGTCTACCCGTACACGGCTGTGACCTATGCCCGGCAGATGATTATCCGTGCGTCGAACATCACGGAACGGAGCCTTGTCACCCGCTGCAAGTTGATCAACTCGGTAAGGAGCGACAACAACCCGCAGGGTTTCACGATGGAAAAGTTTGAAATCATCGAGAACCGTGATTTGCGGGTATTGGAAAGGTAGGAAGATGATGGTAAGGAAACTATTTAACAAGATAAACGGGTGGCTGGAAGAAGGGCTACGTGGTGCGTTGGGGCGTTTGTCGCCCGACCACCGTGTGTTCCTCGTTCTGGCGATGCTCTTCGTGTTCGGTGGATTGTCGATCTACATGACCGTTTCGTCGATTTACAACATCGGCAGAAAGGACGGGATTCAACTCGATATTGAACGTATTGAATCCCTGAAGACAGGAAAAGGGCAAGCCCCGGCGGATAGTATGAACCGATTAAACGAATTTCACAATGGAACAGGAGAATTTGAATAATGAAATGCAGCCGGAAACGGCAGTAGAACCCGAAGTGCAACAACCTGCACCGGAGGTAAAGTCTGAAATGGAAAAGGAGAAAGGGAAGCCGGAACCCAAAAGGGAACTGACACCGACACAGTTGCAGAAACGGAAGAAAATGCTGGTGATGCCCCTGTTCTTCCTGATTTTTGCCGCAGCCATGTGGTTGATTTTTGCTCCTTCGGGCAAGGATAAGGAGAAGGAAGCACAACAGGCCGGGCTGAATGTCGAACTGCCGATGCCAAAGGATGACGGACTGGTATCCGACAAACGGGATGCCTACGAACGGGAAGCCATGCAACAGAAGGAGCAGGAGCGGATGCGCTCGTTACAGGATTTCTCGTACCAGCTATCGGAAACGGAAGGGGAACGGGAGTGGGATATGGGTGCAGAACCGGCGAAGGACTACGGAAATGCTGTCCGTATCACGGGAGACCAGCCGTCTTCAAGACGTTCGTCACCCATCCAGTCTTCCACGGCTGCCTATCAGGACATCAACAAGCAGTTGGGTGAATGGTATGAACAACCGGCCACCGAAATCGACGAACAGTCGCAGCTTGCGATGGAATGGCGCATACAGGAACTGGAACGGAAGTTGGAGGAAGCGGAAGAAAACAGGCGCACGGAAGACGAACAACTCGCCATGATAGAAAAATCGTACAGGATAGCTGCGCAATATTCACAGCCACCGAACATCACGGGACATCCTGTAACGGAAACAGGGGCAACGGGTGAGGCTGCGGCAGGAGTATCATC
>Ga0334901_1001691_pt1 | contig 21829 bp, 21 predicted proteins | sample GraSluR3_MG_3_FD_207216 | JGI IMG/M metagenome (GOLD analysis project Ga0334901, IMG submission 207216) | Sludge microbial communities from methane-producing bioreactor in Wageningen University, Netherlands - Granular Sludge_15_08-R3 | ecosystem: Engineered > Bioreactor > Anaerobic >... | reverse complement strand
ACGATAAAAATATTGTGGAAGTTACCTCATATTCAGTAAAGGATTCACATGAGTTTTTTGCATCACTCTCATTACAACCCACACAAGCTGAAATTGCCAAGCAGATTCTTAAAGAAATTCGTGGAAGACTCGGATTTTTGGTTAATGTTGGGCTTGAATATCTTACATTGGATAGATCCTCAGGAACGCTCAGTGGGGGAGAAGCTCAGCGTATCCGACTTGCGACGCAAATAGGATCTGCTCTTAGTGGAGTTATTTATGTTTTAGATGAACCTTCAATAGGATTACATCAACGTGATAATCATCGATTAATCGAAACATTAAAAACGTTACGAGATCTTGGCAATACATTAATAGTGGTGGAACATGATGAAGCAACCATCCGGGAAGCAGATTATGTAGTGGATCTTGGTCCTGGTGCGGGGATTCACGGAGGATACATAACGGCTCAAGGGACACCAAAGGAGATAGAACAGAATCCTTCGAGTATAACTGGTCAGTATCTATCAGGTGCTATTCACATGCCGATACCTGAAAAAAGAAGAGCTGGAACTGGAAACGCTATTATGGTCTATGGTGCAAAAAAGAACAATCTGAAGGAAATTGATGTTTCTTTACCACTTGGGAAGATGATTGTGATTACCGGAGTTTCAGGTTCTGGGAAGTCAACATTGCTGCATGAGGTGTTACTACCTGCTCTTAAAAGAATTCTCAATAAACAACATGAAAATTATGACGGATACCGAGAAATACTCGGTTCAGAACATATTGATAAAGTAATCAGTATAGATCAGAGTCCGATTGGACGTACTCCACGCTCAAACCCGGCAACGTATGTGGGAGCTTTTACACCAATTCGTGCTCTGTTTGCATCACTACCGGAATCAAAGGCTCGTGGATATAAACAGGGTAGATTCTCTTTTAATGTATCCGGTGGTCGTTGTGAACACTGTCAGGGTGATGGAACGCTCAAAATTGAGATGCATTTTCTGCCCGATGTTTATGTAACCTGTGATGTGTGTAAAGGGAAACGGTTTAACTCGGAAACTCTGGCAATACATTATAAAGGGAAGAATATTCACGATGTCTTAAATATGACGATAAGTGAAGCGGCTGAATTTTTCTCTGCTGTTCCCTCGATTCGCAGGAAAGTCGAAACATTGGAATCTGTAGGTTTAGGATACATTAAACTTGGACAATCTGCACTTACATTAAGTGGTGGAGAAGCACAACGGGTAAAACTGAGTCTTGAACTATCAAAAAAGAGTACTGGTCAAACACTCTATGTCCTCGATGAACCAACAACAGGTTTGCACTTCGCCGATGTAAAAAAACTCATGGAGGTACTTGATCGACTCGTTGATCAGGGTAATACCGTTATTCTCATTGAGCATAATCTCGATGTCATAAAGAGTGCTGATCATTTGATTGATTTAGGTCCTGAAGGGGGTGATGGAGGCGGAAGAGTAGTGGTAACTGGTACTCCTGAAGAAGTTTCCCTATGCAAGGATTCATACACAGGATATTATGTAGCGAAGTCGCTATATGAAAACTCGTAGACTCTTACATGCCTTCATTTGGGCTATTTTCCCGTACTTGCTCCTCGTACATGCAGGACTATGTGCTCAAGAACGTTATTCAGACACATTATCTTCGCAGGAATTACGACTATTGACATCTGAAATTGAGAGTGCGACTCAGCAAGAATTATTAAATAGAGTAAATTTTCTTGGTATTACCATTCCTCGCGAAGATGCAGACCTTCGTAATCTGCTTTATACCTACTATGGAATAGTTCCGATGCAGAAAATTACACAAACTACGATTACTACCGATGTGATATCGGTAACTATTCATTCTGCCGATTCATTTCTCCGTTCAGGCACAAATGAATCTTTTCTCATACTTGAGGGGAATGTCGGTCTTTCCCTTACGACAACTTCTGATGATGTGACTACAAAGCTCTATGCAAATCGTATAATCGTTGATATTGAACATAAGACGGTTACCGGTATCGGTTCAGTACGATACCGAACAGATCAGGAATCATTTGAAGATAATCTTAAAGCGTATATGATTACCTTTGATTGGAGTAGTGGTCATCTGCTTCTATCGAAGGGTGTATCTTCCATGACCCGGGAGAATAGTGAAAAGGAGGAGGTTGAGTTTTTTGTATCGGGTGAACAGATGTTTGTTTCATCTTCACCGTGGTCCATAGGATTTGAGAATGGCCTCATCACGACACATCCAGATCAAGCCTATTTTAGTATTCGGGCAAAAGAACTCTATTTAGTGGATGGTGGCGATTTCTTCGTTAAACATGCAGTAATATCTCTGGGAAGAGTGCCGCTCTTGTGGTTCCCCTTCATGTACTATCCAGGAAAAACCTTTATATTCAATCCAGCAATTGGAATCAGTTCTGAAAAAGGTGCCTTCTTTTCTTCAAGCACTGAATTATATGGAAGATATCCAAAAATTCTAAAAGATAGTGAATCTAGTTTTTCGACGTTGCTCTCCTCAAATCCTCAATCTACATTTGTAAAAGATGGTTGGGTCTATTCTCAAACGCCATCTTCAGAAATTTCACCTATTGAATCATGGGCTGAACGTACACAATCATATTTTTCCATTCTGTTTGATGCATATCAGCAGCATGGGGTGTTTTTAGGAATAGATACGGTTAACAAATTCGATGCAAATCGATATGTATTATCGGGTCTCGGTGGATTTGGATTTGCAGGACTGCAGCATTCCTCATGGAGTTCAATATATCAAATTCCGGAAATTCGATACTTTTTTGAGGGTAATTTGGCAATTAACACATCTTCCGTTGATTTATCACTTTCTATACCATTCTATTCAGACCCAAAAGTACTTCAACACTATGGAAATAGACTCACCAGCTTTTCTCTGGAACGATTATTCGGGAATGCTCAATTTCCATCAACATATCAATCAGACATAACACAATTCACCTGGGAACTTTCAAGCAGGATGGATATTCCAACAACATGGGCTTTCCCATTCATTCGTACGCTCAAAGTTGACAATCTGGCATCAAAAATCACCTGGAAAGCAATAAAAATACCAGATGGTACTGGCTATGAAATGTCATCACTCATAGTTCCTGAATTCAATGCCACAATAGCAGGTACTCTATTCTCATGGTCTCAAACAGGAGAGAATACTGCACAGGAAGAATTGCAAGAATTTTCAGTACCAGAGTCTGCTTTCTCGTTTCCAGAGTGGGGAATTACATCACCATATAGAGGGACACAACCTGCAGCAACACAAATATTACATAGTCAAACAAGCACAGTCTCGCTCGATTATTCATTAAGACACTATATTATTCACACCGATACACTTAATACTGGCACTGTGAATGAATCAACACAGTACGAACGACTGAACGGAGCATTCACACTCTCGGGAAAGATTGCACCATCCTTACTCTCTTTTTCACAGAGAATCATTCCAGCATTTTCAAAAAACTCTATTGAAATACGGGATACTCAGCAAGTAACAGTTACTTCCACTACAGATGTTTCAGTTCCCTTTATTGGTCTTTCTTATGGTCTTACCACAAGAATTTTCAACGAAACAATTGTTGATGAAACAGGTTTGGCACCCACAGTAAAAGGTGGTTGGGGGCAATGGGATGCAGATTCAGTCATCCGTCATCAATTATCTTGGATGAGAGTAATTACCACATCTTTTGGATGCATCACTCCTTCATTGACAGCTGCACTAGCTCCTTTACCGTATGGCTTTACACCGCAGATAGCGGTTAAATCCGGGAATCTTTCCAGTACTGCATCACTGAGAATAGAAGAAGATGAATCAGGAAAGTTTATTGGGAAACAAACAAAATTATCAATCTCATATAGTAATAGAGACATAGTTACTTTTTCGAGTGTTTTTACCTATGATTTGCAGGAATATATTGTTGGAAATTCCTGGCTGAATCCACTGGAAATGAAGCAATCCCTATCTACGCAGTTGTTTGATTCGTATGTTCATATTCGACAGGAGAGTTCCTATTCGTGGGATCAAAACTACGTCCATCTTATTTCACTTTCTCTTGCAGTACCGTGGGCATCTCTCAGTATAGAAGGTGATGGGCCAGTTGATGCTATCCGTGCAAATATTTTAGATGCTGAAATTAAAATCAATACGTTTACTCATGCCTGGTGGAAAAATCGTATTAAGCTTTCCATGGACTTATCAAGTGCATATAGACATGCATTTCAGCAGAGTTATGCATCTAAATTAACCTTCGGTTTGCATTTGGGATTTACTATAGAGGAATTTTTAACACTCGATATTGCATTGCAGACGGTTAATAATGGCATTCATAGATATTCTGACATAGGGGATGTATGGGATGATCTACTGAGATCCTTTGATTTCTTCGGTGATGGGAGAAATCAAACTCAATTTTCCATGGATTCTGTATCGGTTTCAGTAATTCACCATATGGCTGATTGGGACTTGCATTGTAAATATGAAGGAAGCGTAGTATTATCTGACATGGAATGGCATTGGAGGCCGGTATTTTCCGTATTCCTTCAATGGAAAGCCATTCCAGAAATTAAGGTCGACCGTGAATTTGATATTCAGTGATAACGACCTATATCCTGGGAGAATGATGAGTAGCACCATCGTATTTGAACAAGTATCACAGATGCAACGTGTGTGCGGAGTTAACGATAGAAATGTTCCCTATATTGAGTTATTACTTAACGGTGAATTATTTGTTCACGGTAATAGTATTACATATAGAGACACCATGGATCGGGAGAAACCTGGGGACGCCACTTTTACAAATCTCATGGTCCGACTGAAGAAGCTATCCTTGGAACGTGAAGATATCACTGAACCTGAAATCTATATGGAATATCAGGCTCTTCAAGACGTTGATGGCCAAATAACCCTCAATGCATATGATGAAAGAGAGATTTCCATAGCGGTTGGTGGTAAACTCGTGTATCCTAAGAGTCCAAGACAACGACAGTATATTCGACTTATGGAGGACAACCAGCTTGTCTTCAGTATCGGTCCAGCGGGAACAGGAAAAACTTTTCTTGCTATAGCTCATGCACTGAGCGAAGTACTCAGTGGAAGGAAACAGAAAATAATTCTTACCAGACCAGTTGTAGAGGCTGGTGAAAGCCTTGGATTTTTGCCCGGAGATCTTGCACAAAAAATTGGCCCCTATTTACGGCCTTTGTATGATGCCATGGAACTGCTGCTTCCCCCTGCTATTATAAAACGTCTTGAAGATACAGGAGCAATTGAAACAGCACCGCTTGCGTATATGCGTGGTAGATCCTTGCATAATGCTTGTGTAATTCTAGATGAAGCACAAAATACCACAACTGAGCAGATGAAAATGTTTTTGACTCGGCTCAGTGAAAATTCAGTGGCAGTTGTTACCGGCGATATCACCCAGATAGACCTACCGAGGAACAGAACAAGTGGCCTTGTTCATGCAGCAGCGATACTTCAACATGTACAAGGAGTCGGATTCGTTGAATTCTCCAGTAACGATGTTGTTCGAAGCAGAATGGTTCAAAGGATTATTGAAGCGTATGAAAAAGATGCACGCCGTACCTAACCGATATGCTGATCATCCACTTTGGATGCGAATACTTATACCGATATTGGTAGTTTTAGTTGCAGTTGGAGCCCTCGTTATTCCTTCACTCATAGCTCAAGATGTTACTAGTGTTTCATCTGATATTCTTGCTAAATATAGTGTTGGTTCACTAGCTGAGAACGATATTAAAGCAACTGAAACCTTTCATTATGTAGATGAAGCTGAAACTGCAAAGAGGCAGCGTGCCGCAACTCAGGCAGTATTACCAAGATTTCGTGTTTCACTCATAACATCACAAGAAATTCTTAATGATCTTGACACCCTATTTACTCTACAAATTCCCGAACATATTGAACTTGATTCAAAACTCTTAGAATCACTTTCGGCACTCACCGAAGAACAACGTAATGGTATTTACTTGATAGCTCGGTCTCTCTTAGAGGATTATGTTTCACAAGGGGTTTTCTCGAATGAAGATTTTGTATTGGTTCGAGAGAGTGGGTATACAGAGATCCAAATCGAACGAAATCAAAATACCGGTTTGAATCAATTTGAAAAGATAATCTCACTTGAAGCGGTATTTCGTGATGTAGAGGTTGCAGAACGAGTGCATGCGGATCTGAAAATGGTGAATTCAACCGTCAGTACAAACCACATGAACCTTATCTTTGATAGTATCCATGCGGTAATTCGACCAAATGTACATTTTAATCCTGTAGCGACAACATTAGCTCGAGATACAGCAGCAGCTGATGTATCTCCAGTAATTACTCGGGTTGAAAAAGGTGAGCTCATACTTAAAAAAGACTTTGTTATTACTCAACAGGATATTAAAACTTTACAAGCTTTGAGGCTTGCCTCGTTTCAATACCCTCCGTCTCAGTTATTAGGGAGAGCTATTTTTGTAATTATCTCAACAATAAGTGCTGTGTATGGCATGTTTCTTGTGTTTGAGAACTCAAAAAGGCGTTATCAATATCTCTTTATTTTTCTCGTAGGGGTTCTCGTTACTGAATTGCTGTTATACCTTGCTGTTACTCTATTTTCAGGAAAAGGATATAGTTCGCTCGATCCATTTCTTCCATTGTTTATTCTACCTATTCTCTTCGCTCTCGTTACAAATCGGAAACGTGCAGGAATGATCTGTGCTCTTCTCCTTAGCTCATATGCAATTTTATTGCCTTCTTCTACAGAAATGACTGTATTTTTCGTTGTGGCAATTTCGTTTTTTGGAATCTATTTTATAAAATACGTATCTCGAAGGGTAGATATGGTTTTTCAGTGGCTCTTTGGTATTGTTGCTACCTCGTGTATTGTCCTATTTACTAATCTCCTTAATGGATATGGTTTTAACAATTTGCTCACTTCACTTACTGCTATCGCTGCAAATATGTCGTTTACCTACATTATGGTGACGCTTTTACTCCCTTTGATAGAACTTATTTTTAATTTGCCCACTCCGTTCAGGCTGCGAGAACTTGCTTACAGCGATTCTCCTGCACTTGTGAGACTTTCACAAACTGCAGTAGGAACGTACAATCATTCACTTATTGTAGCTGAGATGGCCTATTCGGCGGCAAAAGAAATTCAGGCTGACCCTCTTCTTGCACGAGTTTCCGGTTTATATCACGATATTGGGAAACAGGAGCACCCAGAATATTTTATTGAGAATCAGAGTGGTGATAACAAACACGATGATTTGAAGGCAAGTCTCTCGGTGGCAATCATAAAGAGCCATGTAAAAATTGGTGTTGAAAAGGGGAGAGAAGCACGGTTGCCACAAGAGGTTCTCGATATTATCAGTCAACATCACGGTAACGATGTTATTGCAATATTTCTCAAAGAAGCACAACTCGCAGCTCAAAACGAAAAAGACCGCAGACAGGTCAAACGTCAAGATTATGCCTACAATAACCAGATACCACAATCTCCTGAAGCAGCAATAGTAATGCTTGCCGATAGTATTGAAGCGGCCAGCAGGACTATTAAAAAACCTTCTGCACAGAAATATGAAAAACTGGTAAATCAAATCGTAATGAGTAAAATGGAGCGTAAACAACTAGGTGCTTCACGCTTATCGCTCACAGATCTTGAGACCATTGAAAGAGTCTTTGTTCAGATCCTCACTGGCCGTTTCCATACAAGAATCGAATATCCCGAAGAGCAGGAAAAGGAACGCACATGATTACTGTAGATATATCGTATGAATCTTCATCCTATGAAGAGGTGGCTCCACGTGAATTTATTGAAGCAATAATTCAAAAAACATGTTCACTTCTTCATGTCGATAACTGTGAACTCTCTTGTTCATTTATCGGAGATGAAACAATGAGTGAGCTGAATCAACAGTATCGTGGAAAAGATGAACCCACCGATATTCTCTCTTTTGTACAGGAAGATGGTGATGAATTCCCCATATTTTCTGAAAATCTCGATCAGAGCAAACCTCTTGGCGATATGCTGATTTCACTGCAGACTATGAAAAGAAATTGTAGTGAATTCAGTGTATCGGAAGGAGAAGAGTTGACTCGACTTATGATACATGGTGTATTACACTTGCTTGGATGGGATCACGCAACAAATGAGGGTGACGAACCGATGTTGCAAAAACAGGAAGAATTGGTGAAAATAGTAGCGAAGGAGTTACACTCGTGAAGTTAGGTGAACGATTAAAGAATTGGTTATCGGGAGAAGACTCCCAACCTCCTGAACCTGATACTAAAATAGTTGAAGAACGTAGAAGTATGATTGAAGGGATTGATGAGCTCGCAGAAACAACTGTGAAGGAGGTCATGGTTCCCCGAATTGATGTTGGGTTTGTTCCCGATACGATTACATTCGCTGAATTAAAAGCTGTAATTTCTGAAGAAGGGTATTCTCGTTATCCTGTATATACTGATACTATAGACAACGTAGTAGGAATACTCTACGTAAAAGATTTGTTAAGTCATGTTCAAGAGGGTTCGTTTGATATTCGAAAAAGTATGCGAAAACCCTATTTTGTTCCTGATACTAAACGGTTAGATGAATTGCTCAGAGAATTCAAAAAAAGGCGAGTTCACATTGCTATTGCCATAGATGAATATGGTGGCGTTTCAGGTATTGTCAGTATGGAAGACATCTTGGAGGTGATTGTAGGTGATATTCAGGATGAATTTGATGATGATGAAGACGACGATATCATAGAGATGGGTGAGGGGATATACCTCTGTGATGCTCGAACTGCCATAGATGAAATTAATGAGCGTCTCAATCTTCACCTGCCTGAGGATGATTTTGAAACATTAGGGGGCTTTGTCTTTGAACAATTTGGCCGCATCCCCATGAACCAGGAAAAAGTAACCTATGAAGGGAATGACTTTGTTGTTCAGGAAATTGAAGGTCATAAAATTAACAGTGTGAAAATTGTAATGAAACGGAGCTGATTCGTTGACGCAGTGCACTCATAACCGTTATATTAATATCGATACATACCTACATATGGAGGAATTTTAGATGAAAATCGCAATCAATGGCTTTGGGCGCATAGGGCGCAACGTATTCAAAATCGCATTTGAGGACAAGGATATCGACATTGTCGCAATCAACGACCTAACAGACCCAAAAACCTTGGCTCATTTGCTCAAGTATGATTCAACATACGGCGTTTATGCTAAAGAAGTTGTCGCGAAAGAAGACGCGATTGTTGTAGATGGAAAAGAAATTAAAATTTATGCTGTTCGCAATCCTGCAGAACTGCCTTGGAAGGAATTAGGCGTAGATATCGCTATTGAATCTACCGGTGTGTTCGCTGTTGCAGAAGGGCCTAAAGGTGGTTATAAGGATCATATCAAGGCTGGTGCGAAAAAGGTTATTCTTACAGTACCTGCTAAAGATCAGATTGATCAGACCATTGTCTGTGGTGTAAATGATGATGAGTTAGATCTCAGCAAACTTGCCTATTCCAATGCCTCCTGTACAACTAACTGTCTAGCTCCTATTGCCAAAGTCCTGAATGATAGCTTCGGTATTGAGCGTGGTCTTATGACTACTGTTCACGCATATACTAATGACCAAGTAACTTTGGATATGCCACACAAAGACCTGCGAAGAGCCCGCTCCGCTGCTTTGTCAATTATTCCGACAACCACCGGTGCTGCCCGTGCTGTAGCAAAAGTCATTCCTTCCCTCGAAGGTAAACTTAATGGTGGAGCAATGAGAGTTCCTGTACCAACAGGTTCGATTGTTGACCTTACTGTACTGTTGGAAAAGGACTGTACTGTTGAAGAGTTAAATGCTGCTATGAAAGCCGCTGCAGAAGGTCCTATGAAGGGAATTCTTGAATATACTGAAGATCCAATTGTATCTAGTGATGTAAAAGGCAATTCACACTCTTCAATCTTCGATTCAGATTTAACTATGAAGATGGGGCCCAAATTCTTTAAAATAATGTCTTGGTATGACAATGAGATGGGTTACTCAAACCGTGTTGTTGATCTCGCCAAAAAATTAATGGCGTAATCAATCATTGTATTGAAATCTTATTCTGATGCGCGCCATTCGGTGCGCATCAGCCGTACATGAGGAGTTATTATGCATTTACAAACGATACGAGATTTGGATTTAGAGAATAAACGGGTATTGATTCGAGTTGATTTCAATGTTCCCTTGAAAGACGGTAATGTCACTGACGATACCAGAATTTTGAGTGCACTCCCCACAGTGAATTACATATTGGAGCAGAAAGGTACTTCACTCGTTGTTATGAGTCACTTTGGCCGTCCTAAGGGTAAAAAAGATATGGCTTTCAGCATGGCTCCCATTGCCAAACGTTTTGAAGAAGTGCTGGGTCGACCGGTAACATTAGCTTCTGATGTTGTTGGTGAAGCTGTAACCAATGAAGTAGCATCGTTGAAAGCCGGAGAGGTTCTTCTATTAGAGAATGTCCGATTTTACAAAGAAGAAGAAGAAAACGACAAAACATATGCAAAGACCTTAGCGAGCTATGGTGATGTGTATATAAACGATGCATTTGGTACAGCTCATCGTGCTCATGCATCAACAGAGGGTGTAGCACATTACCTTCCCGCAGCTGCAGGATTCCTCATTGAGAAAGAGGTTAAATTTTTTGCACCATTACTTGAAAACCCAGATAAACCATTTGTGGCTGTAATTGGAGGGTCTAAAGTCTCATCAAAAATCAGCGTGCTTGAATCACTTGCAAAACATTGTGATGCACTTGTAATTGGTGGTGGTATGGCCTACACATTCTTGAAAGTTCAAGGTCATACAATAGGAAAATCTTTACTTGAGTCTGACTATCTTGAGGTTGCTCAGTCATTTTTAGAGTATGCAGAAAAACAAGGAGTAAGAGTAATTCTACCACTTGATCACATATGTGCAGCTGAATTTTCTGAACAAGCAGAAGTGGTCGCAGTAGATGGGATAGATATTCCGGAAGGTTTGATTGGTATGGACATTGGGCCAAAAACACTCAAAGTCATAGAAAAAGAGTTAAAAGCTGCAAAATCGATTGTCTGGAACGGTCCTATGGGTGTATTTGAATTTGATGCATTTGCAGATGGAACTAAAGCAGTTGCACAGATGGTTGCAGATTGTGATGGAACCACAGTTGTCGGCGGTGGTGATTCTGTTGCTGCTGTTAACAAATTCGGTTTTGCAGATCGTATAGACCATGTATCTACTGGTGGAGGAGCATCCCTTGAATTTTTAGAGGGACGTGTATTGCCTGGTATTAAGGCATTGGAGAAATAATATGAGAGATGTTTGTATAGCTGGAAACTGGAAAATGAATTTGACACCTTCTGAAGGGGCAGCATTTGTAACTGAACTTGCAAAAGCCGTAAAAGATGCTTCTGTGCGTGTAGTGGTAGCACCATCGTATGTTGCAATTGCTCCGGTTGTCGATGCGGCTAAGGGTTCACGTATTGAAGTAGCTGCTCAGAATATGTCCGATCAGGAATCTGGAGCCTTTACTGGCGAAGTTGCCCCTGACATGCTTAAAGAAATCGGGGTACGTATTGTCATATTAGGACACTCAGAAAGACGTGCACTCTATGGTGAAACCGATGCCTTCATAAACAGAAAAGTAAAACTTGCATTACAGAAGGGATTTGATGTGATTCTCTGTGTCGGTGAGACATTAGAGGAGCGTGAGGCAGGGAGACTTGAAGAGGTTCTCAAACGTCAGGTGGTTGAAGGACTTAAAGACGTTTCCTCAGAAGACATGCAACATATGATTATTGCCTATGAACCAGTTTGGGCTATAGGCACAGGAAAAACTGCAACTCCTGAAGATGCGAATGGGGCTCATTCTTTTATTCGTTCAGAGATTGAGAAACTCTATGGCAAAAGTGTTGCAGAATCATTGATAATACAGTATGGTGGTTCAGTGAAACCATCGAATGTGAAAGACCTCATGGCCATGGAGCATGTTGATGGTGCACTTGTGGGTGGTGCTTCTCTCTCTGTAGAACAGTTCGCCCCAATTGTACGGTATAATAAGTAAACTGGAGTTTATACATGGGTGTAATCAGCATTATTCTATTGATTCTTTTTGTTGTTGCGAGTCTCTTGCTTATCTTTATGGTTGCTATACAATCTGAGGGTGGTTCCGGACTAGGTGGTATTTTCGGTGGTGGAAGTGATTCTTCTTTTGGCGGTCAGACTAATAAAGTTATGAACAAATTCACCGCTATACTTGGTACCTCCTTTCTTGTACTGGCAGTTTTACTTGCCGTGATTAATAAATCCCCATCGTCAGATTCGCTACTTGATTCTGTTCAGGTGGAACAGGTACAACAAACTGAAGAGTGGTGGAATAGTACCACCGTTGAATAATTCATTCTTCGGTGATATTCACATTAAGTTACTAGGTATCGACCGCATGTTTACTCTGCGGTCGTTGCCGTTTACTATGGGTCAATTATGAAAGTCGGCATTCTATTCGGAGACATCGGATCTTCCCTCACATGTAAAACACTCGCAAAAGGACTTGCTGAGGGAATTCAGGGAGAAGGACATGATGTTACACTTATAGATATGATTCACGAAGCTGGAAAGATTGTCTCATATTTTGATTATCTCATCGTAGGAACTTCGGCTACCACTTTTTGGGGAGGAAAAATTCCTTCAAAAGTAGCTGAATTTTTAAAACAAGCGGGTACTGTATCGGGAAAACGGTGCTTTGCTTATGTAAGTAAGCGTGGTATACGAAATGGCAAAACTCTTCAAGAACTTATGCGAACCATGGAGAGTCAAGGCATGTACCTCACATTTTCTGAAATCCTTCCCAGTCGGGATTATGCCAAAGAAGTTGGTAAGCGATTGGTAATTTCCTAACGTAGGAGTATAGTGTTCATGATGAAAAAAATTATTCTCTCCTTCATGCTTATTCTGTTTATAGCTGCATCAATTGGTGCTGCCGATATGATCAGTCAACCTGCAGCTACCGTGAATCTTATTCGAAATAAGGTAATTACTGTTCAAGAGCTCGAACAACGAGTTGCACAATATCGTGCTGAAGCGAGTGCTTCCGGACAAGCTGACATTGCGGGAATCTCGTCTACTGAAGTTCTTAATGTACTGATTAATGATGAGTTGGTATTACAGGGAGCAGAACGTGATGGCTACATGATTACCGACTCTCAAGTAGACCAGATGATTCGTCAACAGAAAATTGCAGTTGAACAACAAATTGGTAGAGAAATTACTGATGCTCAGTTTGAAATTGTAATTCGTAACAATTACGGAGTGGATCTTGCTGCATTCAAGAAGAGCATCAAAGAATCTACCATTGTTGACCGATACGTTCGCGGTGAAATGCAGACAGTTATCAATACATTTGAAGAACCTACCGTTCAGCAGGTTCAAGAATTTTACAGAGCAAACAGATCTGCTTTTATAAATCCTGAACTTGTTCGATTGAGCCACATATTTATTCCTTTTACCGATACTGATAAAGCAGAGGTAAAAAAGCAGATGGATCAGTTGTCCAGATGGATTAGATACAACACCTATACATTCGAAGAGCTTGTTCCAAAATACTCAAAAGATAAAGAGTCGGTCGGGAAAGGTGGAGATATCGGATGGCTTGCTTACGATGATGAAGAGATGCGTGCATACTTAGGACAAAAATTCTTTGACGCAGTATTTGAACTTCCCCTGGGAAGACCTTCCGGAGTGCTTGAATCTACAGGTGGTTACCATATTGTAAAAGTCACTACCCATACAGATCCAAAACTCTTGAATATTGATGATCAGATTAATCCTGAATCCTCAACAACAGTTCGTCAATATATTCAACAGACACTCACTCAAAGAAATCAGCAGGCAGCATATCTCAGAGCAATAGAGCAATTGGTAGGAAAACTTCGCAGTGAAGCTGCCATAACTATTTTGTATGAAGAGGAGGGCTCTACCAATTGAAGAGTCGTCATTTAGGGCGTGAATTAGCTCTATCTTCGCTATATGCACTGGATTTTAATGGAGAGATGGTTCCTGGAGTACAACCTCCTGTGGAATTTCCTGCCTTGTCCGATGAGGAACGCGAGCAATTAGATACGGAAACGGCATTGTTCGCCAGATTCCTCATTGCGGGAACATTAGAACATCTTGAAGAAATTGATGGATGGATTTCGCGATTCAGTATTAATCGGCCATTAGATAAAATTGATCGCATTGATAGAAACATTCTCAGATTAAGCGTATTTTCTCTGCTTTATGTAAACGATATTCATGACAATGTAGTGATTACTGAAGCAGTTCGGCTCTCTCAGGAGTATAGTCGAGAGGTTAACTATAAATTTATAAATGGAATTCTTGATTCCATGCGGAAGGAAATGCATGATAACGCTTAAAAATGCCGAACAGTTACAGGGTATTGAAAAATCGTGTAGACTTCTTGGTCAACTCCATGATCAGCTTGAAAAATTCATTGAGCCAGGAATGACTACAAAAGAAATTGATTCCTTTTGTTACTCATTCATAATTGAGCACAAAGGAAAACCTGCTTTTCTTAATTATATGGGATTTCCTGCATCTGCATGTGTTTCAATTAATGAAGAGGTCATTCACGGCATACCCGGTAAACGAATAATTCAGCCTGGTGATTTGGTAAGTATTGATCTTGGTATAAATCTCGATGGATATTACAGCGATGCTGCAAGAACTATTATAGCTGGTGGAATAACATCCCCAGACAAAGAGAGACTTGTACGTGTCACAAAGGAATGTTTACTAGCAGGCATTGAGGGTGCTTCTCGACCAAATGCAAGGATCCATGACATTTCCGCACCTATCTATAAACATGCCAATTCTCATGGTTTTGGTGTGGTAAGGGATTATTGTGGTCATGGAGTTGGTCTTGAACTGCATGAAGAACCACAGGTTCCCAACTATGTAAGTTCAATGTCTCCGAATCCTAGACTTCGTCCCGGTATGGTATTGGCTATTGAGCCTATGATTAATCTGGGAACAAAAAATATTCGAAATCTTGATGATGGTTGGACAGTAGTAACTGCAGACGGAAAAGTTTCTGCACATTTTGAGCACACCATAGCCATTACAGAAGATGGTGTTAAGATATTGACTGTATCCGAATGAATCGGTAGGGTGGGGTATGAAAAAAGAGTTTATCAGTCCAGAAATGCTCCGCGATGAAGCACTCAAGCTTGCACATACAATGCACACAGTAGATAATTTCGTTCCAGATATTATTTATGTGTCTCTTCGAGGTGGAGCTTACATGGGCAATGTATTCAGTGAGTATTACAAACTTGTACGCAAGCAAGCAGGAGACCGTCCAGTCTTTTATGCTGCTGTGGTAGCTCGTTCTTATGAGAATATGAAGCTTGAATCTGAGGTCAGAATTGACGGATGGACGTACTCTCCTGAGTATCTTAGAACTGGTGATAAAATTCTTATTGTAGATGATATTTTCGATACCGGTAAAACAGTAAATGCTCTTGTAAACGTCATGCTATCGAAAGGTATTCCACGTGACGATATAAAAGTGGCAGTGTTTGATTACAAAGTTCCTTTGTATAAAGATATTCCTCGACTCCCAATACAACCCGATTATTATTGTCGAAAACACATTCTAAACTCAGTTGAAGATGAAACATGGATACATTATATGAACCATGAATTCATTGGACTTACCAGTGAAGAGATTGATCAGCAATATACCGATGATGCGGTACGGACGATTCTTCATGATGTCCGTTGTGACTAATGCATGAAAGAGGCGGATCTGAACTGATCCGCCTTATGTTTGTTCAAACTAAAACAATCGTTGTATCAATCAGGGAAAGTAAATTCGATTATTCCATTCTCTTTGGTTCCTACATAGTTTTTAGTTGCTGTTGATAGGAAACTCGTAATATCCACATTCACCAAATCACTAGGGAATTCATCAGAAACATCAGTAACTTCTTTTGCAGTCATATTCAGTTCATAAATCTTTCTCAAATCACCCTGAACGTACAGTTTATTGTTTGTACTATCCTTGAGTATCGGCAGTGTCCTAAATGGTACAGATGTTGAAGCTAGGGGGAGTGTTCCACTCCATTTATCAGCTCCAGCTAATGTGGTACCTGAATATACATCCCCATTGTTTAAAATAAATAGATAATTACTTCCGCTTTCTTGAAAACCTATAATTATTGAGCTGAAATTTGCAATATCTGTTGAAGTTGCTGGGGGGGCACCAGTAACTAAAATATGATTATATACTGCAGGTTTAGCTTTAGAATTCATCCCTGTGAGTACATACGTATTGTCATCTATTGCTAGTATGTGAATTTCAGTAAAAGATAATCCTGGGGCAAATCCCTCTACTGTTGGCGTAGAAGGTTTAACGACTTCTATAGTATCAAAATCGGGATCATCATAAACTACCATTAGATCAGCTTTTGGTGTCATACGTAAAATCTGGTTAGAACTATCTGTTGGTGCTGCATAGGGAGTGTCAGATGGGTCATCATAATGATAAAGAAAATTATTAGCATCCTCAATAGCAGAAGTGGCAAAATACAAATCTGGAGTGGTAATAGAAGTGGCTGGGGATGACACGAGATCTTTGGTAATCATGTTTTGTGTAGCATCCTGGGGTAAATCTGTACTGCTATTAATAAGAATAGACCATGCACTCGTATTTGCAGGATTATACAACACTATTCCTTTATTCTTTGCAAATGCAATTAATCCTCCATTGGATTCTGAAATAAGGGTGACTTCACCAACATCAACTTTCACTACGGAATTACGAATCCGTGTGAATACTCCCTCTGTATCGGTATTACACCCGATTATCAACAAGAGCATTGCAGCTAGTAGTGTTGAAATTATGTAAAATGAAACATGCTTTTTCATAGAACTCTCCTAGTTGCTTCTATACGACACAGACAACGTTATAGGCATAAAGCCAGCTAGCGTTGTATCCATATAATTTCCATATCCCTGCCAATAAATCTCGGGAATAAGCTGTAAACCTGCACTCAGGGTAATTCCCCAATCTTCTCGGAAATACCAGCTGAATCCAGCCTCAGCGGAGGCATATAAACTCAGAAAACTGGTATCTACAAGGGAATTGTACGAATTATAGGCAAAACCAAGACCAATACTCAGCGGCACTTCAAAAGTCCCTTGAATTGGAATGTAGGTAAGCTTTGCCTGAAACGGAACCGAAGTAAATAAATCCTCTCCAATATCGGAGGAAAAAATGTATCCCAGTTCTCCACCAAGAGCCAACGTACTAGAAAGAAATCCCTGATACCTGATTGAACCGTAACCGCCAACATACATACGCATATCTTCCGGGAAACTCACTAGCGGCTCCGGTTGATTTGGCTGATATAAAAATGTAGGAATAATTGGACCAAGTCTAAAGGTGAACATCTGACTTCCCATACCGTATTGCCGAATTGGCGATGAGGTTTCATCCTGAGCCAAAAGCATACTTGGGAACATAATACATAGGAGCAATACAATCAGAATTTTCTTCATTACCATTTTATCTCCTAGACAATTTTCTAAAATATACCCAATCATATCCTATCGTTACACTTTTGAAAACCATTGACAGGGGGATATCCTAGAGCAGTACACACTATTGCATATATTTGGTATAAACAAAGAGAAGAACGATAAACCGATTTCTACATAATTCAGGAGTGTCCATGGTAATCTTATCTGGAAAAGAAGTATCAGCTCAAGTGAAATCCGAAGTACAAGCATCGTGCCGGGAGTTTGTATCTCGCACAGGAAGAACTCCGTGTCTTGCCGTAGTTCTTGTAGGAGATGATGCTGCCAGTGCAACATATGTAGCTAGTAAGGGTAGAGCTTGTGAAGAAGTGGGATTTACTCATCAAGATCACATGCTTCCTGACGATACTAGTGAAACAGCTCTTCTCTCACTTATTAAAACACTCAATGAAGATGATCATATTGATGGTATCCTTGTTCAGCTCCCGTTGCCGAAACACATCTCAGAAAAGAATATCATTCAAACAATACGAAATGATAAAGATGTGGATGGATTACACCCTACGAATATGGGGAATTTACTCGCAGGGGAGGCCTCATTTGTTGCATGTACTCCTGCCGGTATTATGCGTATTCTTGATTACTATGCGATTGATACTGAAGGTAAAGAGGTCGTGATCATTGGACGGAGTAATATTGTAGGAAAACCGATGGCTGCGTTACTCATGCAAAAAGGACGAGATGCCACTGTGACACTCTGCCATAGCAAAACAAAGAATATTGCTCTACATACAAAACGAGCAGACATTCTTATTGCTGCTTTAGGGAAAGCTCAAGTGATTACTGAAGATATGATTAAACCTGGAGCTGTAGTAATTGATGTTGGGATTAATCGAGTAGAGGATAGCTCTAAAAAACGGGGATATAGGCTCGTTGGAGATGTTGATTATCCTCATATTGCTCCCCACTGTTCGGCAATTACTCCTGTCCCTGGTGGTGTTGGGCCCATGACAATTGCGATGCTCATGGAAAACACTCTTAAAGCGGCTGAATTGCATCATTGAAGGAGTTACGTATCACATGAATCATAAAACCACACCTAAACACACCAGCTACTGGTTAGAAACATATGGCTGTCAGATGAATACGGCAGAATCCAATGCTTTGGAAATCGCACTCCAAGCTGCTGGAATGAAACCTGCAGCAAGTGCTGAAGAAGCCGATTGTGCAATTTTAAATACCTGTAGTGTACGAAAAACAGCAGAAAATAGAATTTGGGGAAGAATTGGTTTTTTCCAGCATCTAAAGCAATCAAGATCGCTTACTTTGGTCGTAACCGGATGTATGGCAGAGCGGCTCGGTGATGAGTTTTTACAAGATGCTCCTGCTGTTGACCATGTTATGGGTACGAACGATAAGCAACGTATTGCTGCATTACTTTCGGGAGGAAGTGATGATCGTGAAATTGCGTATACCTTTACTGAAAGCTATTATAAAGAGGGTGATGTAAAATCTTATATCCCAATTATGAACGGATGCAATAATTTCTGTGCTTACTGCATAGTTCCCTATGTTCGAGGGAGAGAAGTATCACGAGATCCACAATCTATTTATGATGAAGTGGCAAGACTTGAAGATGCAGGAGTGAAAGAAATCACTCTTCTCGGACAAAATGTAAATTCTTATGATTATATGGAGCAGGGCAAGCGAATTCGATATCCTGACCTATTGGAAGAAATTGCACATCGCGTTTCATCTATTCGATGGATTAGATTCGATAGTCCGCATCCTAAGGATTTTTCACAAGAGCTTATTGATGTAATCGCTCAGTATCCTACGATAGCAAAACATCTCCATGTGCCTATGCAAAGTGGATCGAATCACATTCTCTCGCTTATGAATAGACGGTATACACGGGAACGATTCTTAGAACTCATTTCATGTTTGCGAACGAAAATACCGGGAATTACCTTTACCACTGACGTTATGGTGGGGTTCCCCGGTGAAACAGAGCAGGATTTTGCTGATACACTCTCAAGCATGAAAGAAATACAATTTTTAGAAGCCTTTATGTACTATTTCAATCCTAGAGAGGGTACAAAGGCCGTTTCAATGCCAGATCAAATTCCTCCTGAATTACGAATGGCTCGATTACAGGAACTGATTAGTATGCAGCGATCAATATCACATGAACAAAAACTACAGAGATGTACGGGTACTACAACTGTCCTTGTTGAACAGATATCCAAAAAAAACAAGGAAGCGTATCTTGGTCGTAACGAGCATGATGAAATGGTTGTATTCAAACCAAATGGTCCTGTTTCTATAGGTGATTTTATTCCTGTAACTTTAGAAACACTCATTGGTAATACATTCTCTGGCTCACCGATTATTGAAAGGTAAAAAGGAAGAGTTCCGTGGTTTCGTCTCTCATACAACTCATACAATCATCTCAGAAGACAACTGTGTTTACTGGTGCTGGAGTGTCTACCTTAAGTGGAATTCGAGATTTCCGTGGTACAGGTGGATTTTATACCTCAGATTGGCATGGAATGAGTGTTGAAGATCTGCTTTCACTTGAGATTTTTCACAAAGATCCATCATTGTTTTATGGCTGGGCACGTGAATTTCTCTACCGACTTGATGATTTTTCACCTTCGATTGTACATACCCTGTTATCACATATGGAAAGTCTTGGTTTAATTGAGGGAGTATATACACAAAATATTGACATGCTGCATCAGAAGGGTGGGAGCAAGCATGTTTGGGAAATTCATGGTAGTCCTGCATCACACACCTGCATGAATTGTGGAGCAAAATATCCCTATAGTGCGGTAGTTTCTCCTGTTATTGCTGGAGAAGTCCCCACCTGTGCTCTCTGCTGTGGAATTCTAAAACCCGATATTGTCTTTTATGGAGAGATGCTGCCGAGTACATTGCTCGACAAAGCATATCGCGATATGGCAGCTTCTGATTTAGTGCTCGTTTTAGGAAGCAGTCTTACTGTGCAGCCAGCAGCTTCCCTTCCCATGGCTACCTATTACCATGGGGGGAAGATTGTTATAATTAATTCACAGGAAACGCCATTAGATAAGTACGCTAAAATAAGACTTTTCGACTTGAAAACAGCATGTGAAGAGCTTGAAGATTGGCTCTCAACCTATCAGGTTATTGAGTGATATCCCATATCTTGTAAAATGCTTACGAGTGTCTGTAAACGTTCACTGATCAATTCATCGTTTTTCGATAATTCATCTGCAAAAAGTTTTATATCGGTATCAATCAATTCATTATGAGTCGCAATATCAACAGACATAGCATCACCTTGTAATCCTATGCGATCAACACGAGGTTGTTCAGGATTATATAATTTCTCATACCGATATGCATCAGCAAAGTACTGTTTAGACCGAGCTATTAGAATTGCAAGGTCTAAAACACGATGCAATGGAAGCTCTTCAGATTGTCTAGACCATTTTCCTCCGGTATGACGCCAGACTTTTGCTGAAATCTCCATTGAACCTCTATCATTCCATTGTGCAAGACCGAGAGAAAGACCTTTAGCGTCAGAATTATAAGCCTTACGTCCATCTATCTGCTCGTAATTTTCAACAACTACCACAGGTTTATGTTTAAGTGTTGTAGGTATGTTCATTGTATTCCTCCAATACCGTATCAATATCTGAATTACTATCACACTTTGCAATATTAGTAAATTACTAAATTAGTAATTTACTAATATTTCTTTGGAAAGAAGAACCAAAGTATGTTAGTAAAAAAAACCGTGGATAAACCACGGTTACTGATCCTCTGGAACAAAATTTTTCTTTCTCCGTTTTCGCACTGCATCACTCAACAGGAACTCAATTTGTCCATTTATTGAACGAAAATCATCCTCGGCCCAATGTGCAAGTTCTTCCCATAATGAGTTTGAAATACGAAGTAGAATCTGTTTTTTCTCTTTATCCTTTTGTTCCATTAAATCATCCTAGCCTAGTAAATTGATCCACTATTCACAATCGGTTGAGCATCTTTATTACCACAGAGTACTACAAGAAGATTACTAACCATTGCAGCTTTTCTTTCCTCATCAAGATCTACAACATTATTCTTACTGAGTTGTTCCAAAGCCATTTCAACCATGCCGACAGCACCTTCAACAATCATTTGTCGAGCTGCGATTATAGCAGTAGCTTGTTGTCTCTGAAGCATAGCCGCAGCTATCTCAGGGGCATAAGATAG